>Ga0181607_10000768_pt1 | contig 27991 bp, 33 predicted proteins | sample 041ome_9_FD_132420 | JGI IMG/M metagenome (GOLD analysis project Ga0181607, IMG submission 132420) | Coastal salt marsh microbial communities from the Groves Creek Marsh, Skidaway Island, Georgia - 041413US metaG (megahit assembly) | ecosystem: Environmental > Aquatic > Marine > Intertidal zone...
AGAAAGCGATAGCGCAGCTACACACGTAGAAGTACAGAAGAATCCTGCACGGACCCGGGTTCGATTCCCGGCACCTCCACAGAAGTTGGTTCTCGAAACTGACTGGAAATGATAGCCGGGTGATTGGAATACTCCGATTACCCGGTTTCATGTTTTCGAAAGGATGTGACATGGCGCAGTACTTGATCTATTTCAATCAGCAGTGGGTTGGAGACCATCCTGCAGAGTGGTATGACTCACGAGGAGTATTGGCCCGTGCCCTTATGCAGGAGATGAATGATGCTGGGGTCCTCGTTTTTGCGGAGGGACTGACCGAAAGGATTGAAAACACGGTCACTGCAGATGCAACTAGTGGCACTCTTACATTTATCGAAGGCCGATACAGCGAGACCCCGGAGTATCTGGGCGGCATGACTATTGTCAATGTGTCGAGTGACGAAGAGGCCCGCATGTGGGCAGGAAAGATCGCCGAGGCATGCGGCTGGCCACAGGAAATCCGTCGATTCAAGGAATAGCGCACGTGGGGTTCTCCTCTCACTCAATAGCGCGATGTGGGGACCCAACCCTCGACTACTGCTTGCGCGCCGCTACACAGAATTGCGCATGGGTGCATTTAGCCTGACAGAGTGCCTTCGAAGTCCCCTCTACGCTTAACTTCACGCGACGGGCGCATGGGCGCCCTTGCTGTTGCTGTGTTGGCAGTTGTCATTGCAGTCGTGATCTTTATTCGTCAAGAAAACACAGAAATTCCGAGTGCAACGCAGGAGTGCGGCTGGGAATTGACTGAGCCTGAAGGTGTACAAGCCCACAATCAATATATGACACAGACCGCACTGTGGCTAGGGAACCGTGATCCGTCATCGCTTGAGAAGCCTCCGACGCCTGACTCCCCATATTGGCTCGGCGACTGCCCAATGGATCCAGACTCTGATGGAGAGCCGCCGATTCACGAGGACGATCACTGACTTGGTTCACTTCTGTCTGAGCGAAGGGTGCTCTCAAAATGCGATGTTCCCGGCACGCCGTGGGTGTTAAGACCAGTTCCCGTGGGACACTGGATCAATGAGCAACAATGAGGACATCAAAGAGCGCATGAGATTAGCGCTCGAAGCCAAAAACAAGTCCTCGGCAAAGGGCACACCGCATGGCAGCGCTCATGCAGAAGGAAAGGTTCACGACCAATCCGACAAGGCCGGTGGGAAGCGGGAACACCGTCGCAAATCGGGGTAAATGCAAAGTTCGAGTTCAATCAAGAAGCGCTGTCGAGACAAAGGCGGAGAAAAATCTGCCACACCCCATTACCCATGGTGATCATGACATTGGCGCTTGTCCACCCACTTGACTGTCCGCTGCCAGCGAGGCGGTTGAGCTCAGTGATTGATTCTCTTTAGGTGAGACTAATTATCAAATGACGACTCATTCATGAGTGAATCGGTGATATTCCTTGTGACGTTATGACCTGTGGCTCAAGGCCCTCAAAGGGATTGCATCGCATTAACAGCAGCATGGACCCGAGAAACCTCGTGAGTTCGCATCAGGTTGACGCCACCGAGTTGCGCAACGACTGCAAAGAATCCCTCGGCCGTTCTGAATTCGTCTCCAAAAAGATCAAATGCGTGGGGGAGTGCTTGGCAAATGGGTAGGCCCAGCTCACGCAAGCGAAATGAATTGAGAATCACATTGGTTTGATGCCGTACCCGCACCAAGGGATCCACCAAGTTGCCGTAATAGAAGCCCATTCCTGGATCGAGAATGATATTTGCTACGCCACATGACCTGGCGGTCTCAACACGTTTGCCAAAATAGTCCAGAAGTTGGGGGATTGGATCATTGTCAATTGTTAGGTCCGTGATCTCGCGAACATTGGCTCCTCCGACGTAACACAGAATGACTGATGCATCGGCTGTGGCGACAAGTTCAAATATTTCTTTTTCATGTTCAGCGCCAGTGAAGTTCAGGACACGTGCGCCTGCGTCCAGTCCGACTTTTGCAACTTCAGGTTCATAGGTCTCAATGGACACTGGGATGTTGAAATTTGTGAGTTGCTCAATGATTGGTACGAGAGTTTTTGCTTGATCGTGGGCAGAGACTCGGCTGGCTTTTGCTGTGCTGGATTCAGCACCAATATCGATCAATGCTGCACCTTGAGCAAATGCCACGCGCGACTTTCTCACTGCTGACTCAGTATTTGTTGCAATACTTTCCCGATATGTCGAATCTCGAGAAAGGTTGACAGTTCCCATGATGACAGGGCCATCCTTGGAGGTAAATTTCTGATCACCGATAACAATGGGTTGGACAGGTGCATCCATCAAATCTGAATACTGGTTATGGAGAATGGCAAGTTCTCGAAGCGAGAGCATCACCTGATACTAAAGCGTGATTGTTCAGTCGTCTACCGGCACAGGGGCGCAAATGCGTTAGCGTCGAATGAAACTGAAGTCTGTAATTGTTCGATATTCAGTCAGGGCGCGTTGTTCATAGTGCGTGAGTGGGCGTTCGGGACGTGAAGTGATCCCGCCGGACCAAGAATCTTGCTGAGCTTCAAATTGCTCTGAAATTGATTCCGCGTATTCCTGCCAATCCGTTGCTAGCTGCCAAAAGCCGCCGGGAACAAGCCTGCTGTGAATGAGGTGCATGATTGATGGCTGCACAATTCGACGCTTGTGGTGTCTGGCTTTGGGCCAGGGATCAGGAAAGAGGGTGAAAACCCCGGAGACACTTTCAGGTTCGATCATGTTTTCCAATACCGCAATGGCATCTGATTCCATGACGCGAATATTGGTCATGCCATGCACTTGAATCTCGTGGAGGAGATCACCAACCCCAGGGGTGTGAACATCAATAGCGAGATAAGAGTTGCAAGGATTTTTTCTCGCAAGGTCCAGTGTTGTGATGCCATTGCCAAAACCGATGTCGATGAATAGTTTCGTTTCAGCAGTGGGCCAATCGTTGATTGTGGCAAGTGGCTCAGGTGCATATTCAATTAATAAATCGAGTGGGTTATCAATCGCGTGCTGTTGGGACTTGGTGATTCTGCTACGCCGCGGTTTAAAAGTTCTAATGCTCCTGCCCAGCACGCTATTTGTTGGGAGGGGTGGTCGACGTTCTTGACCTGTGTCATCCACGTGAGTCCACCAAGAGTTCAACCGACCCATTGATTCGATACTTTCGGTCGGGTTCAATGCACCAACTGGATCCTGTTCCACGACTGCGAAATTCCCATTCACGGTTGTGATTAGCGGTGGTGCCATCACTGACCAATGCGGTGTTTTCATCGATACCAAGGACCATGTTTCCCTCAGTGATGAGTGGTTTGAGGGCGAAGTCTGGAATGAATCGGGTGTAGCGGTCAAAGTGCGGGATTACTCGAGCATTCATGACCAAACCGAGGCCCTCTTCCCCTCCGGCTTTGGGGTGACGAAAATCTGGCACGTAGCCACACAAAGCCATGGCGCCCGCACTGCAGCCGGCTACCGAGGCTCCATTTCGCCACTGCTGCAAGATTGCGGCCCATACTTTTGTGCCACGCAATGTCTTGGCCAGGTGTCCAGGGTTGCCACCCGAGAGGTAGATCAAGCCGGCGTCCTCCAGTGCTTGTACATAGCGGTCATCGTCGGCATCGGCGCGCGTGCGAATATCCAAGACGATTTGTTTCGCGCCAAGTCGCTCGGCAGACTCCTTGCCCAAATGGTGCCACTTCGAAAGACTTCGGTCACCTTCAAGGGATGCCGCTGTGGCGATTTGAACAAAATTGTGTGGACGACCCTCGAGCAGCCACTCTTCGACGTCTTGCATGATGGGCAGATACTCGCCACTTCCCACGAGGGCGATGCGACCACTCATGCAAATGCGCTATCCGTTGGCGGCGTCAAAAAACTCACAGAACGCAGAGTAAGCCCGCGGGCCGTAGACCGTAGCAGGACCGCCTGCCATGAGGAAGGTGACACCTATGGCCTCGGCGACTTCCTCCTTGGTGGCCCCCCGACGTGCTGCGCCCCGAGCATGGGCGGCAATGCACCCGTCGCACTGCTCAACCACAGCAATGGCCAACGCGATGAGTTCCTTGGTTTTACTGGGTACGGCACCTTCGGCCATCGCACCTTTATGGAGGGCAGCAAATCCGGCGTAGGTGTCAGGAATCATTTGGCGCAGTTCTCGAGCCATGGGCGCGAGTTCGTCTTGAACGGCTTTTCCGTGTGAATGCGTCACATCCACATCGTACTCCTCGTCCGCGCATACCCCTGTGGGTATCTTGGGGTAGGCTGGGGGCATGGATTTAGAGCCGGAAGTCAACACCGAGGTCCTCCTGCGCTTGAAGCGAGCCAGGGGCCAACTCGATGGCGTGATCAAGATGATCGAGGACGGGCGTGGGTGCACCGACGTCGTCACACAACTCGCGGCAGTGTCCAAGGCTCTCGATCGGGCTGGCTTTAAAGTCGTGGCCACAGGGATGCAGGAATGTTTCGAAAAAGGCGAGAAAGCTCCCATGACCCAGGAACAACTAGAAAAACTGTTCCTCTCTCTGGCTTAATAGGACCATGCTTCCCTCGACTTCCCCGTCCCGAGGCGTTGCCGTTGCAGGGCTCGGTGTCGCCAGCTCAATCCTGATAATCGCCTCACTGCTCTTCGGGTCATCTCCCGCGAGCGCGAAATCTTCCGACCTATCCGCCGTTGCTATCGGGGACTCCGTCATGCTCGGTGCTCGCTGGGAACTCCAAAAGCGTGGCGTCAATAAAGTTGACGCGAAGGTCAGCAGGCAGGCCAGCACAGGACCGGACTTAGTTCGAAAGCTTGCTGCCAACCCAGACATTAAATATGTCGTTGTGCACCTGGGCACCAATGGAACCTATTCGGTGGACACCTGCAAGGAAATCGTGAAGGCCGCGGGTCAGGACCGCACGGTTTTCCTGATCAATCTGAAGGTTCCGCGCCCGTGGGAGACGTTGAACAACAGACTCATGAGCAAATGCGCGTCAGCCTTCGATGCACAGCGAGTGCGGCTGGTGAACTGGAATGAGGCCTCTCAGGCCACATCGGGATTGCTTTATTCGGACGGTATGCACTTGACCCCACGAGGCGCCAAGAAATTTGCTCGAATGATTGTTACGGCGATCAAGCAAGCGATTACATTGCAGGGCCCTTCAATGGTCGGGCATCTCTAGATCATGTGCGCAGTCTCACACTTGGGATAGATCACATGGTTTCCGGTAGAAAAATCCTTGATATGGGTGCATATTTGGGCAATTAGGATTCCCAGATCTGGCTCACCAACAAAGGACGTGATCGCATGGCCGCTCGAGTAGATTTTTCCCAAGCTCCAACGAGTAACAAGCAACTGCTCGAGTGGGTTGATGAGATGGCCATGTTGACCGAGCCGGACTCAATTGTTTGGTGTGATGGCAGCGAAGAAGAGTGGAATCGCCTGACCCAAGAAATGGTCAATGCGGGCACCATGATTGGCCTGAATGAAGATATTCGACCAAACTCATTCCTAGCTCGATCCAATCCAAGTGACGTAGCACGAGTTGAGAATCGAACTTTCATTTGCTCGCAAAGGGAGCTCGATGCGGGACCCACCAATAATTGGGCCGAACCGAGTGAAATGCGCGCCACGCTCAATGGCCTTATGGCAGGGTCCATGCGGGGTCGCACCATGTTTGTTGTGCCTTTTTCCATGGGACCGCTCGGATCACGCATAGCGCAACTCGGTGTTGAACTCACCGACTCTCCCTACGTCGTTGTCAGTATGAAGGTCATGACACGCATGGGCCAGGCAGCATTGGATGAAATCGGCGAATTCGGTGAGTTTGTCCCTGCGATTCACACTGTTGGTTACCCATTGGTCGACGAATCAGGAGAAGTCCGCCCCGACGTTTCTTGGCCATGCAATGACACGAAGTACATAGTTCACTTTCCGGAGACACGCGAAATCTGGTCATACGGTTCTGGGTATGGCGGTAATGCACTCCTGGGTAAGAAGTGCTTCGCGCTGCGCATCGCATCAGCCATGGCTCGCGATGAAGGCTGGCTCGCCGAGCACATGTTGGTGCTGAAACTTACGTCACCCAAGAACGTGGTCAAGTACGTGACCGCCGCATTCCCTTCAGCGTGCGGCAAAACAAACCTTGCAATGTTGGAGCCCACTGTCCCTGGCTGGAAAGTGGAAACTATCGGTGACGACATTGCATGGATGCGCTTTGGTGACGACGGTCGTCTCTATGCAATTAATCCAGAGGCTGGGTTCTTTGGAGTTGCCCCCGGTACGGGTATGAGCACAAACATGAACGCTGTCAAGTCACTGAACGCCAATTGCATTTTCACCAACGTTGCATTAACCGACGATGGCGATATCTGGTGGGAAGGTTTGACCGATGAAGCTCCCGCTCATTTGATCGATTGGAAAGGCAACGACTGGACCCCCGCATCGAGTGAACCATCAAGCCATCCCAATGCTCGATTCACAACTCCCGCCGAACAATGCCCATCAATTGCGGCTAACTGGGAAGACCCAGCTGGAGTTCCCATTGATGCGATTCTCTTTGGTGGACGTCGGGCAACGAATGTGCCATTGGTTTCTGAGTCGTTTGACTGGGAGCACGGTGTCTTCGTTGGCTCCTCTGTGTCGAGTGAGAAGACAGCCGCTGCAGAAGGTTCCGTTGGTGAATTGCGTCGCGATCCTTTCGCCATGCTTCCATTTTGTGGATACAACATGGCGGACTACTGGGGTCACTGGCTCAAGGTGGGAAGTTTCACGACACCTGAAAAACTGCCTCGAATCTATTCTGTGAACTGGTTCCGCAAGGGTGCTGATGGAAACTTCATCTGGCCAGGCTTTGGTGAAAACTCGCGGGTCCTCGAATGGATCGTCAACAGGCTTTCTGGTGATGCGGATGCCGTGGACACTCCTATTGGTCGTATCCCGGCACCCGGTGCACTCAATGTTGAGGGCCTTGATGTCTCCGAGGCGGGCATGGATGAACTTTTCGCCATCGATGCGGATTCATGGTTGGCTGAAGCGGACCTGACTGAGGAATACTATGCCGAGTTTGGAGACCGAGTACCTGCTCAAATGACGACACAATTGCAGGGATTGCGTGAGCGCCTGCGCTCTAGTTAGTTTTCTTGTCAAGCAAGAGTTGACACAAGTATTGCTTTGATCGTGTGCATTCGGTTTTCCGCTTGATCAAAGGCAATGTTTGCAAGTGAGTCAAAAACGCTCCTTGTGACTTCTACTCCTTCTGGGAAGTTGAAATCGCGCGCAATGTCAGTACCGACCTGTGTTTTGGTGTCGTGGTACGCAGGCAGGCAATGCATGAATTTTGTGTGTGCTCCGGCCATTGACATGAGTTCCGGATTTACTTGATAAGGACGCAATAATTCAATTCGCTCGGCCCAGCGTTCCTTAGCTTCGCCCATGGAAACCCATACGTCGGTGTGGATGAACTCGGCTCCAGGGACCCCTTCCTGGGGGTTGTCAGAGACTGTGATCATTGCGCCGGACTGGGTAGCAGCTTGGTTGGCTGCGGCAATGACGTCTTTGTCTGGCCAAAGCGATTGCGGGGCGATTATGCGGACATCGGAACCCATAATGGCACCCATAATGAGAAGTGAATTGCCCATATTGCTGCGTGCATCACCCAGGTAGCAGTAGGTCAAGCGATCCGGATCGCGAGCATGCTCGCGCATGGTGAGGAAGTCGGCCAGCATTTGGGTCGGGTGCCACTCGTCGGTAAGTCCGTTGTAGACCGGAACATCTGAATACTCGGCGAGCTCTGTAACTATGTGTTGCCCAGAGCCTCGGTATTCAATGGCATCGAAAATTCGTGAGAGGACTCGGGCAGTGTCGGCTGGGGACTCTTTGTGGCCAATTTGGCTCGAACTTGCATCAAGGAAAGTCGTTGACCCGCCTTGATTCTTCATTGCAACATCAAATGAAATCCTAGTTCGAGTGGATGTTTTCTCAAAAATCGCAGCAAGGTTCTTACCCTGAAGGAATTGTGGTTCCTGTCCATCTGCCCGCAACGCTTTGAGGCGTGCCGCTAACTCGATCAGTGAATGCAATTCCAACGGGGTGAAATCCAATTCTCGCAGGAAGTCACGCCCAGTAAGGCCAAGGGAGTGAACATCATCACGACTAAGACTGCGAGCAGAACTCATTGCAGGAGTCTAGTTCAGGCACCCAATCCCAGTGCATCGCGGGAAATCGCCCGATTAATTACGTCCCCAGCAAGATGCAAACCATTGCCTACCGGGCCAGCGACATATCTGGAGTCAAGGCGACGATAAATCGCCTCGCGTTCGTCTTCACTCAAGCCACCCCACACGCCATAGGGCTCACGAGCTCGAATCGCGTAGTCCGCACACTCAAGGCGAACCGGACACGACGCACATATGCGTTTGGCGGACTGATCTCTACGAACGCGAGAGGACCCACGCTCATTTTGTGGGTGAAAAAAGAGTAGGGGGTCAGCACTGCGGCACAGACCTCGTTCTTGCCAGTGCCAGCGGGAATCAAGTGGTACCTGAGCTAATGGCTGCTGTGGCATGTGGATTTTCCTTTCCGAGCGCGTGAACCCAGCGCAACTTCGCTGAGTGTCAGGTGAGACTGAACTCCTTTAAATGTAACTCGGATTTGTGTGGTAGATAGCAGGACCAAAGTCCTGAGCTGAGTGAAACAGTCACTGAGCTATTTATGAGAGGCCCTACTTGGATTCGCCATTTTCTGGTTCGCCACTTTCAGATTTGGCAATTTCAGCCCGAACTTCTTCCATATTTACATCACGAACGGCTTGCACCAAATTGTTCAAGGCATCTTGAGGGAGTGCTCCCGCTTGTGAGTAGAGCACCACGCCATCGCGGATAGCCATCAAAGTCGGGATAGAAGTGATCTGAAAGCTTCCTGCCAATGCCTGCTCGGTTTCAGTATCTACTTTGGCAAATACGATGTCGGGGTTAGCTTCAGAAGCTTTTTCGTAGACCGGCGCGAAGTTGCGGCAAGGGCCGCACCATTCCGCCCAGAAATCAACAAAGACAATCGAATTTCCTTTGATCGTCTCAGAGAACATATTTTCGGTGAGATTCACGGTAGTCATGTATATACCCTAGGGGGTATAAGTCTTGAGCGTAAAATTGGGGTCACTCGACAGGAATATAGGCTGACCACATGAGTACTCCATTAGATTTCCCAGGCTTGGATGAACCCTCACTGGATGAACCCTCATTGGATAGATCGGGAAGCACGCTCACCAAGGAGCGAGAATCGAATTTCGATGATGGAGACCATGAGAAGTTTGCGCATTATGTGGAAAAAGACAAGATCGTGGAAAGCGCCGTAACTGGCTCACCTGTTGAAGCGCTCTGCGGAAAGAAGTGGATTCCCAATCGCGATCCATCCAAATTCCCCATCTGCCCGGATTGTCAGGCCATCCATGCAGGTCTTTCTAAAGGAAAAGGTTCGGGCTCAGGCAACGACAAGTAGTAACGCAATACCGCGTGAACAATTTTCAACGGGGAGTGAAAGAATTCGCCTGCGCAACCCCGCGCAACGAACTACATTGATAGGAATCAATAGCTCATGCATAGGAAGTCATTCCGAATAGCAAGTGTCGCATCAATCGCAGCCGCAGGACTTCTCCTTGCCGGCTGCTCATCAAGCAGCGATTCAACAACAGAGACCGGTGCGGCAGAAACAAGCGCAACCGAGTCCGAGAGCGAATCAGCGGTCGCTGATGAGTGCGCGATGGAAAATCTGACCACGATGACACCAGGTGTCCTGACAATCGGAACCGATACCCCTGCATATCCGCCATATTTCTCGGATGATGACCCCAGCAACGGCGAGGGCTTTGAGTCAGCAGTGGCATATGCCGTTGCCAATCAACTGGGATTTGCTCCAGCAGATGTTCAGTGGGAAATTGTGCCTTTCAACTCCTCCTATGCACCCGGTGACAAAAACTTTGATTTCGACATCAATCAAATTTCAATCACACCAGAGCGCGCAGAGGTCGTTGACTTCTCCGATGGGTACTACACGGTGAACCAAGCGGTTGTTGCATTCAATGACTCCCCAATCGCTGGAGCAACCACAATCACTGAACTCAAGGATGCAAAGCTCGGCGCTCAGGTCGGCACCACCAGCCTTGATTTTGTCACCGAGGTTGTTCAGCCCACCACTGAACCTTATGTTTTCAATGACACGAATGACGCAAAAAGCGCTCTGCAAAATGGTCAGATTGACGGCATCGTTGTTGACCTTCCCACCGCCTACTACGTCACCGCTGTGGAGTTTGATGACAGCAAGATTGTCGGTCAATTTGAAGCTCAGGCCGGTGGCGAGGAATTCGGCATGCTGTTCCAGAAGGGCAATCCATTGGTCACATGTGTGAACCGTGCGCTTGCGGAGCTTGAGGCATCCGGTGAATTGCAACAAATTCAAGATACCTGGTTGGCTGGAACAACTGCTCCCTACTTCACCGAATAATCAAGAGTCTTAGTTCTCAGTTACTGAGGAATTCATTTGAGTATCCCTGCTCCTGGCGCTGACGTGGTCTTCAAAGACCCAATGCGCCAGGAGCAGTCTCGTAAGAAGGCCAGGCGTGATGCGCTGATTGGCATGGCCAGCTTGATCACTTTCGTTATTGTGTGCGTTGTTCTTGTCACCAATAGTTCAGGCTGGTCAACTTTTCAAGAAACTTTTTTTAATGGGGATCAGTTTGTCGAGTCTTTTCCCACATTGCTACAAGCTTTTTGGCTAAATGTTCGAATATTCTTGATCGCTGAACCCATCATTCTCATCCTCGGGCTCTTAGTCGCCCTCGCGAGAACTTTGCGTGCACCGGTATTTCTTCCATTGCGCATGATCGCGACCCTCTATGTTGATGTTTTTCGGGGAGTCCCAACAATTTTGGTGATTTTTCTGCTCGGATTCGGCATGCCCGCACTGCAGCTTCAGGGCGTTCCGAGTGATGCAATTTTTTGGGGAACAGCAGCATTAGTTCTTTCTTATGGTGCATATGTCGCTGAAGTATTTCGAGCGGGAATTGGCTCGGTTCACCCCAGTCAAACTATGGCCGCGCGTTCATTGGGCCTTAGCTCGTTCCAGACCAACCGATACGTGGTGTTGCCCCAAGCGATCCGAAACGTCATGCCCCCACTGCTCAATGACTTCATCTCCTTGCAAAAGGACACAGCCTTGGTCGCCGTCCTCGGTCCTATTGAGGTGTTGCGTCGAGCCCAGATTGATACCTCATCGAATTTCAACTACACGCCCTATGTAGGAGCGGCGCTGATCTTTATTGCGCTGACCATCCCCATGACGCGCTTTGCAGACTGGGTGCAGCGACGTACGGCAAAGAAGCGTCGAGCGGGGGGTGTGGCCTGATGGCCAACGATTCGTATTTGAACGTTCTGGGTGTGTGGAAGTCATTCGATGGGCATCCTGTGCTTCGCGGAATTGATCTTGAAGTTCCAGCGCATTCGGCCACAGTGCTTATTGGTGCATCAGGATCAGGCAAGTCCACGCTTCTGCGCTGCGTCAACGGACTAGAAGCGGTTGATGCAGGGTCAGTGACCATCGATGGTGAACTGGAGGTGACTGACTTCAACACGGATCTTGACGCAGTCCGCCGCAGAGTAGGAATCGTTTTCCAGTCGTACAACCTCTTTCCGCATATGAAAGTTCTGGACAACATCACCCTGGGACCCGTAAAAGTTTTGAAAAGGAATGTGCGGCAGGCTCGGGATCAAGCCATGGAACTCTTGAAGCGTTTCGGCCTTGACTCCAAAGCTCAGGATTACCCGGACCGGTTATCAGGTGGGCAGGCGCAAAGGGTCGCAATCGTTCGAGCCCTTGCCATGGAACCCGAAATCATGCTGTTCGACGAAATCACGTCGGCGCTCGATCCAATGCTCGTTGGAGAAGTACTCGACTCTGTGCGCGAACTCAGGGACTCAGGAATGACGATTGTCATGGCAACACATGAGATGAACTTTGCTCGAGAAGTCGCTGACACCGTGTGCTTTCTTAACAATGGAATTGTGTGGGAGCAGGGTGCTCCGGAGGAATTATTTGGCAATCCGAAGCAGGCAGAGACAAGAAATTTCCTTTCACGAGTGCGCTGACATGCCGCGTGTCGCTTGATATATCTCCCATTTGTCCCAATTGCGGTTCTAGTATTGGAAAGTCAGATTCACTTATATGGAGGTAATTATGTCAAGCCAAATGGATGTTGAAGTCGACAACGACTTCCTTGCTGCAGTTGGTCGCAGCTGGTGGGTGTTGCTCTTCGGCGGGATCATCAGCTTGGGCGTCGGCATTATGGCGCTCGTATGGCCGGGTGCCACAATCATCGTGGTAGCAATTCTCTTTGCAATCTACTTGATTGTCTCGGGTATCTTTGAACTTGTTCGTTCTTTCGCACATGGACTCACGGGTGGTACACGCGTGCTGCTTTTGATCACCGGCGTGCTTTCCATCATTCTCGGAGTTTTTGCTATTCGCAGTGCCATTAACGCGGCAGAGCTCCTTGCCATCTTCATTGGTATCGCATTCCTGTTCCGTGGATTTGCAACCCTGTTCCTTGGATTTGATTCACCAGTCGGACGCGGTTGGAACATCTTCTTTGGAATTATCCTGCTGATTGGTGGCATTGTGATTCTGGTTCAGCCAGCAATTTCACTGGTCACCCTCGCACTTGTTGTGGGAATTTGGCTGGTCATTATCGGAATCTATGAAATCATCGCAGCATTCATGGTGCGTAGCAGGCTCAAAGCACTGGTTTAATCTGCAGTTCGCTTACTAGCACTCTTGAGGTGCCCCTCCATGATTATGGAGGGGCACCTTTTTGTATCTGACGCTTCTCTTTGCCATCGAGTGCTAGATAGTGGTTAAGTTGGCTCTGTGCCAGCGGAAACCTCACAAACACTTGATCGGGGACTTAATGTCCTTGAAATTCTGGCTGAGCACCCAGAAGGTTTGACCGTCACGGAATTGGGTCACAAGCTCGATGTGGGTCGAACTGTGGTGTATCGCTTGGTCGTGACTCTGGAAAGCCACGGCTTATTGCGGCGCTCTGGTGATGGGCGGTGTCGTCTGGGCATGGGACTCTTAACTTTGGCTCGAGTTATTCAGCCACTGGTTCGTGACGCATCAGGCCCCGCACTGCGCATGTTGACCGAGGCATTGGGCTGCACTTCCTATCTCTTGATCGCGGACGCAAATGATGGCCTCGTGGCGGTTGTGTCAGAGCCGAATCGTTCTGACATGCATGTGGCATTGAGAGTCGGGACACGAACACCGTTGGAGGGGAGCGCGGGAGGCCGCGCCATTTTGGCTGCCCGCACTGCAGCAGGTCGAACTCTGGACCCAGTTTGGGTCATGGCCAGTCTCGAAGGTGGGACACACGGCATGGCGGTCCCCATCACGGGTGTACCTGGTTTGGAAGCAAGTGTTGGGATTATTTCCGCCAGGGAGATTCCTGAGGCCGAATATGGACCGAGGTTGGCGCGCAGCGCTGCAGAGATCACCAGAATGCTGAAGTGACACGCCCACGTCAGGGCTGATTTGAGTCCTAGGACCAGGTGACGCACAATGGGGTGTGGCTTCCCCCAGGTATTTTCGTCGACTTTCCATTGGTGCATCAGCCCTCTTGAGCATTTCTCTAGTTGCTGGCGCGGTTGCTCCTGCAGCAAGTGCAGATAATCCCCCTTCAAAAATCGTGAGCGGCTGGATCCCATACTGGATGTCCTCTCAGAAAATTCCCACGGGAATAAATAATGCGGTGGCCAATGCTGATTTGTTCACTGATGTTTCCCCATTCTGGTACTCGGCTACGAAAACAAGCGGTGGAAATGTCACCGTGGGTTTCAATAAAAACTATGGCAGTTCAGCTGCGAATTCCGCATGGGCCGTTGCCCAACTTCGCGCGGCCGGAATCCCCGTTATCCCCTCAATCGCTGATGCATCTGGAGCCAAGACCATGGCGAAAGTCCTGGCTGATCCTGCCAAGCGAACGGCGCATGTTAATGAGATCGTCAATATTGTGATGTCCAATAATTATGACGGCATTGATTTGGATTATGAAGCCTTCGCGTTCTCTGATGGAAGTTCATCATGGAATGCTACAAAACCAAACTGGACCGCATTCGTTCAAGAATTGGGCAACGCACTTCACGCCCAAGGCAAAAAACTTGTGGTGACCATCCCACCGGCATGCTCAATGGGTGGATCATGCGGCGTCAATACCGGATACCACGTGTACAACATGGAAGTAATCGCACCATCTGTCGATTTGATCAGGATCATGGCTTATGACTACAGCGTTTCTGGGGCGGGCCCGATTGCTCCATACAACTGGGTTCGCAGCATTGTGGCTCATGCGGCTTCGATTACTGACCCTCAAAAAATTCAAATCGGCGTGCCAACCTACGCGCGGTATTGGACCCAGAAAAAATCTGGCGGAGCACCCAAGTTAACAGGCACATGTCCGAGCAGCTCCAGTTCAGGCGCGCAGAAAGCTGCATACAATTCGCTCACTTCCCGCGGATCTATGACTGAAGTGGATATTCCAGCCTTCATCGCGTCTCAGGGAGGCGAGCCGCAATGGGATGACGAAAAGAAGGAGTACTTCTTCGAGTACCAGAAAGTTGTAAATTGGAATGACTCGAATGGTGCGAGCCAAACTTGCACTGCATCACGCATCATGTGGTTTCTGGGAGATAGCGGTGTGTTGACACGAACTCAGTTGGTGGGGGAGTTCGGTATCAATGCCGCCGCCTACTGGACCATTGGTGGGGAGAATTCCAGTCAGTGGCCATTGATTCGCGCCTATGCACAATCACTCGCCCCGGCAATTCCCGAGGTCGCCGTGGCTGCTCCGCCAACCATTGTTTTCGGTCAGCCCAGCAGCGTGACAACCTCGGGGCAATTCAATGGAGCGCCAATAATTGGAGCCAATGCAATCCTGCAACAAAAATCAGGGGAGAGTTGGATTGACATTGTTGGTGGCTTGACTGGTGAGGATGGCGCAATCGGCCTTCCCATCGCTTTGACGTCGGGTGGAACGTTCCGAATAGTCATGGGTGCGACGGCTACATCACCAGAGGTTGTATCCGCGGAGTTCGCCATATCGATTGCCCCAGCAGTGACGGCGAAAGCAAAAACAAAGAAAGTGAAAGCTGGCAAGATCCTGAAAGTTTCGTTGATTTCTCGGCCCGGGATTAAAGGGCAGAGGGTGACTTTGCAGGTTCAGCGCGGTGCCAAGTGGAAGAACGCTGCAATAGCGAAGACTAAAGCCAATGGCAGAGTAGTGATCAAAGACAAGGCGCCCAAAAAGAAGGGTAAATATGTTTATCGGGTTCTCACGGCCCAGACCGACGGTGTGCTCGCAGGAGTCTCAAACTCCATAACAATCAAGATTAAGTAGTAACCGAAAGATCAAACCACCGCAACGAGTCAAAGTCAGCGCTCACTCCCGTTTCTGAACCCACAAGTATGGGTTCGGGTAATGAACCAAAAAGTTCCCGCGCGGCATCCAGATACTCCTCAAGGGCACTCTCTGGAGCTTGATCATGTGCAGCTGGATAATTGAGTTGGCCATGTTCGTTGTAGGTAAGCATTGACAAGCGCAACGGAGGCTCCACCGCACCGTCCTTGTGATGCCAACGACCAGATTGAGCATCGAAACGGTACGAAGGAAGTAATGACCAGCCATGGTCAGCGATCAATTCAACTGCTTGAACAATGTAGGTAAAGACAGCCTCAGAGATAAAGTAATTGAAATTAACCCGAACCCAGCCTGGCTTGATTCCTTCACAGCCGGTAGAGATTTCCCGTTCGTATTCATGTGATGTATCAAGATCAATTCCCAATAGTCGGTGTCCATAGGGACCCGCACATGAACATCCACCCCGCGATTGAATGCCAAAGAGATCATTGAGCACTGCCACGACAAAATTGTGGTGCAGGTACATGCCACCAGGTTTCTTAATTACAAACGAAACAATACTTAAGCGTTCCGCATCTAGATTTCCCAAGATCTGAATATTGGGGTGTTGTGACCAGCTGCCAATTGCTCGCTGCACAAGGTCGTGTTCATGTGACCTAATGGTTTCAACACCAACTGCATTTTTCAATTGGAATACAAGTCCCGCTCTAATTGCCTCGATGATCGCAGGCGTACCACCTTCTTCACGGTGTTCTAGATCTTGCAAGTACAGATGCTCTTCGGCATTGACGTATGCCACTGTGCCACCGCCAACAACATCAGGCACCGAGTTGGTGAGAAGATCTTTGTGCACTATGAGGACTCCCGGTGTGCCCGGTCCTCCAATGAATTTGTGCGGTGAAATGAAGACAGCGTCCTTGTAGGCGCTGGGGTGTGATGAGCAACGTGGGTTCATCTCAATATCGACATAGGGTGCTGCGGCCGCAAAATCCCAAAACGCCAAGGCGCCATATTTGTGAACCAACTGGGTAACAGCATGTGTATCGCTGATGATTCCCGTGACATTACTTGCGGCGGAGAACGATGCAATGCGTAGAGGTCGATCTTGGTACTTGATTAGTTCAGCTTCAAGTTGTTGAACGTCGATGAGGCCATTGGCGTCCTCGCGGATCGTGACGACGTCCGCGATGGACTCTCTCCACGGCAATTCGTTGCTGTGGTGCTCAAAGGGTCCAATGAACACAACGGGGCGTTCATGTGTAGGTATGTGCTCGAGGAGGCCATATTTCTTGTCCAGGTCCGCGGGGAGCCTAAGGTTAAGAATCCCGATCAGTTTATTGATTGCCCCCGTGGAACCCGAGCCACAGAAAATCACTCGGGTGGTGTCATCTCCGTTGACGGATTCTTTAATGATTGAGCGCGCATCTTCGCGCAAACGAGTTGTTTGTAGTCCTGTACCACTGGATTCAGTGTGGGTATTGGCATAACGGGGGAGAACTTCCTGTCGAATAAAGTCTTCAATGAATCCGACACTGCGCCCACTTGCCGTGTAGTCAGCGTAGGTGACACGGCGAGGGCCAAATGGCCCCCACATGATTTGATCGTCACCGATGACGCTCTCACGAATTGCCCCAAGGATCTCCGGCTCAGGAAGATCGGAAGCTGCGGGCGGGATCGTGGTCACTCCGTAAGACTAGTTCATGGAAATTACAAATCTGGGTCGTTATGCGGTTAGGTACCACCGCCAGCGCATGTCACAATGAGGTCGTGACAACGGCCCCTGCGCTCCCTGACGTCGAATGGGACCTCCACACGCAAACGGATAAGCCGTGGGCGACGACGGTATGGGATGACCCCATCAACCTGATGTCCTATGTCACCTATGTTTTTATGGAGTATTTCAAGTACCCCAAAGAGCGGGCCGATCACCTCATGCTCCTTGTTCACAATGAGGGTCGTGCTGTTGTTTCCACGGGGACCCGTGAGGAAATGGAGCGTGATGTTGCGGCGCTGCACGGATACGGTCTCTGGGCAACATTGGCCAAGGATTGAGCACATGAAAATAGAGCGCGAAGGACCAGGGGTCGTCCTCTCCTTAGAGGAAATTGAGTTCCACCTGCTGCGTGACTTGGTCGATCAACTGGTCACGTTGGCCACACCGGACGTGGATTCTGACAAGCAAGAAGACGAACTTGCCATTCTTGTGGGGATCGATTCTGATGCGAGTAAACCTTCGGATCCTGTCCTGACCAGGCTGTATCCAGATGCCTATCCAGAGGACGCTGAAGCTTCTCTGGAGTTCAGGAGGTTCACAGAGCGTTCGTTACGCACGGCGAGCATTGATCGAGCAGCGCGAGTGCGTGCCCGTCTCGTTCCCCAACAAGATATATCCCTCGACCAAGAAGGTTGGGCCGATTGGGTTGGACTTGTCAATGATTTACGTTTGGCCTTGGGCACTCGGCTGGATATCTCTGAATCCCTTGAGGAGTCAGAAATGGCTGAGGATGATCCAAGGGCGCCGCTCTTTGACCTGTATGGCTGGCTGACCTGGATGCAGGACACCTTGATCAACGAAGGATATTTCCATGAAGATTAATCTCTACACACCACAATCGGGTGACCCGCAAATATTTCATGTCGGAAACGTCGAGGTAGTGAGAGACTGCTTTGCTGGGTTGGATCACGCTGTGCAGGAAGCGATCCTTGACTCCAGTGGTGTTCGTCGGTTTGTCAGTGTCTACCTCGGTGTTCCAGGTCAAGGCGTGCGCAATGTCAAGACAGAGCAAGGATTAGAAACGGCGATCAAGAGTGGTGAAGAACTCACCGTCTTGATCGCCGATCCCTTCAAAGGCTAAATACTTATGAATGAAAATTACTAACTAATTCGTTTGACGGAACCACTGTGTGGCGCTCGCCCCGCTGACGAGCAGCAGGATTAGCACGCTCAGCAGCATCGTGTACCAGCCGTAAGGCAAGTTGAAGATTGCAAAGACGATGTTGATCACTGCGAGCATCTGGATGATGAATTGTGCCGTTGCTGAGCCAATCGCTGTCATTTTGATCAGCCAGAAGTACATGAAGCCGAGCACGATGGAAATAAGACCGTTGAAGATTAACCAGCCGCCGCCAACTTCACGAGTTGTGCCAAATGGGTCGGTGAACGTGGGGTTATCACCAAAGATAGAGAACACCAGCAGGGTTCCAACGACGATGTTCAGAATTGCGGCCACGCCGATGACGACCATTACGAGTGTGACGCCAAAAGGGCGGCGCATTGAGCCAGAGCTAGACATTTTTCTCCTCATTATGTGAGCACCAATCTGGTGAAGCCACACACTAACGCCGCTAAGGGATAAATCCGCGCATATTGCTCTAGTAGACTGTGCACACCATGAATCTTTCTGCTCCCATAGGGGTCTTTGACTCCGGTTTCGGCGGTTTGACCGTCGCGCGAGCAATCATTGATCAGTTGCCTCACGAGTCAATTCGCTACATCGGCGATACAGCAAGGGGTCCTTATGGCCCGCGACCACTTGCGCAGGTGCGTGAATATTCCCTTGAGATTCTTGATCACCTAGTAGACACGGGAGTGAAGGCTCTCGTGATTGCTTGTAATTCCGCAAGTGCTGCAACGTTGCGCGATGCAAGGGAGCGCTACTCGGTGCCAGTTGTAGAAGTTATTCATCCGGCTGCCCGTCGGGCTGCTGCAGCGAGTCGCAATGGGCATGTCGCAGTCATTGGCACCGAAGCAACCATTACTTCTCAGGCCTATGACGATGCATTTAGTGCCAGCAGTGTCACCCTCTCATCTGTTGCCTGCCCTCTGTTTGTTGAGCTCGTGGAACGCGGAATTACAACGGGGGCTGAAGCCCTTGAAGTGGCTCACGGTTATCTCGATGGAATTCGTGACTCCGATGTTGACACTGTTGTTCTTGGCTGCACGCATTACCCGTTACTCATGGGTCCCATTTCTTATGTACTGGGTGAGGGCGTCACGTTGGTGAACAGTGCTGATGAAACGGCAAAAGATCTCTATCGAGTGCTAATGGCCAATGATTCACTCGCGCCCGTGGACGGACCGCCCCCCATCTACGAGTTTATGGTGACCGGCAACTCTGAGCACTTTGCTGAATTCGGTCAACGATTTTTGGGACCCGAACTGGTTTCCGTGGAGACCGTGACACTGCATTAATCAACGCCCGATAACCTGCTCCGCATGACACGTAGCGATGGACGGCAAGCAGATCAACTCAGACAAGTCACCTTCCAGCGGGGTTGGCTCGAACAGGCTGAAGGTTCAACCCTTGTGACTTTTGGCCGCACTAGGGTTTTGTGCACCGCGTCCTTTACCGCGGGGGTCCCACGGTGGTTGTCAGGTTCAGGCAAAGGTTGGGTGACCGCGGAATACAGCATGCTGCCGCGCGCTACGAACACCAGAAATCAACGGGAATCGGTCAAGGGGAAACTGTCGGGTCGAACCCAGGAGATCAGTCGGCTGATCGGTCGCAGTTTGCGGGCTGCAGTGGACATGGAAAAACTTGGTGAGATCTCAATCTTGATTGACTGCGATGTTTTGCAGGCCGATGGTGGTACGCGCACTGCCGCGATTACCGGTGCCTATCTCGCACTTGTTGATTCCATTAATTGGGCAAAAGAGCAAGGTTTAGTTGCGGGCGATCCCCTCATCGATTCAATTGCGGCGATTAGTGTTGGAATTGTCAGCGGCGAACCTCGGCTTGATTTGCATTATGACGATGATGTTTCCGCTGACACGGACATGAATGTTGTGATGACGGGTAGTGGCAAATTTATTGAAGTGCAGGGCACCGCTGAACAAGAGGCCTTTGATCGGGATCTGCTCAACCAGCTATTGGATCTTGCATCAAATGGCTGCGCTCAACTCACCGCCCTTCAGCAGCAAGCGCTCGCCCAATAAAAATGCTGCCGAAAAAAATCGTGATCGCATCACACAATGCAAAGAAGATCACCGAGATGCGTCGCATTCTCGAGCAAGCGAATCTTGAAGTTGAAATTGTGGGAACCGATCAGTTCCCCGAATTGACCGATGTTGAAGAAACGGGCGCAACGTTTGCTGACAATGCCATGTTGAAAGCTCGGGCTGTCAGTGAGGCGACAGGGTTTGCCGCAGTGGGAGATGACTCAGGTCTCTGTGTTGATGCTCTCAATGGAATGCCGGGGATTCTCTCGGCTCGTTGGGCTGGCACCCATGGCAATGATCAGGCCAATCTTGATCTGGTTCTGGCGCAGATCAGCCATGTCCCTGACACTCGACGCGGTGCATCTTTCGTGTGTGCTGTGGCCTACGCCGATCCGCAGGGCAATGAATTCATCGTTGAAGGCAGCATGAGTGGCACATTGATTGACCATCCTCGTGGCACAAATGGTTTTGGCTATGACCCCATTTTTGTCCCAACAGGTCACGCCATCACATCCGCTGAAATGGATTCTGATGCCAAGGACGCGATTAGTCACAGAGGCAAGGCGCTCAAGAAGTTTGTTGCCCAATTGGTGGCCGGTAAATAAATCCCTCGAGGACACAAAAGTGCGGGAGGCGGGACTTGAACCCGCACGTCCGAAGACACAGGTACCTAAAACCTGCATGTCTGCCAATTCCATCACTCCCGCGAGAGCGACCCGAGTCTAGGGGAGATGACACACTTGATGTGTGGAGGGTGAGTGCTCAGGAAGTCCATATGCGTAAGGTTGCCCCGTGAGTGAAAAAGAGACGACCCCCGCGGGTACCAGTATTGCGGCCATGCAGGCTGATATTGCCAGCGCTCGCGCCGACTTCCTCGCATCCCTAACGGAATTGCGCGAACAAACCGCCCCCGCTGCCTTAGCCCAGCGTGGACTGCGCGCTGCCGGAGGCTGGTTCACTGACGAGTTTGGTGGAGTGCGCCCTGAGAGAGTTGCCATCGCGGGAGCTGTGGTTGTCGGCATTGTCGCCATCAAACTGCTCCGACGCCGTGGTCGATAATAATCAGTCTCCCATCTTTGTTGGTGGGACGGGACGCAGTGGTTCGACCATTGTGGGCCATTTGCTCGATCATCATCCGCGAGTGACGCTGACTCGACCGATGGAAGTTCGCTTCATCACAGGCAACGACGGATTTATCGATGCACTTGTCAAGGCGGACTCCAAACGAGCAAAGAAGGCGGCCGAACTGGCTGTCGATCGATTGCTCAATCGCTGGTTTGAACGTGCAGAGAATGTTGGGCTACACACATCCATGTCGCGAGAGTTTGTTGAGAATGCGGCGACGGCTTATTTGGCAGAATTTCACGCACATCCACAGCAGGCAACTCAATCCTTGGTGTTCGCATTGATGGAACAAGTGGCACAAGGGTGTGGGGCACATCGGTGGGTGGATACAACGCCAGCCAATGCTCGCAAGGCCGATAAGTTGGAATTGATCTATCCGCATTCGCGGGTAATCGTGGTGACTCGGGACGGGCGCGATGTTGCGGCCTCATTCGTTCACCAGAATTTTGGTCCGAGTGATGTCTTCGCTGCCATAGAGCTCTGGGAAAGTCGAATGATTAAGTCCCATAATGCCGCTCTTAAAGCTAGCCCAGGTCACGTGCTGACCATTGAGTTATTTGATCTGGTTGAGGCCAATAGAGATCTGACGGTGAATCGAATTCTTGATCACCTCGATCTTGAGCCATCGTCCGAGATGCTTGAGTGGTTCAACTCCACGGTGACGACTCAGGGTTCACATGCGGGTCGCTGGCGTCGAGACTTTGATGATCGAACTGCTGCGGCAATTGATGAGTGTTACGCCGCTGCATGCGAGCGACTCAAGGCCCAAGGGATCGAAATCCCAGCATCAGGGGAGTAATTGCGATGGTTGATTTCGACGATATTGTGATTGGAGCCGGCCATAACGGTCTTGTGGCGGCTTCCTACCTCGCGCAAGCGGGGCGCTCTGTGCTTGTACTTGAGGCATCTGATCATGTTGGGGGTGCGGCCATCTCTGCTGACGTGTTTCCTGGAGTTGCGGCACGGTTGAGCAAATATTCCTATCTCGTTTCCCTGTTGCCAGAGAAAGTGCGAACCGATCTGGGCATGACTTTGGAGACTGTCAAGCGTTCAGTGTCGAGTTTCACCCCCGATCCCCGAAACCCGGAGCGCGCCATCGCCATTCCTCAGGATGACCCAGAGGAGTTGAGAAAACGCATCATTGAGTTCACCGGAAGTGAGGCTGATGCGCAAGGATGGGTGGATTTTTATGAGCGCACTGCTCGTGTTGCCCGTAAAGTTTTCCCCACATTGACCCAGCCCCTTCGTTCCCGAGAGCAATTGCGCGAAATCGTGGGCGACGATGATGACTGGAATGATTTCTTTATACGTCCACTGGGTGAGGTCATCGAGCGCACTATTTCTAATGACACTCTGCGCGGCGTTATTCTCACCGATGCATTAATCGGCACCTTCGCAGACTCACACGAAGAAAGCTTGCGACAGAACATTTGCTTTCTGTATCACGTGATTGGCAATTGCATGGGAACGTGGGATGTTCCCGTTGGAGGTATGGGTCAGGTTACGGGCCAGCTTGCCGCGATTGCCACCGGCTTGGGTGTCCGTATTCAGACAGGCACAAAAGTTTTATCAATAGCGCCAACTGATTCAGGGGCCACCGTTTGTTCATCGGACCAAACGTTTACGGCTACCAATGTTCTGGTTAATGCAACCCCAAGTGTGATGGCGCAATTGATGGGCCAGGAGCCCGAACGTATCGACATGGCCTCGGGCGGTGCACAAATAAAAGTGAACATGTTGCTAAGCCGTTTGCCTAAACCGCAAAGCGGGGACTCACTTGAAGCTTTTAACGGCACCTTTCACATCAATGAGGGCTACGACCAGTTGTCACAAGCTTTCGACCTAGCAAGTGGCGGCGAGCTGCCTGATCCACTTCCCGCTGAAATTTATTGTCATAGTTTGACGGACCCAAGCATCCTGTCCAAGGAACTCCAAGCAGAAGGTGTTCAGACATTAACTCTCTTTGCTCTACACACGCCGCATGAACTCTTTGCTCGATCCGATCAACCGATCACTAAAGAACAAGCCCAGGCTGCAGTCATGGCCACATTAAATTCGGTGCTTGCCGAGCCAATTGAAGAGTGTCTCTACATTGGCCCCGAAGGCAATCCCTGTATTGAGGTGAACACCACGGTTGACATCGAAAATAATCTCGGGATTGCCACCGGCAATATATTTCACACCCCATTGGATTGGCCTTGGGCACACACCGACAAAGAAATTGGCACCTGGGGAGTGGAGACCGCGGACCCTCACATCTATCTGTGCGGTAGTGGCGCAGCTCGTGGAGGCGGCGTCTCAGGTATCCCAGGACACAATGCTGCGATGGCGATTTTGAATGTGACAAAGTGATTGACCGACCACCAAAAAGTGATGGCGAAATGTGGTACACCGCCACGGACTTGAACCGTGAACCCGCTGATTAAGAGTCAGCTGCTCTGCCAATTGAGCTAGCGGTGCGCGACGTGCAGAAGAACATCCCAGAGATTAGCAGTATGGCCTTGTTTAGAAACCAGAGGCTTTGACCTGAGCCTTGATTCCCTTTCCAATCTCAATTTGACCCTGCGGATTCGGATGGAATGACCCACTGGTGAAGCCGGAAAAGCCGGTGAGACCGAATACCCACGCCTGGGATCCAGCACAGACACCGTGGCCAACCGTTGAGTCTCCCGATGCGCCCCAGATCCCCATGACAGGCTGCCAGCCGAGATTATTTGTTGAATTTATTTGGCCATTAAGTGAGCTTGAGGCCGCACTCAAATCGACCACTTGGTTGCGCGTGGTGGTGTAAGCGAATGGGTTAGGTGGCGAGGGGTTAAGAATTGTATTTCGCGCCCAATCGAAGTCGGCCTCCGTGATTGTTAAATAACTACAGATCGAGCCATTGGCATTGCGCGTCAGATCAGGATAGGAGTTGAGAAAGACTTTTCCGCGCGGTGCCAAACTCAGGCTCGCAATATTGGCTCCCTGCGGTGTTTGACAATTGCCACCGTTGAAACATTCATTGATCGACTGATAGGCCGTTGCTAGATTTGCTGTTTGAGCCTGAATTCCATCTTGGATTGTTGGATAACTTGAGAGTGGTCCCGACGTGGCACGTGCGAGTGGGCAATTCGCATTGAGCGCGCATGTTGTCAGAACTGAAGCAAATCCAACATCATTACCACCGACGGTGAGTGACAGGACATCAATCAGTGAATCACCGATGATCGCTGCAACCTGCTCAACTTGCGAGGGAAGTCCGGAGTATTGGGATCCGAGGATCCCGCGATTCACGGTGGCTCCAGAGCAGGAAACATTGACCAGTGTGACTGAGTTCTTGGCAGAAGCTTTTTCAAGTAGTAAGGCAGCTTGGGCTGGACCACCACGTGTGCTGCGATTACATTGATCGTTATCCCAATATGGAGAAAAATAGGTGCTGCGATTATTGAGCCAGGCATCCACATTGCGCGGATTTCCTTCACCCGATGCATAGGAATCGCCCATGACCACCATGAGGGTGTTGGACACATTGGCCACCATGGACTCCCGCTTGATTTTTGGTCCACCGCGCACCGTGAGTTTGAGACTATGCAGACCTTCGGGCAGGGTGACAGATTGGCGGCAGGTCTTCTTGGTCAATTTGATGGGGCGGGTGGTTTTCACCACTGTCCCACCACGCTGAATGGTCCAGGTGTAGGAATCGCCCTTGGACTTGCACGCATTGAGGGAAACGGGAAATCCCTCCGGGTTGAGATACCACGAGAGGGCTCCGCCGATCAGGCGCTCATTAGGTTGAGCAATGTAGTTACCTTCGCCTTTGAAGGTAGTGCTCGGTTGCAAAGACAAAGCCCCTGTTTGTGGTACGCCACCATCGCCATCGATAAACCCATCGCCATTGGCATCTTTGCTCTGGGGGACCATGGACCAGCTGCCCACGGCAACTGGGTTTTGAGCGGCCTGCGCTGGAGTCGTCGCAAAAATCAAAGCAAGAACACCTAGAGCGCTTATGAGCGCAGCTGGCCCGAGTGTGCGAAGGTGGGGAAGTCGGTTCACCCTGACACCGTAAGCCATGGACGGTTGTGGTGGTCGAGCGCAAGGTCCACGTTAGGCAAATGGGCAGTGTCGGCAGCCGCGACCGCAACACCAACCACGTTCCATGTGATGGTCCGCGGTCATGACAAAAAGTCCGGTAAACGGATCCAAATAGCCAGCATTGTGGGTTGTTTGCGCAGCAGCATGGGCTGCCATGATCGCTGAGTAATTGGGGTCCCTCGGGTCGAGCCTTTCAGGTCGTGGGATCTGAGGTTCCGCGCGCAACTCGGTGTCACCCTTATGCATGAGTGTTTCTGTTCTGCATTAGAGAACAAATCCTTCAGGGAACGGATCATCTGGTGCAAGCATGTGAATGGATGTCCCGGTAATCCAGGCCCGACCCGTGATCTCTGGGACTATCGCGTCAATCCCGGCCACGGTTGTGGTGTCTTTGACTCGCCCGAGAAAGTGAGTGCCAATGATGGATTCGTTGGTGAGCGTTGCACCGGGTGCAAGCATGCCTCGTGCGGTGAGTTGGGCAACTCGCGCGCTCGTTCCGGTGCCGCACGGTGAACGATCAAACCATCCAGGGTAGATAGCCATGGCGTGCCGCGAATGTGCAGCAGTGCTACCCGGTGCAACAAGTTGCACATGGTGAACATGATCAATTGCAGGATTCTCAGGGTGGACCGGTGGCTGCGACTCATTGATGGCATTCATAATCGCAAGGCCAGCAGCGAGGAGTTCGTCCTTGTGTTCCACACCGAATGGAATACCGATTTCCTCGAGCTCAACGATTGCATAGAAGTTGCCGCCGTAGGCCATGTCATAGCGCACGGATCCAATACCTGGGACTTCAACAACTGCATCGAGTTCAGTCACAAAGGACGGTACGTTCTCGAGGGTCACCGACATTGCCCGTCCATTGGCAACAGCAACTCGCGCGATGACCAGGCCCGCGGGGGTGTCGAGGCGAATCACTGTCTCAGGTTCGACAACAGGAACCATTCCAGTTTCCACCATGACTGTTGCTGTTCCAATTGTTCCGTGACCGCACATGGGCAAACACCCTGAAACCTCAATATAAACAACACCCCAGTCACAATCTGGTCGCGTTGGTGGTTGCAGGATCGCGCCGCTCATGGCTCCATGGCCATGGGGCTCCAACATGAGCCATCGCCGCAAATGATCCGCCTCGTTCATCACATACTGGCGTCGTTCCTCCATGGTCGAACCTGGCAATGTTCCGACGCCACCAATAACCACGCGAGTGGGCATGCCTTCGGTGTGCGAGTCAACGCAGTGCCAAGCTCTGCTGGTTTCCACGGTTCCCCTAGCGGTTAGGTGTGAGCGCTAATTCTGCAGTGGTAATTGAACCCCCGCGAATATATCGGGCAACGAGATCGGCAGTTCCCATTGCACTCGACGTACCGATCATTCCGTGGCCTGAAGCCACCACAACGTGCGGCATTCCCCGTAATGGACCGATAAATGGCGCACCGTCAGCGCTAGCGGGGCGCACTCCTGTCCAGGGCGCCAGCGACTCCAGAGATTGAGGTAAATTAGGCAGATCAACCACGGTCTTGGCTTGCGCATACATGTGTATGATCTGTCGAGGATCAATGCTGCGGTCATTGGCACGCGTCAACTCAAAGCGGGAACTAATACGCAGCGAATTGCCCAATGGGTTTACCACAAATTTTTCATCGGCGAAAATCATTGGGTGCTGCACATTTGTCTCTAGATCTGGAACCGTGATTGAGTAGCCCTTCGCGGCAATGATGGGCAGAGACACCCCGAGAAGTCTGGTGAGGTTTGGGGTCCAGGCACCGGCGGCGATCACAAGTTTGGGTGCGTTCAAAGTTGTTGAGCCAAGGTGCACCCGAATACTGTCACGCGGGGTGTCAATGGCGGTAACAGTTCGATTGTTCAGGAACGTAGCTTGTTCATTAGTTGCTTTGAGTGTTTCCCAGAGTAGTTGCGGATCAACACCAAAGTCCTCACGCAATTCCACGACAGACAAATTGCGTGGAAGTAGAAGTGGTTCGGCTTCGCTCACAAGATTTGGATCAATGTGAGCAGCGTCAATTCCGAGTCCACGCATGTGATCTGCTTCGTGAGTTGCCCGGTCCTGGGAGCCATGACCCGTGAAAACCTCCCAGATTGGATGCGAGGATGTGGGAATTCCTAGGGAGCGCACTCCGGAGGCGGAATTGCGCAGCAGGGACAACATTCCAGGGGTTAACGTCTCGGCATTACTCGATGTGCAGTGCGAAGTAAAACGTGCGAGCCATGTCAGACCAGAGAGTGGAAGCCGTGGGGACAGTGCAAAAGCGCCGTCTCGGGCAAGGAGTGATCTGATTCCTTGTCCGACCATGCCGGGTGCGGCGAAAGGAGTCGCATGGCTAACAACAATGTGACCGGCGTTTGCGCTGGAGGTTCCAAACTCGGGAGACCCAGAATCCAC
>Ga0181607_10000778_pt1 | contig 27901 bp, 26 predicted proteins | sample 041ome_9_FD_132420 | JGI IMG/M metagenome (GOLD analysis project Ga0181607, IMG submission 132420) | Coastal salt marsh microbial communities from the Groves Creek Marsh, Skidaway Island, Georgia - 041413US metaG (megahit assembly) | ecosystem: Environmental > Aquatic > Marine > Intertidal zone...
AAGAAATCTTTGCATATGATTATCAAAATGATGAACTGTTTATAATCAATATTCCATATTTTCCTGGATACATGACTGCCATCGGAAACCACCCTGTTGATCCAACTAAAATTTTGCTAGCAAAAACAAATAGTGGAACTTCAGAAGTTTATGAATTACAGCTTCCATAAAATTTAAATTTTATTTTTTAAATTCCAATGATAAATTTAATTTTTTTCTTGATAACATAATTTAGTTTTTTTAAATCCTTAAATAAATTTAAATAATAAAAACCTTTACTCAAGCTAATGGCTGCTTTTAGTTGACAATATTTGATAAAAAAATAATTTAATGTATTTTTTCTCAGATAAAGAGCATCACCATGAGGAACATTTGGAATGAGAGAAGTTTTAACTCTTATAAAGTCGTTAACTGTAAAAAATTTATCCAACTCTTTAACAAGAGCACTTCCTTCAAAGAGTTCTACTAAAGATATTTCAGTAAACACAAAATCAATTTTATTTAATTTTTCTTCAAAACCTTTTATAACCTCCAACTCATAACCCTGTACGTCTAAAACTAAAAAATTTGCTTTAATATTTCCAAATGAAGAAAATTTCCTTACTTGTATGGTTTCGATATCGTCAAAATTATATTCTGGAAAGTAATCTGAATGTAATTTAGGCTTAAGTAGTGATGATGAAACTCCAGACTTATAACTAGATTTATTTAATTTAAGTTTTTTATTTGTATTTCCTAATCCAAAATTAAATAAATGAATATTTGGGTATTTCTCAAATCTTGACAATTCTCTAAAAGCTTCTTTTTGAGGTTCAAATAAGTAAATATTAATATTTCTTAAATCTAAATAATCGTTAACATTTTGCCCTGTATTTGCTCCAACATGTATTATTCCAGTAATTTTTGGATTATACTTTTTTAAAATTTTTTTAATCACAATTTAAATATAGATACTTGTCACTATTTTTATAGATTTTAAAGAAAAAAACAAAATAAAATATAGATTCTTTTATCACATTATTCTTATATAATTTTAAGGATAGAGATTCATGTATAAAAAATTAAAGCAGTTAGTCGAAAAGATACTATATGTTTCCCGGCTGACTTCAGTTGGAAACAAGAAAATTAGAATTTTATTTTCTGTAATTTTATCTAACCTGTCTGTGGCACTTGATGTTTTAATTATTATTTGTTTTTCATCATTGTTAACAAAACAAATTGTTTATACAAATAATATTGCAATTTTAGTTGTAGAGTATTTAACCGGAAGTATTTACCCTTTACCTTTATTAGTAATACTAAGATTTTTATTTTTATATTATGAAAAATTGAATATAGACAAGCTTTACTTAGAAGTAACAGAAAGTTTCAAATATTATTTAATGAAACAAGTTTTCCAAAAAGGGAATCTTTCTACTGGAGACGCTTTTTACTATATTAATCAAGTTAGTACTCATGTTGCGAGCTTTTATCGTGCTTTTACTGTATTTATAAACAGCACTTTGCAGATTATAGGGTACTCTCTTTTCTTGTTATTTTCAGACAGGCAAATATTTTCAATATTTTTTCTAGGATCATTATTTTTAATACTCCCAACAAAATACTTAATTAAAAAAGGAAAACATTATCAGCATCTTTCATTTATAGATGCTAAAAATGTAAATGCTTATATTCAAAGAATAATTGATAATATGTTTTTAATTAAAATCCTAAAAACAATAAAGTATGAATTTAAAAATTATTCACATGATCTAAGTAAATCTACAGATAGTCAAACGAATAATATTATTTTCGGATCTCTAAATAGTATTTTACCTACCTTTTCAACTCTTTTTATACTCTCAATAATCTTTGTTTCAACAAGCTTTGTAAAAAAGATCTCAATTGAATTTATAGGTGTTTTGCTTAGGTTATTTCAATCCTTAAGTGGACTTAACAACGGCTTTAATTTAGTTATTAACGCTAGCGTTCATGTTGAGGAGTTGTATAAACTAGATAAATTTAGTCCTGATATAAATTATAAAAATTATATAGTCAATCAAGAGTTAAAACACGCAGTTAAGTTTGAGGGTGTAAATTTTAAATATCTTAAATCAGAAAAAAATATTTTTTCTGATTTAAATATTGATTTTGAGAGAAACTCTCACACCTTAATTACTGGGCCAAACGGTTCAGGAAAAAGTACAATATTAGGCCTAATTTCAGGGCTATATTTACCCTCAAAAGGTAAGATAAAAATCTGCACTAATAAGCTAGGGTATATTGGTGTCACTCCATTGATTATTGATGGAACAATTAAAGAAAATCTTTTATACGGGAATAATAAAAAAGTTGATTCTCAAGCTATGTACGAATTACTTGAAAAATTTTCATTTTTTTCAACAAAAAATGAAAATAATTTAGAGTTCAGAATAAGCAACACATCTTTATCTTCGGGTCAGATGCAAAAAATTTCGTTTATTAGAGCATTGTTAAATGAGTCAAGTATTTTGCTGTTGGATGAAGCTACTTCCAATTTAGACCAAAACACTAAAAGATTAATTTTTAAAATATTAAAAGAAAAAGAAATAACAATTATTAATTCAACTCACAATAAAGAAGATTTTCAATTTGATAAAGAACTTCAAATTGAATTAATTGACGATTCAAGAATTATCAGAGTTATTAATTAAATTATAAATTTCTATTTCTTTTTTGACAATTTCTTTAATTGAGTTATTAGTTTTAATATAATTAATTCCACCCTCTCTGATATCGTTCATTAATTTTGGATTTGTCTCTAATTTTTCAAGAATATCTACTATATTTTCCTTTGTTGGATTAAAAATTAAACCATTTTCAAAATTTGTTATTAATTCTTTATTATTTGGAATATCATTTACAGCAACAATACATCCTAACCCCATTGCTTCTAATGTAGATTTTGGGTTTCCCTCATATGAAGACATCGAGACATAAAAACTATATACCTCGTACATCTTTAGTAATTCTTTATGATCGAGAACACCTTTAAAGGAGATATTTTTTGAATTTTTAGAAATATTTTTTAAATCTTTTTCAAGTGAGCCTTCACCAAAAATATCAATTTGAAAATTACTGTTATGAAAGTTTTTAATTAATAGTTCAATATTTTTCTGCTTTTCTAATCTTCCAACAACCAAAACTTTTCTTTGTATTCTTTTTTGTTTTTGTCTTGAATTAGGAACATCTACCCAATTTGGTATTATTTTAAGTTTATTTTTATTGAAAAAAAAATATTTTGTAAGAAATTTATAATCTGTTTTTGAAGTAACAACATAATAATTGGAAAGATTTAAGGAAACAAGAGTAAGAATGTAGTACGCCAATTTTTTAAAAGTGTTTTTATTTTCATATATGCTGAAGGATAGTAAATCATAACCAGTTCTAACCAGTAGGGGGTTTTTGGATATAAACTTATAAATTAAAGCTACCCATCCACCATAAAGTTGATTAGTTTTAATTATTTGATAATCATTTTCAGTAATTTTTTTAACATAGAAGGGTATATACAAACTTTTTATTAGCCTAAAAAATTTTGACTTTGGTTTTTTTAAGTATTTATATATTGGTAGTACTTTGAAATCACTATCTTTACTTATATATTTTAAATCTTCAGAAGTTCCATATGTCACAAATGTAAAATTAATATTATAATCTTTTGAAATATTTTCATAAATTTTTAATTCCCTGTCTAGCAATCCTTTATCAGACCAGTCTTTTAGCGAAACATCATACGTAAAAAATAAAATTACATTCATTATTTGCCTCAAATTCTAATAATTAAATTAACCTATTATAGATTAATAAAAATGAAAAAAATTTTAGTAATCCACAACAAGTATAGGCAATTAGGTGGAGAAGATATTGCAGTAAATAATGAATTATTAATGTTAAAGAAAAATTACGAAGTTAAAGAATTGTACTTTGACAATAATAAAAGTAATTATTTTCAATTGTTTTTGAGCTTCGTTTTAAATAAAAATTTAAAAAGTATGTCAATTTTAAAAAAAACAATCTCAGAATTCAATCCAGATGTTGCATACGTTCACAATACATGGTTAACTGCCTCAACAGGTGTCTTTAGGGTATTAGAAAAAAACAAAATTAAAACAATATTGAAGCTTCACAATTTTCGCTACTATTGCACCAGAAGCCACTTCTCAAAAAAACATATCGAAAATAAATCATTTTGCGGGGCATGTGGATATAAACGTAACGGACATGGTTTCTACAATAAGTACTTTGAAGATTCTTATATTAAATCGTTTTTTGTAAATAGGTATGGAAAGAAATATTTTAAAATTCTTAAAAAAAATAACATAACATTGCTTGTTCTTACAAAATTTCATAAAAGATTTTTAATAAATTTGGGAATTGATAAAGATAAAATAAGTGTTGTACAAAACTTTATAGAAAGTCAAAATATAGTTATAAGTAGTAAGCAAGAAAATCAAATTGTATACGCTGGAAGAATTTCTAAAGAAAAAGGAGTTGAAGAGTTAATTAAATCTTTTAAATCTTCACTTTTAAATAACTATAAACTAATAATTATTGGAGGTGGTCCAGAGCTAAATAATTTGATTAAAAAATACCAAAGTCCTAATGTTAAGTTTTTGGGTAATATTAACAATCAGGAAGTTTTGAGAATAATTTCCAACTCTTTAGCAGTAGTTACTTCAACAAAGTTATTTGAGGGACAGCCAACACTACTATGTGAAGCAGCCACTCTTGGGATTCCTTCCTTGTTTCCAAAAACGGGTGGAATAATTGAGTTTTTTCCAGATGATTATAAACTTTCTTTTCAACAGTTTGATTACGATGATCTTAAAAACAAATTAGAACTGTTAAAAGATAAGCAATTTTCAAAAAAAATCGGCATTCAAAGTAAAGAATTTTATAATTCAAATTTTAATTATAAAATTTTAACTAGAAAATTTGATAAAATATTAAATGAGATTTGATAACGATTTAGTTTCAGTAATTATGAGTGTTTATAATGCTGAAGACTCCTTAGAAGAGTCTGTCAACAGTATTTTAGAACAGTCTTATAAAAATATAGAATTTTTAATAATTGATGATTGCTCTACAGATAATTCTAAAAAAATTTTAAAATCTTTTGAAAAAAAATATCAAAATATAAAGATATTTGAAAATAATGTAAATATTGGATTAACGGCTTCACTTAACAAATTACTAAAAGTTGCAAATGGAAAATATATTGCAAGACAAGATGCTGATGACATCAGCCTTCATAAAAGAATTGAAACCCAATTAAATATACTAAAAAAATATAGTTTAGATTTTTGCTCTACTAGGGCAACGATAATTCAGAATAATAAAACTATTCCAGGATTGTCATTTTATTTGCCTAAAAAATTAGTAATAAAATTTAAAAACCCGTTCATTCATGGAACTTTGTTTATTAAATCGCAGGTAATTCAAAATATTGGTATGTATGATGAAAAATATTATTATGCTCAAGACTACAAACTCATGCAAGACTTAATTCGAAATAATTATAAATTTAAGATAATTAAAAAGTCACTTTATTTCTTAAATATGGAAAACAATATATCTTCAATAAATAAAAAAGACCAAGAATATTTTGCTAATCAAGTTAGAAAAAATACTTAAACATGAACTATCCAAAGGTGTTTATTAATACAGCTAGCGAAAATTGGGTAGTTGATAGATTTATTAAAGAATGGAACAAATATAACTATAAACAAGAAAAAAGCTACAGAGGTAGTAAAAAAATTATTTGGCTAATTGCTCCATGGACATGGGAAAAAATACCAAAAAAATATCTGAAGCTTAACAAAACACTTTGCACAATTCATCACATCGACGAAAAAAAATTTAATAATGATGAGAAAAATAATTTTTTAGAGAGAGACAATTATGTTGATTATTATCACGTAATATCTAAAAGTACATATTCTCAAGTTTCTAAACTAACAAATAAGCCGATAAAAATAATACCATTCTGGGTAAATCAAAACATATGGTATGAAATAAAAAACATAGATCAAATTAAAAAATTATATGGAATCAAAATGGACTCTTTTTTAATTGGCTCTTTTCAACGAGATACTGAAGGTTCAGATCTTATATCTCCAAAATTATCTAAAGGTCCAGATAGGTTTGTTGAAATAGTTAGGGATTTAAAACAATTACATCCAAAAATTGAAGTAATACTTACTGGAAAAAGAAGACAACTCATTATTAATTCTTTAAAAAAAAATAATATTGAATACAAATATTTTGAAATGGAAACTTTTGAGAATCTTAATAAATTATACAATATTTTAGATTTATATATAGTTTCTTCACGAGTCGAGGGAGGACCACAATCTATACTTGAATGTGCTCAAATTAAAACTCCAATTATATCTACTGATGTTGGCATTGCATCGGATATATTGAGTAAAGAATCAATATTTGATATGGACAACTACTCAAAAGCCAAACCTAATATAGATCATGCTTTTGAAAATGTTCAAAAATATTTAATACCAAAGGGTTTTAATGAATTTAATTTGTTAATGAAGGAAATTAATGAAAGTTAGTATTGGAACCAAAATTAAAGAAGGCCCCTGGGGTGGAGGAAATCTTTTTGCAATTAATCTAAAAAACTATTTAGTTGATAGTGGTCATAAAGTAGTTCATGATTTAGTTGATGATGATATAGATATAATTCTTATAACCGAACCAAGAAAGACTTCAGAGTCATCTGCTTTTACTGACAGAGATGTTAAAAAATATAGGGATTTAGTTAATAATGATGTATTGATCATACATAGAATCAATGAATGCGATGAAAGAAAAGGAACAAATTATGTTAACAAGTATTTAATTGAAGCTAATAAGGTAGCCGATGAAACGGTTTATGTTAGTCAATGGATCCAAGATTTGTATATGCAACAAGGTATAAACTCAACTCAAAATGTTATCTATGCTGGGGCTGATAATGAAATATTCAATTCAACAAATTTTGTGCCGTGGGATGGCTTAAGCAAAATTTCAATCGTGACACATCATTGGGGAGGAAACTGGAATAAGGGATTTGAAACTTATAGTCATTTAGATAGACTTATTGAAAGTAAAAAATGGAAAGATAAAATTGAATTTACATATATAGGTAATCTCCCCCCTAATTTTAAATTTAGTAACACAAATGTAGTGAAGCCTCTATCGGGAAAAAAACTTTCTAATTTAATTAAAGAAAGCCATCTTTATATAACAGGCTCTTTAAATGAACCATCTGGAAATCACCATATTGAAGCGGCACAATGTGGGCTTCCAATTTTGTATTTAGAAAGTGGAGGTACTACAGAGTATTGCAAAGGTTTTGGAATTGGATTTAAAAAAAATAATTTTGAGACAAAGCTTGAATTAATAATTGAAAACTATGATCAATTTGTCAAAAAAATGCAAGATTACCCACATAGTGCCAAAAAGATGTCTAAAGAATATTTGACACTATTTGAGGTTATGAAAAAAAATAAAGCATATTATTTAAATTTAAGAAGCAATAAAAAAGTCAATTTAATTAGTAAAAAAATATACCTGAATTCAAGAGCAATTAAGAAAAAATTAAATTTTTAATTTATATTTAACTGTTTTTTAAGCGAGTCATAGAAAATTTCAAGATTGTATTTGTTTAAAATTAGATTCTGACCTTTTTTTGATATTGTTTCGAGCATTTCTTCATTGTTGTAAACTTCTTCAATCTTTTCAACCCAATTATCAACAGAATTATTATCAACAAAAATAATTTCTTTATTGTGCCGAAAATCTGTTAAATTCCAAAAACCTTTAGTTTTGCTAATCATCACTGGAGTCCCTGCTGCCATAGATTGCAAAGCGACACTTTGGCCTGACGGTTGATAACTGTCAATCAGAGGAAGAATAGTTAATTTTGATTGCAGGTAGTGTTTTTTTATTTCTATATCTGTTAACACAGAAAAATTCCAATGACCTTTGATCAGTTCAATATTAGAACCCCCCAAGTCTTTATCAGTAAGTTGAGATGTAATAAATATAAATTTATAATTTGGTAGTTTTTTTGCTATTTGTACAACTTTTTGATAATCTCTTCTGCCATCATTGCCTATGAAAATAATTTTATTTTTTTTAATTTTTATTTCTGATAGATCTTCTCTCCAGAATTTTGTATCTATAGAAAATGGAATAAATTTAAATTTGTAATTAAATTTAGGAAAAAGCTCCGTAGTTTTATTAAACTCACTGTTACTTAAAAATATTAAATTATCAAATTCTTTACACAACTTTTTAATTAATGAAAATTGTAATTTTTTGATAAAGAATTTATCTTTATTTTTTGGCAATAGTCCCATTACAAAAAATGTACTATTAAATTTCTTTATTTTATTTAATCTTTTAATCATTAATAGTGAAGAAAGAGCTAGTCGGTCATTTCCAAAAATTATGTAGTCACTTTCTTTTAAATAAGAAAAATTTTTTTTATTATGTACAGCATCTAAGTTAAAAGGTAATTTAGTAATTTTTCTTAAGAATTTATCTATAAAAATAAGATGAGTTTTATTAGAATTTTTAATTTCAATTAAATTTACACTTTTAAAATGTTTTTTAAATAAAGGATATGCATAAAAAAATTCATCTGCATATTCTTCATTATTAAGTTTTTCTAATCTTCCTGGTGCAAAAACAAAAGTTATTTTAGGATTATTTTTATTTGTCATATATCTATTTAGTTATTTTACACATCACTTTTAATTTAATTACTTCATTATTGTTAAACTGAATACGTGAAAAAATATAAAAACTTTTCAATTCAACTAGTTACAAAATTGTCGAATTTTATACTTTTTAAAAATAGCTTTTTTCATTCTTCAATTTTTGTATTTTTATTATTTTTCCTCATGTTATTCACTAGATCTATAGTTGGTGTTTACATCTTAGACATTAGATTTGGTGAAATTTTAGTTTTAATTAGTTTTTTATCTTCTTTAATAATTCTTTCATTTATATTTAAAGATTCAACAATTTTTGACAGCAAAGTAATTTTGTTATTCAAGCTTTTTATAGTTTTCTTTTTTGTAACTTCTTATGTAACTAATACTGATTTACTTAGGCCATATGCGTTCAGAACTAGTTCCTATATTTGGACAATTTCTTATTTATTTGTTGGTGCATATTTAATTTCTAAAAAAAATATTAAGATTTTGAAATCGTCTATCCTGTTTCTTTTTTTGATATATTTATTTTCATCAGGAAACTACCCTGAATTTTTAATTGACTTATTTTATAAATATTCAGATAAATTTCAATTTATTAAAGGATCAGAAATAACCTTAGCTTATATATGTATAATTTTGCTAAATTATAAATTGTTTGGCAATAATAAGATAAATCTTTCTTACATTATTATATTTGGAGCCTTATTTATACCAATTTTACTAGTTGCAAGTAGAGGAGCATTTTTAGGGGCAATAATATTTATAATTTTGGAATTGTTTTATCGAAAAGATTTTATATTTAAAAATGTAAAATTTTTTGTTATTTTGATATTTTTAAGCACCCCCTTATTTTTAATTTCTACATTAAGAGTTACTGACAATGATCAAATAGCGCAGATTGCTTCGAACCCTCAACAAGAAATTGAATTAGCCTTAAACGATGTAGTGACCAAAAAAGATATTACCTCAGTCTTTCTTGGCTTTTATATAACTAATTATGGATATTTAGACTCTACAGATCCTACAACCTCTTGGAGGCTTGATATTTGGCAAGATGTTTTTTACGACATGAAGTCAAAAAATATTCTCATTAAGGGCTATGGATATAATGAGATTATTCCGGTCATGACTGACCCTACCGCACCTGGGCGTCTTGGATGGGATGGATTAAATGAAAATGTACATAACTATTTTGTCAATATCCTGGCAAGAGGTGGTTTATTTCAATTATTAATTGCTTTATGTTTCCATATTTATCTAGTTTGGTACTTTAAAAAGAGGCACGGAAATTATAGAATTTTAAGTTTTACACTTCCTTTATTGTTTATTGCTTCCTTAGACGCAGCGATGGAAGGGGTAAATTTTCCTATTATATTTTATTCCCTTTATGGTTATTTTATAAAAAATGGAATAGATTAATCTGAATATAATATGAAAAAAGCATTTATTACAGGTATAACTGGACAAGATGGATATTATTTATCAAACCTATTGTTAAGCAAGGGTTACGAAGTACACGGTACTGTTAGGCGTTCTTCGTTAATTAATACTTCAAGAATTGATTCATTAATTGCTGAGTATTCAAAGAGCGGTCAACTAAAGCTTCATTATTCAGACCTGTTAGATTCAGCATCGTTAAATAATCTAATAAATATCATCAAACCTGATGAAGTTTACAACCTTGCTGCACAATCTCATGTTTCGGTATCATTCAAAAATCCAATTTTTACAACTCAGACTGGTACACTCGGTTCAATTTCCTTACTTGAAGCAGTGAGGCATTCGGATAGAGAAATTAAATTTTATCAAGCATCGTCCTCAGAAATGTATGGGGGAGTTAATAAAGAGCTTTTAAATGAAGATTCATTACTTTATCCAAAAAGTCCATATGCCGCCTCTAAAGTTTTTGCTCACAATATGACAAAAATATATAGAGAATCATATAATCTGTTTTGTGTAAATGGAATATTGTTTAATCATGAGTCACCTCACAGAGGTGAAACTTTTGTAACTCGTAAAATAACAAGGGCAGCAACCAGAATATATTTAGGAATTCAAGAAAAACTTACTTTAGGAAATTTAGATGCATCAAGAGACTGGGGTTTTGCTGGTGATTACGTTGAGGGTATGTTTTTGATGATGCAGCATGATTTACCTGATGACTGGGTTCTGGCTACAGGTAAGTCAATTACTGTTAAGGAATTTGCCGAGTTAGCATTTAAAGAATTGGGTTTAGATTGGGATAAATATGTTCAGGTGTCAGACAAATATTTTCGCCCAAATGAAGTTGAACACTTATTAGGTGATTATTCTAAAGCAAAAACAAAGCTTGGGTGGGAGCCTAAAACAGATATATCTAAGCTTGTTAAATTGATGATTGAAAGTGATTTGATTCTAGCAAAGAGAGAAGAAGTTTTAATTAAAGAAAATCTTATAAAACCTACATGGGAGCATCCCGTAGTTAAATAATATTTTCTTTAAACCAGTTTACTGTAATCGAAAGACCTTTTTTAAAATCAGTTTCTGGGTTCCAGCCTTTTTCTTTAATTAATGAGCTGTCTAGAAGCTTCCTAGGATTTCCATCAGGCTTACTTGAATCAAATACAAGCTCTCCTTTATAATTCAGTTCAGATTGAATCATTTCTGCTAATTTCAAAATAGAAATTTCATCCCCACTGCCAACATTAATAATATTTTCATAAATATTATTAATTAATATAAACTCAATACATTTTGATAAGTCATCTACAAACAAAAACTCTCTAAGTGGACTTCCTGTTCCCCATATGTTAAATTCAGGGGTTTTGTTTTTAGTAGCTATAAACATTCTATGTATTAATCCAGGAATTACATGACTGTGTTCCAGAGAAAAATTATCATTAGGACCGTAAAGGTTTGTCGGCATTAAATTTATAATCTTGTGCCCATATTGTTTTGTCATTGCATCAGACATTTCTATAGCAGTTAATTTTGCCATAGCATATGGTGAGTTTGTTGGTTCAAGTTTCCCACTCATTATATGACTTTCTTTTATTGGGTTCGGTGAGTCGAGTGGGTAAATACAACTACTTCCAAGATTTACAATATTTATTTTGGGATAAGGTATACAACTCTCTAATAAATTAAGATTAATTTTTAAATTATATAGTATGAAATCTAGCCTCTGTGTGTTGTTTGCATGTATTCCACCGACTTTTGCAGCTGCATTTATAATTACATCAGGCTCAGTTGATTCAATTAATGACTTAGTAGCCTCAAAATTAAATAGATCAGTGTCGCTTCTTGTTGAGGAAATAATAGTATATGAATTTTCAGACCCACTCAACACCCTATTTAAAGAAGAACCCACTAAACCATTACTTCCAAGAATTAGAACTTTTTTGTTTTCCATATGTATTATTTTTAATAGTAATGACATAATATTTTTATAAAATGTAATACGAGCATTAGAAATAATTAATTTTATACTTGAACCTATGAATAACAACAGTAATCATATAGTGAACCTTCCACCATTTACTTATTTTGATAAAGATTTAAGCACTTACAGTTTCTTCAAAAAATTTATGTTTATCATAAAAGCAAAATTTCTTGGATTTGTTGTTAATACTATGAATAAAAATATTTTTTGTTTTTTTATTAACTTATTTTATAAATCAGATGGAAAAATAATGTACCAAAATAATATATACTTTAAAGATCTTTCAAAATCAATAAGAGTACATTACCCAAATAAAAGAATATTACGGTCTGTAAGCAACTATCAGAAACATTTTAAGCATCTTTTTGATAGCTATTTGTTAAATAATGTTTTATTTTCTGATGGAGATTTATTTATAGATTGTGGAGCAAATGTAGGAGAGATAAATATTGCACTTAAGCTAGAGGGTATTAATGTAAGCTATTTTGCTTTTGAGCCAGACCCAGAGTCATTTAAAGCTCTAATTCTTAATAATCCTGAAAGCAAAGAAAATTTGTATCAAATAGGTTTGTCGAATAAATCTGGAAAATCAAATTTTTATATGGATAGCTTTGGGGGAAACTCTTCATTGATTGACTTTGGTTCAGACAGTAAAATACCAATTAATACCGAGAGGTTTGATAGCTACAACTTTAATAATCCAGTTAAAGTTTTAAAAATTGATGCTGAAGGATTTGAACCCGAAGTATTAGAAGGCTGTGGGGATGAGCTAAGAAACATTGAATACGTGTCAGTAGATTATGGAGCTGAAAAAGGTGAGTCACAAGATTCAACTATTGTTGAGGTCAATAATTTTCTATATAGTAATGATTTTAAGCTAATAGATTTTAACTATAAAAGAATCATAGGTCTTTATAAGAATAATTTAATGAAATGACATAATATGAAAAATAATTGGCTTTATGAGCTTGATGAAAATATTTTAAATTTTCTGAATTCACTAAGAAGTAAAGAAAAGAACTATCAATTTTTTCCTTCCGCAAATGGAGCTACCAAGGCAGGTAAAACGATCTCTCTTGGCTTTAGTTGCTTTGCTTTAAAAACCTATTACATCACTGGATTATGGGAAGATTTAAAAGAAATAGAAAAAAGAAATTGGTTAAATTTTATTAATTCCTTTCAAGATAATAATTCAAAATTCCCTAAAAACTCATTTTTGGACTACTGCTACATTCAAGAATTTGAAAAAGAACAAAGGAAAAAAATTATTAAAAATTCTGCAAAATTTATATCTACAAAAATTGGTTACAAAAAATTTGAACCTCCTTTTCAACAAATGAAAACAAACATAAGAGCTGAAAGTAAACAAGCTATTTCATCTTTGATACAGGTGGGCAGCAGAAATAGCTTGCCTTATTTAGATTTTCCAAGGAACAGATCTGAAATTTATAAATTTCTTAATGATTTAGATTGGAATAAGCCATGGTCTGCAGGTGCACAGTATGCAGGTATTTGTTTGTTTAGCAAGACACAAAATGAAACAAACCCTAATGTTTTTGACAACCTAATACAATTTTCAAATAAGATAGTAAAAAAAGATACAGGTGGTTATTATCTACAAAATACTCCAGACAAAAAAGAATTAATTAACGGAGCTATGAAAATGATTTCTGGATTTGATTGGATTGATCAGGAAATACATTATCCAGAAAAATTAATAGATCTATGTCTTGACACTTCTCCTTCCAGTGAAGGCTGTGATTTGGTAGATATTGTATATGTACTTTTCATGTGTTTAAAGCAAACAGATTATAAAAAAAGAGAAATAATAAATTATTTTGATGAGATAATAAATTTAATACAATTACATTATTTTAAAGAAAAATTTGGTTTTTCATATTTTAAAAATAAAAGTCAAACCCATTATTATGGAGTAAATATTACACGAGGAAAAAATTTACCTGATATTCATGGAACAGTTCTGTTAACTTGGGCTTTGTCAATGATTATTAAAACAAATAATATTAATTTGAAATGGAACATATTAAAGCCTTAATCTATTTGGTAATTAACGGTACCCAATAATTACAATGTGGGGAATTTTATAACCATATTTTTCAATTTTTATTTTATATTTTTTCATTACAGATACATTTTTAAATCCGATATTCTCCATCATAGATTTTAAAACTGGAAGTGAATAGTGATAGAAGTTACCACCAGAAGATGTATATTTAAGCAATGGTTTTCGTGAAGAAAATAAAGTATTTTTGAAACTATTTGACACGTCTATTATACAAAATTTATTAGTTTTTAAATACAATTGCTCTATTGCAGTAATAGGATCTCTTAAATGTTCTAGTAATGAACCGCAAAAAGTTACATCATGATTATCAAAATTAGAGAGTTCATAAATTGAACCTTCTTTATAATCTGCATTTAAATTAAATACTTTTTTAAGGAGCAAGAATTTATTTGAATCTTTAAGGCCTAAATCACTGTAATACTCAAACAGCCGAGTATAGTCATTTTGATTGTCATATTTTTTTTCGTAATCTTTTGAGTATGAATTAAGTACTTCAAAAGCTACAGTTCCATCATACTTATTAAAATCAATACCGGTAACAAACTTTGCATTCAGATTTTCTAAAAAGTATTTAGTAAAAAATCCATCTGAACATCCAACATCTAGTACTGAAAGATCTTTCATTTCTGGAAAATTTAATTTTGCTACGAGATTTCTATAATCAAATGTTCCCTTCGATGAAACGTCCTGAAAATCAATAGAATGATACCATGTGCCTTGCTCAAATATATTTTTTACTGAATTTTGTTCACTAGAGTTCATTATTGTTAGACCATCTAAGATATTTCATTACTCTATAAAAAAAGTATATTAGTTTTTTATTTTTGCTTTGGATCATATTAATTGTTCTCCACTTAATTATATAGAGTAATGAAAATATTAAATTTTGTTTTATTTCAACTACTGATTTTTTTCCAGCAACTTTTGTTTCTTTTATATAATTTATCCACCACAAAGCTCTTAACTTATCATAATTTATATTTTTGTTAGTTATGTTTTTTTTAGATTCCTTTAAAAATTGTAAATCTATATCGTGGTAAGAATCAACTTGTATGATTGGTAAATCATTCAGGTTAGAAAAAGTTGGGTGTTTTTTTGTAATTACAATGCATCCAAAATATAATGCTTCCCATAATCTATTTGTATCATAACCATTTCCCCAAGGACACAAAATAAAAGAAAAGTTGACAAGATCTTTTTTGTAGGAATCTAAGGATAAGTTAGGATCTTTTACGACAGCCCAATCATATTTAGAAAAATATTCATATAAGTTCTCACGTTCGTCTCTATTTGTATTTTTTTGAAAATTCAAATAGAGTTTGTCTTCTTTGTTTTCAAAGTTAAGCTCCTTTGGAATGTCTTCAATGTGGGAAAGATTTTTTTGTGACATTTTATTAGATAAGCCAAATGGAATCGGCTCTACCACTTCAGAAATAATTCCAAGGTTAAGTGAAAGCCAATTAGAGATACATTTAGGCTTTCTTTTAATTTGTCTACTTGTGAGAGTTTTATCTGATTGGTGTGTTATTAATTTTATATTTTTCAGATTTTTTTCACTTTTTAATAACATAAAAAGTTCGTCGACGAACTCAGTATGGCAATAAATAAGATCATTTTCTTTTAAAGTGAACCTATTTAATTTATAAGTAATAAATCTACTTTCCTTGTTCTTGGAAGTATTTACTACTACCTTGTCGATATTGTTTGAATTTATAAATACTTCAGTGTCAACTGTTTCAGCAAAAACTACATCTGCTAATCTAGCCAAATTATTTGGACTTATAAATATTTCGTTCACTTTAAAATAGATTACTAATTTTTAAAACTTATTAATTATTCAAAAATATTTTTAATTCTTTAAACGAGGAATTGAATATGTATTTATGTAGTATCAATAATATGAACGAATTTTGGAAAAGTGATATGGATGCTGGGTATTATGATAAAATTTTTAAATCTGGTGAGATTTTTCAGAGAGGAATACAATCAAATTGGCACCGTTCTACTTTTCTTAAGGTTGCATCTTTAGTAAACAGTAATGGACTTCATTTAGATTACGCATGTGGCCCGGGTACTTTTATTGGAAACTTTACAAGATGCAAGTCAATAGGAACTGATATTTCTGATGTTCAAATAGATTATGCGAATGAAATTTATGGGCAAAAAGCTAATTTTATAAAGTTAAACGATTTTGATTTTGATATATATATAGGGAAATTTGACTCAATTACGGTATTAGGATTATTAGAGTTTTGTGATGATGAAACAAATATTGAGCTGATAGATAGATTATACAATTTATTAAAAAAAGACGGAAAGCTTATACTAACTACACCGAATTACGGAATTCTAATGTATTTTTTAGACATTATATTAAATAAGTTTGGAAATATTAATTACAAAAATCAAAATATTAATAAATATAATAAATATAAGATACAAGAGTTAGTTAGAAAATCAAAATTCCAAAATTTAAATGTAAAAAGACATTTAAATTTTGGAATTTTTATGTCATTTTTAAGCTATAAGTTTGCTGATAAATTTATGAATTTTATTGATAAAATATTTAAAAATTTTTTCGGATCCTTACTGATAATTGAATTAAGAAAATAATAAATTAAAACTTTTTAAAAAACTATACTACTTTAAATAAGATGGAAAAAAATTTTGAACTTTCAATAATCCTGCCAACTCTAAATGAAGCTAAGAATCTTGAAATATTAATCCCAAATATAATACAAAATTTAGATCTAGTTGAAAAACTGGTTTATGAAATCATAGTTATCGATGATGGTTCTGCCGATAATACTCGTGAATTTCTAACTAACAATAATTTTGGTGGAAAGGTTTTCTGTATCTTTAGAAGCGGGGAGAAATCTTTGCCAATGTCAATATATGAAGGAATTGAAAATTCTAAATATTCAAATGTTTCATGGCTAGATGCTGATGGATCTATGCCGCCGGAGGTTTTAAAAGAAATGATACTTATAAATATTGAAAAAAACTCTTCAGTAGTAATTGGATCAAGATTTGTAGAAGGTGGAGGTTATAAAGGGATTAAAGAGCTAGGAAAAACATCGATATTTTCAGCAATCAAAAATGTATATAGATCTAATGACTCAGTAGTTGGAATGTTAGTATCTACTTTATTTAATAAATTTTTACTTAAAATTTTAGACGTTTCCGTAAAAGACATTACCAGCGGTTTTATTATTGGAAAAAAAGAATATTTTAAAAAAGAAATATTTCAAAAAGCTGAATACGGCGATTATTTTATTTATTTAATATCATATTTAGCAAATTTAAAAATTAATATTATAGAATTTGGCTATGTTTGTGAAACTAGAATCCATGGAGAGTCTAAAACATCTACTAATGTTTGGCAGTTATTTAAGAGAGGTATACCATATATTAAAGCAGCAAATGATTCAAGAAAGGTAAAAGATTGAGGATTGTTGATAAGAATAATAAATTACTAGCTTTTTATATTGAATTTGATTCTTCAAGTGAAGAAAAAAATTTTATTACAGACCACTCTCTTGAATTTCAGGTAGCCACATTTAATTTAACAAAAAATACTGAAATACTTAGGCATTATCATCCGGAGCAAAAAAGAGAGATTAAAGGTACTTCGGAAGTATTAATTGTCCAAGACGGAAGTTTAACAATAGATATTTACTCTGAAGACAAACAACTTGTTAAATCCTTAAAACTTAAAAAAGGAGATATGGTAAATATGGTTTCTGGAGGTCATGGAATAAAAATAAACGATGACTGTAAATTCATTGAAGTTAAGCAGGGACCATACTCAGATACAGCAGACAAAGTAAGATTTTAATTTTAAATGATACCAGTTTTCTCACCATTAATTTCATCAAAAGATATTTTTCATGTTTTAAAAAACCTTCTTAAAAATAATTTGTCAGGGTCAAGTCCTATCATTAACGATTTTGAAGAACAATTTTCCAATAAGTTTGAAAATAGAAATGCAATTGCTGTTAGCAATGGAAGTGTTGCTTTAGATATTGCTATGAATATGCTTGATCTAAAAAATGAAGATGAAGTTATCGTTCCATCTTTCACAATTATTTCATGTTTGTCTGCAATTTTAAGATCAGGAGCTAGACCAGTTTTTTGTGACGTTGATCTAAATTCATGGAATATGACTATTGAGAATGTAATGGACGCCTATTCTGTCAACACAAAAGCAATTTTAGTAGTACATACATACGGATTGCCAGCCGATATCTTACAGATAAAAAAATTTTGTGATGAAAAAAACTTAATTTTGATTGAGGATACAGCCGAAGCTCACGGGTTAAGAGTTGGTCAAAAATTTTGTGGAACATTTGGAAGTGTTTCAACATTTAGTTTTTACGCTAACAAACATATTACAACTGGAGAAGGAGGAATGATATTAACTAATTCAAAAACGCTTGAAGAAAAAGCAAAAAAAATGAGAAATTTAGATTTTAATTCAAATAAGACTTTCATTCATGAAAATTTATATTGGAACTATCGATTAGGAGGCTTACAAGCTGCACTAGGTATCTCACAACTTAAAAAATTAGATTCCACAATTAATTTTAAAAAGAAACAAGGAAGTTATTATTCAAAGTTGTTTGAAAAATATCAAAACTTAATTCAAACTCCACTTGAATCTTATCTGAATACACAAAATCACTATTGGGTTTATGGAATAGTATTAAAAATTGATGAAATTAGAGATTTAGTTATTGAAGATCTCAAAAAAGAAGGAATAGAAACTAGACCGTTCTTTTACCCACTTCATCTTCAACCTGCCTTACCATCTGAATATAGATCTAAAAAAAATTTATTGAATACTGAACATATTTCAAGAAATGGTTTTTATATTCCGATGGGTAAACATGTTTCGTTTAAAATGCAGAATAAAATTGTTAATACAATTATTAAGTCTATAAATAAATTTGTATGAATTTTAAATGGGTTAATAAAATATTAGAAAAAAAATATCTTCAAATTATTAATTTATTTTTATCAATGATGGCTATTTATTATTTATTTAATCTATTTAGTGAATTAGAAATTAAGGTCGAACTAAAATATATTAATAATTTTGTATACGTATTTCCTTTGTTTTTTTTATCAAATTTTTTAATTGCAAAAGGACTATCAGAATTATCAAATGAATCAGAAAAAAAAATTATAGTTGATGCTTGGTTTAGGTCAGTTTTAGGTAAATACATACCTTTCAAAATTGGTATTCCATTATTAAGATTTGGAAATATAAAAAGAAATTCAAATTCATATAGCTCTAAAAAAATATTTAAGGATTTAATTTTTGAGCAGTCGATAATAGTTTTATCCACTTTGACTTTAGGCTCTTTATATTTTTTCAATAACGAATTTTATCAACTATTAACAATTTTAATTATTTTTATAATTTCACTTATTACTATTTTATTTAACAAACAAAACAAAAACTTATTAATAATCTCATATATTTTTGTGGCTGAGTCTTTTATGGTTTTAGGTTTCCTATCTTTTACAGCCCTCTCCTTCAAAACTTTAAATCTCGAATTTGTTCTGGGGTTTATTTTCTCTGCTTCATTATCTGTACTTTTTATCGGAGCACCTGCAGGTATTGGTATAAGAGAATATATAGGGATATCTTTATTGACTCTAGATTATGAATTGAATTTTGTTCTAGAGCTTTTATTATTGTTTAGACTTTTAATAGTTTTTACTGATTTATTTAGCTATATTTTTTATGTTTTATTTAAAAAAATTAAACAGTAAAATTTTTATTGATATTTAATTTATTTAAAAATAAAATAATGAAAAAAATTGATAACCCTATTTTAAAAAATGAAATAACTTCAAGCTTGTTTAATAGTTCTAAAAAGTCTGGATTGTTAGTAGGAAGTTTTAAATTATTTAAAAATTCAATCATTTCGAGCTTTCCTAAAGTACTAATTAATATTTTGAATACAATCACTCCAACGAAACTAGTAGATATTATTTTTAAATAACTTTCAATATTGAATATAGAGAGTAAAAAACCCTTTAGATATTCTGGTTGTGTAAATCTAACATTATTTCCGAATATATTTTCTTTTTCTACCAAAGATAATTGTGTAAGTTCTGTTGTTTCAAAAAATATTGTTGATATAAATGAAAACAGGCACATAATTATAAATATATTTTTAAGGTATTTATTTTTTAAAATTTCATTTTTTATAAGTAAATATATAGATAATGGGAGCAAGCCATACATGTATCTGTACCCATAAGATGCTGCAGTAGATCCCCAAATAACAATAAGTCCAAAAATACTTAAATAAGAAATCAATGAAATTACATTAACAATTTTTTTATTTTTTTCACAATATATTAAATTAATTAACAAAAAAATAAATGAAAAAAATACTGGAGGATTAAACCATAAGATCCCAAATTCTTGGGAAAAGTTTATTTTTAAGAAGTCTAAAAAGTAATTAAAAATTTTTTGATAGCCTATTGAATTTAGTGTTGATTCCAAATCTAATCTACCATAAATATCCTGTGGATTAATTGTATAAATCCCATAAACTTTTTTTGAAAACCACAGAAATATTGAGAAACTTACTACTGATGAAGAAATGAAGAATAATGATTTCGTTAGTTTGAATTTTTTAGGATTTTCATAATAAGAGACAATAAAAGGAATGAACAGCACAAAATAGTTTACCCACCTTATAAGAAATGCAAGCATTATTGTCATTGGTATGAAGATTGCATACTTAATATCTCCATTATTGTAATATTTTTTACAGCAAAATATTACAAGACTGATACTAAACAGCTCATAAATTGGGGTCATTGAATATCTTTCAAATGCATAATAAGTAATTCCTGATCCAAAAATAGAAATTAAAATTATGGGGTAATTTTTAATATTAAATATATTTTTTAAAAGTAAAATGGAAAAAAGTAAATAAAATATTGGAGAAAATGAATAAAATAAGATTTTAAAGTTATAAATGGTACTAAAGTCTTTATTTCTAAATTCAGAAAAATTATTAAATTGATTTCCGACAAATAAAAATGGAGAAGCTAACAATCCAGATCCTAAAAAACCAGTAGGAGCAATTTTTCCATTTTTATCATATCTTTTATTTTCTATCCCTTGCATTTGGTTTCTGTAGTCAAAGTCAAAATCATTGGCAATTGTTTCAGCATGCATATAGTAATCGTGATCATCTCCGCAGCAGTTAATGCTTTCGACAAATCTGTAGTCAATTTTTAATAAAGATAAAAATACAAAAAAAATTAGTAAATAAGAAATTTTGTTTTTCTTCAAATAATATCCTTGATGTATTGTTTTGAAATTTTATTTTCTATTCTTTGCGAAATTATAATTAGAATTATAAATATTATAAAAAATATAACAAATAATAAAAACCAACTACTTTGTAAACCATCTTTTAAAAAATAGCGAATATTAAAAAATCTAACTACTGAGTACGTGCTCAATGATAAAAATATTAATGTAAGGAGGTCTAGAATTGAGGAAAATTGGTATTCAGAATATTTAATTTTAACTTTAATTTTAGAAAAGTAATTACTTATTGTGAAGCTTATTAGTTTTGTAAACATGCTTAAAGGTTTTAGATAGCTTTTTTCATCTCCATATTTAACGACATTTTTAAATTGTCCCACTTTAAATTTTTTAATGTTTCCCAGTTTACAAATTTTATTCGCAACAAAAAATGGATATCCATATCTAAAAAACTTCTTTGGAAACTCTATTTCTCTTGCTGCTCTTTTAGATAGAGCTATGAGTCCATTTAATGGATCATTTACAGTCCAATTTCCTGAGCAAAATTTAATTAAAAATGAGGCAAATGCATTTCCAAAATACCTAATAAGAGGTATTTTTCCTAATATCCCTCCACTCCAAAATCTATCACACTTAATGTAGTCAAAATGTTCTTTTTCAAGAATAGATTTAATTTTTAAAACATCATCTTTTTTAAATTGGTTATCGCCATCAATTTTGATAATGTAACTTGCATCTAATTCAATAAAACGCTTTAATCCAGAATCAAACGATGCTCCTGCTCCCATATTTTTTTTATGATTTATAATTTCTAAATTCTTAAAACTTAAAGAATTTAGAATTTGTAGGGTGCTATCCTTACTACCATCATTTATAACGATGACTTTTTCAAATTCCTTGATATAATTTTCAATTGTTTCTGCAATGTAAATTTCTTCATTATATGAAAGAATTATTAAGACAATCATGTTCCCTATAATAGTAAAAATATTTATACATAAACGTAATCATTTTTTATTTACTTTTTAGGATTTTAATTTAAGTTGTATTTATTTTGATTAATTTTAATTAAATAAAGAATAGAAAATAATGAAAATATTAAATTTAATAAATTAATAATTGGTAGAGGACGTAAATTATTAAATAATGGATTATAAACTTCTGTACCTAATTTAATTTGATTTTTACATTCACTAATTGAGTTTATAGGGAATGTTTTAGAATTATTGTCTAAAAAAAGAATTGGATTTTCAGTTCCAATTTCAAGTGTCTCTAATTCTTCGTTTAAAATTTCTTTTGCGTTATTAGATAAAATATTATATTCACAAACTTTTTTTTGGATATTAAAACAGTCAGAAACATCCTTCTCTACGTTACTGGTTGCTATTAGTGGACAAAAAACAGATAGTTCAATTTTTTCATCTAAATAAAAATTAATTTTTGACTTATCTTCTTTTGGAAAGCCCAGTACGACAAAAAATATTAAAGAAAGCGTAATAAGAAAAAATATTTTTATTACATTAATTTTTTTAAATACTGAGGCAACTATAAATATAAAAGTTAGCCCAGTAAGAAAACTGTAATAAGTAGTTTTTAATGTATCACCAACTAGTGGATCGAAGTTGTTGAAAGGGAATCCAAAAGCATTAACAATTAAGATGAATACACCAATTAATGGACTCAAATAATAAATAAAATTATTCTTATTTTTATAAGAAAAATAAAACCCAGAGAAAAATAAGATAAAAGTGAATAAAATAGAAAAATATTCAGGCAAAAATTGTCCAAAATTAAATTGGTCTTCATCTTCAAAAGATATAAAAAACAAATCATTTTTTTCATAAATGAATAGATTGGCATCATAATTCGTGTATACATTGAAATAGTCACCATATGAATCCAACAAAGTTATTCCTATTGCAGAATTATTATGATATGGAAAAATTGGAAAATAGTAAAAATCCCATTTATGTATTGTTGTCAAAAAGTCAAAATCTGCAGAATTATCGTACTGTGGTTCATTTGATAAGTTATGTTCAAGCACGCTGTATTCATTAACACTACGATTTTCATTGAATATTAATAGAAAGGAGAAAGATAAAATGAAAAAACTAATTAGATGTATCAATAAATTTTTTTTAAGCTTACCGAAAAAACTTAAAAATAATAGCAATGACACCATTCCTGTAATGGATCCTTTAGTACTTAATACCATAGTGATCGGAAATAAAGGCACTAGAAAGTATTTAATTGAAGGCTTTTCAAAATAATTTTCTAAACCTAACAAAATCCAGGGTAATAATCCAAAAGCTAAAACCTCAGGTTTCAATTGTGCTCTCATTATGAAAATTGGCATACAAAAGTTAACAGCTGTAATTGAAATATAAATTGATGATTTTCTAAAGCCATATTTTTTTAGTAAATAGTAAAAACCAATTAGACCAATTGAATAAATCAAAAAGTTTGTAAAGTGAATGTTTGCATTAAGAAAGTTAATTTCATTTAAATTTGTAACACTGTTTCTTCTTAAATAGGAGATAGCGGATACTAAATAATAATAAATTAAGCCTTGTCCGGATTCTGTGTATTCAGATTTATATTGAAAAAAACTTAAATATTTTTCATATTTTACGTAATCAGCAGCCCCATTTGGAGTATAAAAATATAATTCGCCAATTATATATGTAATAATTGAGGAGAAAAAAGTTAGCAATAGTAAAAAGTACTCTATGAAACTATTTTTATTTTGATAATAATATTTCATGAAGAAGTATTGAATTTATAAAAAGACTTGATTAAATATTTAATTAATTTAAAACCATCTTTAAATCTTCGGATTTGAGTTTTACCATATGTTCTAGCCCTGTAATGAATAGGCACTTCTAAAATTTTTTCTCCAAAATAAGATGCTGAAAATAATAGATCAAAATCACAAAAAGGATCTTCGGTTTTTATGGTATTTTGCCAATATTTAATTTTTTCTATTAACCCTCTTTTAAAGACTTTTGTTCCACATAAAGAGTCAGTCAGAGGAAGATTTATAATTAAAGATATTATGAATTGAAAAGTTCGATTACCAAAGTTATTAATCAGTCTCATGGAGCCCTTTTCCATAGGATATATTAATCTAGTGCCATTTACAAAATCTGCTCTATTATTTTCAATAATATTAAAAAAATCAATTAGCTTTTCAGGATCTACACTTAAGTCAGCATCAAGAATAGATATGACTTCACCACTTGACACTTCAAGTGCTTCCCATACTGCATTTGCTTTTCCGTTTCTAGACTGTTGAATGACTTTTATATTTAAATTTTCAGATTTAATAGCTCTAGCTACCTCAACTGTTCTGTCTTGTGATTCGCCACAAGAAATAATTACTTCAACATTTTTTCCAAGATAAGGGATTCTCTCTATAAGTTCAATTAAATTCCCCTCTTCATTTTTAGCTGGAATAATTATTGACTTACTGAGATCTTTCTTAATAACGTTTTCTGGAATATTTCTTACAATAATATAAGTCTTTATACCTAGGTTAAAATAGTAAAAAATTAGCTCAAAAACATTATTAAGAAGATGTCCAATAAAGAAAAGTTTAAATGGAAAAAATTGTCTTGAATATGATTTTACAACTTCTAATCCAAGTGAATGAAGTGTAGGTTGAATTTTTCTTAAGTGAATATAAGCTCTATTTTTTGATTTATTTTTTAATTTAACAATTTCAGTAAAAGAAAGAATCCTATTCCAAAACGGATTTATAGATGACAAAATAATCTTTCCATCCTCTTTTAGATATTTCTTTAAAAAAATTAAAACAGAATCAATCTGATTAATTACTTCTATTGTATCTACTAAAATAATACTGTCATAAACCTGATTAATATAATCTAGCTCTAAAAATATATTATTTTCATTTGAGAGTTTTACAAAATCGATATTTTTTTCTTCTATCTGTCTAAGTCCAGAGTCGTAACCTGTAATTATTAAAGATTTTTCATTTCTGGAAATATACTTATGTATTTCGTATTCATCTTTTTTATAAAATTCTAAGTTAGACAACAAAGTCATATTTTGAGTTTAATACACAGTTGGGATTGAAAATTTCTAAATTCAAAAATTAAAAATTTGTTATGGAGTCATTTTTTCCAATTTAAAGTAAATACCAATAGGCCTGTATGGATCATAGTAGTAGCTTAAATTTTTATTTTCTTTGAAAACTTTCGTATCAAGTGATATGTATTTTTTATTCCAATCACTAATAGCACAATTAAAATTTGTTTCTTTTAGAACTTTACCAGAAATAATTTTTGTTCCTGAACACAATATGACATCAGGACCCCTCAGTATAGCCTTGTTGACCTCATCAGATTCAATTTTGTTTGCTTTAATTAATGTATCAGCAATGTATGGTTCGAAATGATTTGATGGGTGAACTATGTATGAAAAATTAGCTTTGTCTAAATAGTGCAAAACCGCAACATAATCCAATGCAAGAACACTAAACTCTCCAAGAAAAGTCTCATCAATTAATTGCGAAGCTTGGTAGAGCGGGTAATTTTCTAAAAGACTATCAATATTTTTTAAGTTTTGAAAAGACCTATCAAAAGATTTAAAACCTACAGAAATTGAAGAGGAAAATATAAGACAAAAAATTAGTATTTTAATATGGTTGCTTTCAAACAAAGAAGGTATGAAACACAAAAAATATAAAAGAAAAAATAAATGATGGTAATAATTATGAGACCCAACAAAGTAAAAAATTAATGATATGAAAATATTTATAATAGTTAATTTGAATAAGTTGTTTATTAGTAGATTACTTCTCTTTACAAAAATTAATAGAATGAAAATACTAATTAAAAATATTAAAGTTATGTATGTAAATATATCGTAATTAAAATATGACCTTAGAAATACTACAAGTTCTTTAGTTGACGATAAAGACGCAGCGGTATATCCAAGCGGTATATCTATGTAAGTTGCTTTATATATAAAAAATAAATCGTTAGCCATATATATGATCAAAAAGAAAAGATGAGGCAAACTTAGTCCAATTATTATATTTTTAAAGTTATTTTTGATATATTTAACATCAACTACGTACAAATAAAATAAAAAGCCAAACACAAATAATACAGCTCCCTGGTTTACCAATGTACTCAGTGAAAAAAGTGAACTAACAATAAATAAGTTTCTTTTGTTTATCTTTTTACTACTTAAGAAATAATATGCTGCTGAAATAAATAATAAAGAATACACTTCTGAATACTCTGCTTGTGCGTAAGTTTGCCCCATCAAAATAATGAATAAAAAAGAAGAAGACAATCCCCCTATAACACTGCCGTTCTTTCTGCTTATCGATAAAAATAAAAACAATGATATTAAAAATAAAATTAAGTCATTTAATATCTTAAAATATACAAAGTTTTGAAAGGAAAGCTTATACAGTACATTATACATGTAAAACAATAAGGGACCTTTAGATTCCCATTGGTTTTCCAAAGGAATATATCCTCTGTCAATGTCCATTGCTACAACTAAATAAGAATGTATGTCCCAATCGAGAGTTTCAAAATTTAAATTCACATTTTGTGTGAGAATTGTTGTTAAAAAAATAAGAAGTACAAAAATAGGAGTATTTAAAGAAGGCACAATGTTTGTAAATTCTTTTTCACCTAGATTGAAATAAATGAATATTGAAAAAAAGAATATAAAAACGGAAATTAAACTAATCTTTTTATTAAATTGCAAATAGTTATTTAGAAGAATCGACAAACCAAACAATATCAACAAGTAAGAAAAAATTTTTTTATATAATTTAACTTGGATCATATTCTATAGTTTAATTTTTATAAGTGTTAAATAATTGTAATTTACTTTTCTTTAAACTTTTGAAAGAAAAATAAAGGTCTAATCTTAATAGCGTGATTAAAAACATATTAAGAATAATTGTATTAACTTTACTCAATCTAATCGTTATATACAGTAGCAGTGATTTTAGAGTTGACCAATTTTTAAATGATTTAGATTATTTATATAATAGTGAAAAATTAAGCTTGAGTAGTATTTATTTTTTTATATCTCTATCTGTTAGTTTTATAACATTAATGATGATCTATTTTCTAAAACCTTTTATCGAAGTCTATCTGATGTATTATTTGAAATATAGTTTTTATTTTTTAATTAATCTGGTATCAATCTCAACAATTTATATAGTATTTAGAATTATCGGGTATTCAAGAGTTTCTCTTTTAGGTTACTTAATTTTTAGCTCTTTATTTCTTTACATTTCAGATAAAAAATTAAATTTTTTTCAAAATAGATAAATTATTAATAATTTAATCTGT
>Ga0181607_10000781_pt1 | contig 27885 bp, 28 predicted proteins | sample 041ome_9_FD_132420 | JGI IMG/M metagenome (GOLD analysis project Ga0181607, IMG submission 132420) | Coastal salt marsh microbial communities from the Groves Creek Marsh, Skidaway Island, Georgia - 041413US metaG (megahit assembly) | ecosystem: Environmental > Aquatic > Marine > Intertidal zone...
CAAGGTATCGGTGTAAGCAACATCCGGATTATCCGAGAAACCTCGACCGTATAGGTCGAGCATGATGACGCAACGACCCTTGCCAGCTAAGAAATCATAGGTGGGCTCCCAGATGTAAGAAGGGACTGAGAAGCCGTGGACCAAGACGTCGGGGGTATCGCAGGCCTCCCGGTCTGTCATTCGGTAATACGTATAACCCTCAGATAGCTCGATGAAGGCCTCGTCGGGTGCTAAATCTACGGCAGCTCTAAAAGCAGCATTTTTATCCACAGATTCGAAAAGCGTACCTGCGTCCGCGCGCAGAATCATCGAGAAAAATAGGCATACCTGAATTAACAGCGTTATAGAGATTCCGACTCTCATTAAAACCACCTATCAGTAAATATTTCAAAAAGCTCATTACTACAAAAAACTGACGAACTCTCTCCACAAAAGGGCCCAGACATAACAGAAAAGGCCCGCAAAAGCGGGCCTTTACCTACTCCAAGTGCATAATCTTACTCAGCATGCACAAAGGTTATAGCATCTATTATTGACTTAACTCGTTAATCGCTTCTTCCTTAAGACGCGTGCTAATCACACCGGTTTCTCCGTCGGTACCGACTAGCGGGTGATATTTACCATAGGGAAGTGTCGCTACCGCCATTGAGTTAACTTGATAAGCGATAGGTAGGTAATCCGTGACCGCCGTTTGCACGGCGGTCATGATTATATCCGCCAAAATAAAACCACTTGAATCAGCAGAGGTATCAACTACCTGCTGCGCTCTGTAGGACCATAGGACCTCGTCCGTCGCTGTTGATCGGAGCACGTAACTCATACCAACGGTGACATTCGCGGCAAGTACTATGTAATTGGTTTCCCATTGGTCAATGGTCACGTATAAAACAGTATCCGCACCGAACGCGTTGCGAAAAAGTTCACCAGGCAAGCCCAAGGCTTGCTGTCCATCCAGTATGCCCTCAGATTGAAAGATCTGCGTTACGATCGGTAATGGCACCACGTAGTAGCCATTGTCGGCAAATGGCTGCGCCAGGGTTGCTGATACCAACTGCCCTGCATCTGCTGCAGCGGTCTCATTGATAGCCGGAACGATCACCATCGACACTGGATTTTGATTTTCATCGTAAAATGATGGAAACGCCTCTTGCTTCGTTTCAAGAGTTTCACAAGAAGCGATAAAAAATAAACACGCTACAACACCGAGTCTTTTGAATATTTTCATTATTCTTTCCTCCACTTATTGATTGGTGTAGCGGGAAACAATGCGCTCAATAAACGGCTGAGCTTCTGGGTAGGAACTGATCTCAGCCTGGAAGTCGGCCATTGCCAGGGTTTCGTCCTTCTCTAGATACATCATCGCGCGCTCGGCATAGACACCGGGAGGCACTCGCAAACCTTTCTCAATTGACGTATCGATAATGTCGGTAAGCGCTTCTAATCGACGAGACGATGTTTCTTCCGATGGATTTTTTACCATCTCAAAGTAGGTCGGAGAATAAGCGCCCCAGTAATACCCACCCTGCGAGACATTGGTGCAAGCACCCAGCACGCTCAGCGTAAGCACTAGTAATAGAGATTTTGTATTCATAAGATTATTTCCCGTGACTGTCCTCTGTTGACGTATAGAGTTTTGTCAAACAACACTATACCCGCTTTTTTTATTGTTAGGTTCACATCCCCTGGACTTACCGGTAGCTGCAAAACATCCATATTCTCGATTGCTTTATCCGCAGCTCCAAGAACCCCCATTTCATAATCTGTTAAATCTTCTTGATCAACTCTAAAGCTTGTCGACCCTACAACAACAGAGGCACCAACTAGATCATCAGCAATAACTACAATCTCTGCGCCTTCAGACTTTCCGATTGCAGTGTTCTGAATCGGAGCACCGGCACATGCGACCATAAACATCATGGAAAAGGAGATTAACGCTAGTTTCAGTTCACTTATCATTTTAGTTTGATCTCATATTTGGATATATCTTCACCAATTGAGCCGGAGACGAGGCTAACGTAGGAAACCTCGCTGAACTCATCGTCGCCGAACGACATCTCAACCGCTACGGACGCGACTCGCTTCCCTGGCAACTGAATCATGGCTCCAGTCTGTGGATTCTTTATTTTTCTACCAACGCTATAAACTTGCAGCTCCAGACCGGTACTCAAGCCTTGGCTGGCACCTCCGCTAATGATAAAGGAGCCGTCCTCCTCAGCGAGGATGTATGACACCCAGGGAGTCGCGGTCATCTCCTCAACTAAATTGCTAATCAGTTGCGATATAGCTGCTGATATAGCTTTGTCGTTTAGGCTCTGATCGAAACCGGCAGTGCTACCTCCAAAAACGCCTCTTTTCGTCTCTGTGGTCGCCTCTCCTGCGCCTTCTCGGGCGGATATAACCCGTCCTGTCTTAACCTCAATCAAACGCACATTGACCTTGGCGTAAGCTTTTTGTGCCTTTGAAGTAGAAAAAACACCAACTTGCCCCTCCGTTGAGCGGCCGAATTCGCTGACGGAACCGACAATTAAGTAATCAACAGGAACACCTGATTCTTCAAGATTACTCAAGGTCGCCTCCGCAGAGGTTTTATCGCCATCCAACCTTTCGAACATCAAGAATTTACCGGTTTCTGCCAACCGCGCAGACAAAATGTCAGACGCCTGCTTACCAATTCGATCATTATTGTCATCGACTAAGAAAGACTGCCCTGACCGCGTCTCATTAGAGAAACGGGCAATAGCCACCTTCTTTTTAAGGGTTACAGTGGCTTCTGCATCTTGTGCAACTGCCGCTGAGACATTGATAAAAGAGAATGAAAAGAGGGCCACCGCTAAAGCGGCCCGGAGCCGTGTTGTTGATATCATATTCTGCTTTCCTTTCCGTGCTGCTTAAGAATCTCATCTGGAACTTCAAGTTACAATGGCGAGCGGGTATGCCCGTCGTTTTCGCCGTTTTTATCCTCCAAGCGTTTCTTACTACATAACTGCTTAAACACCCCTGAAGGGTTGATGCTCACCAATTGGATCTTAAACAGATCTCAAGACGTGTAATCAAAGCACTGTCGATCCCGGGAGAGTTAGGTCTGAATGCGACCAAACTTTGGTCCAAGCCTCATGCGTAGAGGCCGCCTCTTCCGATTTACCCTGTGCCTCTAGTGCTTGTGTCAAACCAAATAGCGACCAACCGTTGTTTTGATGCCATCGCAGATCGCGTCGAAAAACGGCTTCCGCGTCAGAAGCGCGGCCCGCTTTTATGAGCGCCGCCCCCAGGTACAAACGCATCGATTGTGGCCAATCGGGTGGCTCGGTGTAGTTGTTGGTGTCCTCTAAGGCTACGCCTTTCTCGAAAGCAGAGATGGCACCATCCAAGTCGCCTTGAGCCATTTTCATCTCACCCTCGAGCGCGTTCGCAGCCAGCGCAAGCAACTCGGCAGTCGCTGTCGCACCTGCGCGGTTAACCGAGACGTCCGGTGAGGCTGCTATGCGATGAATATCGGCCAATTTCTGCGCAGCTTCCCTGAACTGCCCCTTCGCGACGTGGGCGCTCCCCTTTACGTACGCCATTATGCCCGTGAGATAAGGTGTCGAGTGTTTGAGTGGCTCTAATGCCAAAACCTCATCCCACTTACCAAAAATCTTGAGCGTGACCCACGGTGCGGCAACGCGCTTTTGCATGCGTCCCATGGGCGTGCCGTGCTGACTGATCGCTTCAGCCATTTGCTTGGCAGATTTAATAGCGAGCTCGGAACTGCCCTGCATAGTCGCGGCGTAACGAACAAAGTCGAGCGCATGGCCAGCGTGTATCTTGTGTGAGAGAGGGTAGGTGCCAATGTTGGGCAACGGAAGATCACCCCAGTGCTGAGCAAACTCCTTATCGACCGCAAGTGAGCGTAAGTTGTTGTCGATCGCACGTTGATAGTCGCCAACCCGCACAAAAATATGTGCCGGCATATGAACCACGTGACCGCCTATGGGTAGAGTCGCCTCTAGGGCATCGGCCGAAACCATGGCGCGCTCAGGCTCCAGCGAGGCCTCAATAAGGTGAATGTGCAGGTGATAAACCCCGGGGTGTGGGTCCCCGGTGTTAATGACATGTTCGAGCGCTTTGGCAACAGCGAGTGTCTCTCCCTTTGCCTCGCCATTCTTATCCCAGTAATCCCAGCGCCGGATCGACATAAAGCTTCCCGCGTAGAGCGCTGCAATATCGGGGTCATCAGGATACTTTTTGTTGAGCTCTCGCATCTCCGCCAGATAAGCCCGATCGCGCTCGCGAGGGTCAGGAATACTTTTCGCATCATAGAAAACATAGAGCGCGTTGATCAGTGCTGCCTCCATGGGTGTTGCTCGATCGATACGTTCAAGAGCTGCTTCAATTGCCGCCAATCCCGCGCCCTGTGGGTCGTCCGGCATCTGTGCGTATCGCGAATTGGGGTTGGGCCCCGCTGCATGCGCAATGCCCCAATAAGGCATAGGGTGATCAGGCGCTAGACGAGATGCTTCCTGATAGGAGGCGATAGACTCCGGGAAATAGAAACCCCAGGCGAAGCGTAAACCCTGATCGAAGAACTGTTGGGCCTCAGCGTTGTCCGTCGATATTGGTCGGGAGTAAGTGCCCGACTTCGGCATCAACACAGCGCTCGACGATTCAGCGCCTAGCGCATCAACCGATACATGAAACGAGGTAAAAAAAAGAAGGCCCGTAACCAGCCGTTTCAAAACCATCATGACAATCGGACCTCGTCGCTTTGATAAATTGTTGATAGCAACGTTACCTCGCTTCACGCGAAGGCACCAGAACGCGAAGAAAAATAGACTGCCGAAGCTTACCTACCAGCAGTTAACCCTGAGAGGGTGCAAGATCTCGGTAGGGTTGGTGTACAAAATGATATGCTCGGTCGTCGTCGACCAGTTGCAGTGGATACCCGTAACTGTCTAAGGCCTAATCAATCGTGAGCTGATGGCGTTTTCAAAGTAATGCCCACGATAATGCAGCGCATCAGGTCATCAACGGTGGAGTGATCGGAGATGAACAACACAGAAAGTGCACTTTTTTCCGACACCGTGCTCGAGCAAAAGACAATAATCCCTGAGATCTATGGCCGTGTGGATTTCGGCCAGCTCCCCGAGCGCTACGTCACGGACTTTGATCTTAAGGCGCTCCGCCCTTCTCGCCATCGCGACTATTGCGAGCGCGTCCTTAAAAACCCCGAGCTCGTCGAGCGCATTCGAAACTACACGATGATGGGCGACAAAGTGGCCGATGCCTACGCATCACTCATACCTGAGTATGGTTTTAGAGCATTGGTATCGATGCTTGAGCAAGCCTGTGACCACGGTATCGAGAGCGTCGAAAACGCACCGGACGAACTCGTTGCTTTTATTAGTGCAATGGAGGCCACACCCGACTGGGTAGACATGGCCATGGTGGAAGAAGGCGCCAAGCATGAGCGTATCCCGCTCGGAACGATATCGCCCTTCGCCATCCGCGGTGCGTTTATCGCGACCTTTATGAATAAGTACACCGCCCTACCCATGACGATGACGGGCACGCTCACCGATCAACAATCCGTCCGACGGGTCTTTGAAACCGCGAGCTTTTTTACGGCGACCGCTATGCCGCGCGCCATGGAGCGTTTCAACCCCGGTTTTAAGGCCGCCGCTAAAGTGCGTCTGATGCACTCGATGGTACGTTTTAACATCATGCGTACCGGCAAATGGGACGTATCGACTTATGGCATTCCCATTCCGCAAGTTGATCAAATGCCTGCCGGACTCATTGGTATTTTCCTTTTGTCCTACAAGCTTTTGGCGCAAGGGCGCACCGACTTCACGCAGGCCGAACGGGCGCGGGTAGAGATGGCGCGCTATCGCTGTTTTTTACTTGGGCTACCTGAGGAGTTATTGGGTGAAACCCCGCAGGAAATTGTCGATCTGATGACAGCAAGAGATATGTCCTTGCATAAGATCTACGACGATGAAACCTGTGGTGAGCTCGTACGGGGAGCAATGGACGCGGAGTTATTCACGGACTCGAGCATTACGGGACGTTTCCACCGCTGGATGGAGCGTGGCTTCTCAAAGTACTTTCTCATTCAAAACTTTTGTGAGGGTAAATCCTCCCGCGCGGAAGCGATGGGGGTGCACTTCAAGCTTAACGACAAAATCGCCACGGCCTGTGCGCTTGCAACGATTGTCAGCACGTCAAATCTCTGTGCGCTTGGCATAAAAATCCCGGGTGTTCGCCACTGGCTAGACAAGCGCCTAACACGCAAGCTGGGCAGTTTGCTTGAGACCTATGGTCACGCTGATTTCATCACCGACGCGAGCGAGTACAAACTCGTCGGTGCTAAGTAGCTTCACAAATAGGTAGGGTGAAAGAGAGCCATACCAAAGAAAGCTCTGGATGCTTTGTTGAATGCCCAACTCAATGGTCACAGCGCAGACTCTTGCCGAATCGACTACCTCGGGGTACTTCCCAAGACACTTGGAAGTTATGGCACCTCTCGACCGAGGGCCGCCTCGTAGAGATAGAACCAATCCTGTCTGCAGAGTTCCACTTTTAGTACGTCTGAAAGCGCTGAAATACGCTCAAGATTATTGGTACCCATCACCGGGGTTATCTTGGCCGGGTGGGCCAGCAAAAATGCCGTTGCCACCGCGGCGCGATCAACCTCGTAACGCTTTGCGATGGCGTCTAATCGACTCGCCAGCTCACCGGTGCCTGTCATCAAATCACCACCCCCCAGTGGTGACCACGCCATGACAACATGACCGTGTTGCTGGTGGAACGCTAGATCACCGTTAGTAAACGGAGAGATTTCTTTAAGGCTCAGCTCAATCTGATTTGTCACCAGTTGATGACGCATGGCTGATTGGAGGAGGTTCCAGTCCCATGGCCTGAAGTTTGAGACGCCAACCGCGCGGACTTTCCCAGAGTCGACCAAGGCATCGAGTGCCTCACCCGTCTCAAAATGATCCATCAAAGGGTCGGGACGGTGAATGAGGAGCACATCGATAACATCGGTGCCCATGGCAATCAAAGATTGATTCACACTCTCGTTAATGTGCGCGCGCGTCGTGTCGTAATGCTTCACTCGTGCGCCTGCGTGACGACCAGCGTCAATGACGATGTCGCACTTCGTAACAATTTCCATCTGGTGTCGCAAAAATGGGCTTGCCTTCAAGGCAGTTCCCATGATGTTTTCTGCTGTGTAACCACCGTAAATATCCGCCTGATCGAAGGTCGTAATTCCGTGATCGAGCGCTGCACGGATTTTGGCATCGACATGCTTAATCGAAGTATCGGCATCGTCTGCCAAGCGCCACATTCCGTAAACGAGCCGGCTGAACTCCAGCCCCTCAGCAATTTGAAAACGTTCCATAGTTTCACCTCAGGCTAGGCTCAATAGTGTACGCGCTAATCAGTGCGATGTGACTGTGAGTATGATTCAGAGATGAAGTTAGTGTGACATTAGTTGCCGCTAGCGCCCTCTACATTGATCACCCACTCCGCCTTGACACAGTCGCGCGGGTTAGCGATAAAGACGCTAAGAGATTGAGGCACAACATGATTGAATTTCTGAATCCAGACGCAACAGTGGGTGTTGAACAAACGCCCTACAACCTGTCAGTGGCAGTCGATGGTAATGCGCAGACAACGATTGGCCTGCTGGCCAATGGCTTTCCCGATTCTGTTGAGTTTCTGAACCAGGTGGGGGAGGCCGTTGCGCGTCGTCGACCCGGTATCAATCTCAAAGCTTACAACAAAGGCAACGCCACGATTGCCGCACCAGAAAAGCTATTAGGCGAGATAGGTGGCGATTGCGTTGGTGTCATCGCTGCCTATGGGCACTGAGGCTCCTGCACTACCGGCACCGTGCGTGACGGCATAAACCTCGCAAAACTAGGTATCCCCGCGGTGGCGTTAGTCACGGAAGAGTTTTGGTCTCAAGGAAACTTTGTTGCCGAATCACTCGGTATGTGTGACGTACCACGCGTCCAGCTACCGCACCCTGTTGCGGGTACCGGTGCTGAGAACATGACGGCGGTCGCAGACTCAGTGGCTGAGCAAATCCTAAATGCACTCGAGGCAAGCAGTGACTGAAATTCTCTCGGCACGTGACGAAGAGGCAGCACTCGAGGAGCTGCACCGCCTTGGGTGTACTGATGGGCTACCTGTTGTTATCCCAACCGCAGAACGCGTCTCAAGGATGGTGCTGGCCTCAGGGCTCGATGCAGACATGATGCTTGGGACAATGGGTCCCGGACACGGTATCGCAACGGTGGAAAAAGTCGCCATTGCCGCTGTTATGGCTGGCTGCCTTCCCGATTACATGCCGGTGGTTGTGGCCGCGGTGAAAGCCGTTATCGAGCCCGAGTTTGATCTCACTGAGATGCAGGCAACGACGCACTGCACCGCACCCTTGATTATCGTCAATGGGCCCGCTCGGCATACCTGCGGCCCGATTGCCTCTGGCACGGGCGCTTTGGGACCCGGACACCGTGCCAACGCTACGATCGGCCGCGCACTCAGACTCACCATGATAAATATTGGCAAGGCGCGCCCTGGAAGTTCAGATATGGCGCTACTGGGTCACCCGGGTAAGTTCACGTTCTGCCTTGCTGAAGACGAGGAGAATAGCCCTTTCACACCACTTCATGTCAGCCGTGGTTTCGATGCGGATGAGAGTGTGGTCACGGTCCTTGGTTCAGAGGCTCCGCACTCGGTTATCTACGCCGGCGATGGCGATGATCCGGAGAGCTACAAATCATTACTGGAACTTCTGGCTATGGGCTTGGCTAACCCGCCCAGTAATAACGGTACACTGACTGGCGGATGCGCAACGGTGGTTTTAAACCCCGAACACACAGCTATTTTGCACGGGGCAGGTCTTACGAGAGAGGACATCGCTCAAGAGCTGTACGAGCGTAGTTTCGTTGAGGCAAGTATCGTCAAACGTCTATTCAGCCAGTTCGCTGGACCCAACCCACAAGACCGTATGGCCTTCAAAGGCCCCGAGCAAATCCTCATTTTGCAGGCGGGCGGTTCGGGCGTTTATTCGATGGTTATGCCCTCATGGTGCGTCGGTGCACACGCCAACTCGGCAGTTAGCGTCAAGGTCGAGGCGGATATGTTCTGTGAAATTCCTGGGCTCGCTGGAAACTAAGCACTTCTCGGCAGCTCAAAAGATAAAACCTAAGGGCTATTTCTCGCTGCGCTAGGCGCTATGTTATCGCTGCGCTCGGCATCATCGCTACGCTAAGCCTCACCACTGATCTGGGCATCGCCGCTGATTTGGGTGTCATTGCTGACCTGGGTATCGGGCGCGGTTACTCGTCACCCAACAACACCTGACTCAAGATTATCCGTCAAAACAAAGACACCCGGCTTTAGAGCAAATCTCGATTCGTAATCTGCCAAACCTACCTTCAAGCTCTCCATGGCGTCTCTGTGGATCAACGTCACCGTGCAGCCACCAAATCCCGCACCGGTCATGCGAGACCCTAGTACTCCATCAGTGCCTTGAGCAATATCGACCAAGCAATCAAGCTCATCACAACTCACCTCAAAATTATCCCGGAGCGATTGATGCGACTCATTCATAAGCGCACCAAACTCCTCTAAATCTCCTGAACCGAGGGCAGCTGATGCATTCAGGACTCTCATATTCTCACTCACAACATGGCTGCATCGCCGCCTGACAATGTCTGAGAGCTCGCTCGCATGCGCGTTAACTAGGTCAAGTGTGACATCGCGCAAAGCCTGCACTGACAGGTCGTATTGTCTAAAGAGCGCAACGCCCTCTTCACACTGCGCGCGACGCTCGTTATATGCAGATAATGCAAGCTCACGTTTGACCTGGCTCGAAATAATGACAATCCGGTGATCACCCAAGGTAACGGGAATGTCCACGTAGGAGAGTGATCGACAGTCGAGCATCAGCGCATGATTTGCGCGGCCAAGACCACTAGCGAACTGATCCATGATCCCGCACATAACACCCGCATAACGGTGCTCGACACGTTGGCAAAGAGCCGCGATATCAGCACGCGGCATCGTAAATTTGTAAATGGCCTGCAGTGCCAGTGCAGTGGCCGTCTCCAGTGCCGCAGAGGAACTCAAACCCGCACCGAGATTTAGATTACCGTCGATGACGGCCTCAAAACCTGAGGGAATCAGCCCCAACAATCTCAGCTCTTCAACCACACCCAGTACATAGCAGGACCAGTGCCCCGGAGTCGGTTGCGCGAAGGCTCCAAGGCGACAGGTCACAGCCTCATCAAATTTGAGTGAGATGACCGAGATACGATCATCGCTGCGAGGCCGAATACCGATATAGACCCCACGATCCACCGTCATTGGCAGCACAAAGCCATCATTAAAGTCTGTGTATTCCCCAATCAAATTGACACGACCGGGCGCCATAACGACTGATAAGTCTTGGGTGCCGCCAAAATGCGATTGAAATCGTGCGTGTATGTGGTCAATCATCGCCGGGTCTTTGCATCACTGTCGGGAGTCCGTGGTGAATGGATGATCGCCTCTTTGTACCCGGACGTAAATTGCGCATGAATGTGATGTCTCGCTTTTTTTCGCAACCCTTCCAATCCACACGCTCGAAAACCGTTACTGCGAAGCGACGCGTCTTGGTGGGTTTCGCTGTAATCCTATCGGCACTGACTGCCTGTAGTCTGATTGAAGAGCGTGACTACCCTATATCTGACCATTACGACGGCAGTCATTTCTATAACCGCGATGCGGAGGGAAATAACTGGCCCGCCGTTTTTAAGTTTCTTTTTACCGGCCTTTGGGAGAAAGCCGATTGGCCGAAGGCGCGAGCAAATCCAGCGGCTGAACCCATTCCTGCGCGGGTAACCCAAGGGCTTCGCGCAACTTATATCAATCATGCGACCGTTTTGATTCAGGTAGACGGGTTAAATATTCTCACCGACCCCATATGGTCAGATCGCGCGAGTCCAGTCAGCTTTGCTGGCCCGAAGCGTATCAGAGGACCGGGCGTTGCTAACGAGGACCTCCCTGAAATCGATCTGATTGTGGTGAGTCATAATCATTACGACCACATGGATACCACCGGTCTGCGGACTCTGCGCGAACGGCAGTCGCGCGAGCCCGTGATCATCTCCGGCCTTGGGAACGCGGACCTATTGCGCTCACTGGGTTACGACAGTGCGATAGAGCTCGATTGGGATGAAAGCACTGACGTTGGCTCCTCCAAGGTTCACTTTGTCGAATGTCAGCACCAATCGGCGAGAGGGCTACACGATCGTATGAGAACGCTGTGGGGGTCCTTCGTCATCGAAACAAGTCAGGGCGCCATCTACTTCGCTGGAGACACCGGATATTCACCACACTTTGCGGACCAAGGGGAGCGATATGGACCCTTTGCACTGAGTATCATCCCCATCGGCGCTTACGAGCCACGTTATTTCATGAAGGCAATGCACCTCAACCCTTCCGAGGCAGTCGCAGCGCACAAAGATCTGAAAAGCGAGCAGAGCTTAGGGATTCACTTTGGGGTGTTTCAGCTGACCTGGGAAGGCATCGATCAACCCGTCATTGACCTAGAAGCAGCGTTGATAGATCAGGCTATCGACCCATCTACATTCTGGGTGCTCGAGCCCGGGCAATACCGAGTTCTACCACCCCTGAACATTTCCGACAATTAGCCTATTAACGAAGAGCTTTCGCTGTTCTCGCGGGCGACTTTAGATCGACTGACTGGGATAGTAACACTCAAAAACTCACGCATTAAAGGTCCCCCACCCGCCACTAGGAAACCCTCTGCTCTAGGCCCATTCTTTCCCTGACTCATTGGTCAATACTCAGTTTCTAGCGCTTTGCTATATAGGGTGAAGCCTACTCACCGCGATCCAAATAGTGCTCTTCTGGCAAATCGCGCAACCTTGCCGCCGCCACCTCAGGGGTCAAATCGCGCTGCGGATCGGCCAACATCTCGTAGCCCACCATGAATTTCTTCACTGTCGCAGACCGCAGGAGTGGCGGGTAGAAATGCATGTGCCAGTCCCACTCAAGATGCTCTTTACCATCCGTGGGCGCTTGATGCATGCCGGCCGAGTAGGGAAAGCTGCACTCGAAAAGATTGTCGTAGCGCGTTGTGAGGCGCTTCAGTATATCGGCAAGATCATTCCGCTCTTTATCCGTCATCTCGCCAACGTGCCGCACCTGCCGCTTACACAGCACGAGCGTTTCAAACGGCCAATTAGCCCAAAACGGTACGAGAGCAATAAAACTCTCGTTGTCACAGACAAGCCGATCACCCCTCTCTTGCTCGACTCGATAATAGTCACCGAGCAAGGTCCGCCCGGTTTTCTCGAAGTGTTCACGCATCCGCTGAGACTCGCTTTGAACCTCGTCCGGGATGCTTTGTTGTGCCCATATTTGACCGTGGGGATGGGGATTACTGCACCCCATGATTTCGCCCTTATTTTCAAAAATTTGGACATGGTTAATATCAGCAAGCGCACCCAACTCGAGGTACTGTGCCGCCCAGAGATCGACCACTTCCCCAATCTCGGCCACAGACATCCGCGGTAGCGTAAGGTCATGACGCGGCGAGAAACAGATAACGCGGCAGATACCTGACTCACTTTCCATTCGCAGCAGCTCGTGCTCGCGGGTCCGATCCACAGGGACGTCGGGCAACAGCGCGCTAAAGTCATTCGGAAAAACAAAGGGACCTGTATAGGCTGGATTTAGCTCGCCCCCAGCACGCTCGTTACCTGGGCAGAGATAGCACTCAGCGTCATAAGCCGGTCGCGAAGCAATGCTCGCTTCTTCCTGCTTTCCCTGCCATGGACGCTGGCTCCTGTGCGGTGATACCAACACCCAACGGCCCGTCAGCGGATTGAAGCGACGATGAGAATGTTGATTTCTATCGAATAAGCTCACGTAGTCTTGCTCAGCTCAAAAGGAGATCAGTAACGCCCTGTACACGCCCGTCGTACGAAGCTGACGAGTCGTGACCCCCACAGTTAAACAGGTGAGCTACAACACCGCTAGACGTAATGTCGAATAGGGTGAACCCATTGATTTCTTCAGTGGCTGATAGCGGTGTTGTCTGCAACCAAGCCGGCTGTTTCGCCGGAACCCCCCGCGCGAAGGAGGGCCAAGTCGCATCGGAAGTACTCACGGGTCCGACCAATAGAGATTTAACAAGTCCGCCCGATAACGCCTCTTCACCTGAGGCCTCAATCGCAATCGCGCCTTGCGCGTGAATATCGCCCGAGAAGGTAAAACGCGAGCCCGGACGCAAAGAGAGCGTCTGAAGTAGTCGCTGATGTTGTGCCCACCAACCGGCTTGCCAAAGGTATTTTTGCGCCTTGATCGTCAGGGCCCCTTTGGTGGCTCCCTCAAAGTTAAGCTCATTGGTAACAAGCCCCTCGAACCCCTCCGGTGCAACAACATCCGGATACCATTCGCGCCATTTGCCGGCCGTCCAACCCATAGGGTGCGATGGCACGAGCGCGAAGTGCTTTGCTTTTGAGGTCTCGATGCGATCAAGAACCCATTGTTCGATGGCCTCAGGAAACAATCGCGCACTTTTTGTATCTTTTGCTTCACTCTCCCCCGAGGCTAAATTCTCCGCCAAGGACATCTGCCCCGCGCAGTCGAGTAACGGCGCCTCAAACAGGTTTCCATATTTGAACAAACCAAAGGATCGATGGGCGTCGCGCCTTGGAGCATAAGGCAGCGGGGGATAGTACAGATCGGCGACAGCGCGATGCGCCTCGCGGCTGAACGCATCCGCTGGAAACGTTACAAGGTCTTTTTCAGCGTCATCGTTTTCGAAATAATCATGATCATCTGAGACAAAATAGATTGGCGTGGACTTAAAGCGCGTGCCATAAAGATCGGCAATTTGCTCATCCGCAATGCGCTTAAGCACCGCCTCATTGGCGGACCCCAGCAATGGCAACGTTCGATCAAAATCGCCGTACTTCACCCGAAGATAGACGCCAATAATCCAGCGAATAAGCGCCGATTTTCTCCGTCCCAAAGGTGGCCGATCACCACCCCGCAGGTCCCAATAAATATGATCACCGATGGCGATTACGGCGTCGGGGTTTTGCGCCAATAGCTCATCAAAGAGCCTGTGTCGAAACGCGTGCGGCTTAAAATATTCAAGACCATTAAAACCAAATGCGTCGCCACCGCCTGCACACGTGAAGGCGGCTAATTTGAGTCGATCCACGTCCGCATCTTCTTTAGGAAAGGTGCGCAGTGACCACGCGTCGCCAACGGGCGACTCACCCTCAAGAAGCTGCAACTGATATAAGGTATTGGGTGTCAGACCCTCCGCGGAGAAGAACCAGTGTAAGCCCTTACTATCACACTGCTTCCCTGTATAAATCGTTTTTTCGACACGAAGAGAAAACGAACGAACGGGCTGAGCAAGTGAGCAGGTAATGAAAATTCCGCTATCGGTAACAGTCGGAAGGATGTGCTTAATGGTCTGACGCGAGCTGGGGCCACAGCCAATAAGACTCAATAGCGGTAACACTGCTGCGCCACCGGCCAGCAATGTTCGACGAAGGACTGTCACCGATGATCCCACCTATCACCTCAACTGTAAGGGCGCCTATTTGACAGAGACACCCATTATTGGCTGTACAGGCAATGTCGCTTTCAGGCCACAGCCTCGATTCTTGCAGGCACAAGTTTATGGTGTGGCGTGCCTGCGAACTTATCGCAGTCCGTAAGCGACGTCAGCTCGTTAGGCGCCACACCTGAACGCGTGCCGTCCTCATTATCTAAGCCAAAGCCGTTCGGTATCGCAACATGGCCAGGCAGCATACGGTCTGTAACCTCGACTCTTGCTATTGCCGACCCGACCGCTGTTACGATCCGTGCCTGGTCGCCCGTTTCAATGCCCAGACTCGCGGCATCGTCCGGGTTAATGCGCAAGGAACCATCGGGGTCCTTGCGGCGCCAGCCAAAGTCACGATAAATCGTATTTGCCGTATAGTCGCGACGCTCACCCGCACTCAAGGCAAACGGGAAGTCAGAGGCCGAACGATCAGTGGGGCCCGCTGCGAGGACATTGAGCTCCTCAAGTAAACTAGGCAGTACCAACTGAATCCCTCCCTCGCTGCCAAGGCGCTCCCAAGCGGTCGACATATCGTCGCGTGAGAAGACCACACCGGAGTGGCCCGCAATTATCGCATCGAAGAGCTTATCGGCCTGTGTGATGGGGTCACCCTCATAACCTGCACGCGCCAAGCTCGCGCTGTCACGCATCGCAAAACCGAGCGTCAGTGGCCACATTACGGCGCCCTCTTTTGCGCCTTCAGGCAGCACTTCACCGAGTGTTCGGTAGAGAATCACAGGCGCTAACTTGGAGACCATGCCGTCCTCGGCCATCGCCTGCATAAACCGTTCGCGGAATGCGGCGCGACCCTGGTCTCTCAACAAGCCGCGCAGCTCATCGACCAGTTCAGTCGGCATCACGCCGGCAGCCTCGATGAGGCGCGCGTGAATCTCTGCCTCGGAAAGGGCTTCACCGAGTGGTTCGAACAGTGGCTTTCTGAGGTGAAAATAATTTTCAGGAAATTCGAAGTTGAAGAACGTTGCCTCCCACTTCTCAAACTGAGTAGAAGCCGGTAACACATAGTCCGCCTCACGCGCTGTCTCAGTCATCGCGATATCGATCGCCACTACCAACTCCATCGAGCGTAGCGCCTCGCGCATGCGATTACTGTCGGCTAGTGAATGCACCGGGTTGGCCGACTCAATGAGCATGGCTCTGTAGCGATCGGGGTGATCAGTGAGGATCTCATCCGCAATAACGTTGCAGGGCACCATACCGCTAATAATGGGTGCCTTTGCAACGGGTGTTTTACGAGAGCTGCGACCGCTACCGGCAATATTCTGCAAGTAGGCCGGCACATACTGTCCCCCTTCCTTGCCAAAATGTCCGCAAAGAACCCAAACCAGTTTTTCAAGATAACTAATGAGGGTCGAATGGTGATTCATCTGAACCCCCAAATCCTCGAACATGGCCATGCCTTTGGCATTCGCAATAGCGTCCACCGCTGTACGGACTTCCTCCACCGTCAGCCCGGCGTGCGAGCAATAATCGGCCACTGAAATATCAGCAAACGCTTTCTTAATCTCCTCAATGCCTTGCGTGTGCTGATCGACCCACGCTAAGGCATAGCGCTCATCCTGAATGAGCATAGCCACCATCGCCGCGAGCATCCATGCATCGGTTCCAGGTTTCACTCGAAGGTGAATGTCGGCCATTTTCGCCGTCTCCGTCACCACCGGATCGACAACAATCATGGTTTTACTGGGGTCTTTCGCGAAGTCGCGAAGGAAAACGCGTGCTCTGGGAATACCGTGCGTATGCCAGGGGTTTTTGCCTAGGAAAAACGCGACATCACAGTGGTGGAAGTCCCCTTTGACCATCGAACCAAACATTTGACCGTTGACCCAAAACTCACCGGTCTTCTCCTGCGCCAATGCACTGGAGCGGTAGACGCTACCCAGTACTGACCGAGTCGCACTCGAGTAGGCGCCGGGCAAGTGATTTCCCTGACCGCCACCACCGTAATAAAAGATCTTGTCACCGCCGTGCGTTTCGCGAATCGCGGTGAAGCGCTCCATGATTTCGCGAGTCGCGGTGTCCCAATCGATGACTTCGAAAGAACCGTCAGGCTTCCGGCGCAAGGGCGAAGTTATGCGGTCCTTACCGTTTTGGTAGTGATTCAGCCCCGACGCCTTCTGGCAAAGATAGCCCTTCGAGGCGGGGTGATCCTCGTCGCCGCGGATGCGGACAATCTCGCGGTTATTCTCGCCCCCGGTCTGAACTTTGATACCGCAATTGAGCTCACAAAGGATGCAGGCACTCGTCATCCATTCTTCGTTGGACATCAGAAATCTCCTAGTATTTGTGGCGACGTTGCCTCGTTATTATTTACTTACGCTAGGACAACAAGACTATCTCATTGCAGGTTAGACAACAGCTCTTTGTCGACAATCGCTTCTGGATGCTGCACCACAATCGAGGCAAGTCGACAGCCTAAATCTGCTGCGTCACTGAGCGTTGCCCCACCCAACCGTCGCGCTAAAAATCCGGCGTTAAAGCTATCACCAGCCGCTGTGGTGTCGCGCACGGTCACAGAATAAGCACTAATACGCTTATCTTCCGACATCGTACGCACGCGGCAACCTTGAGCGCCGAGCTTTAAGACTATCTCGCTGACACCCGCGTCCAACAACCTTTGTAAACAGTCGTCCTCAGATGATCTACCGAACACCAAGCACTCATCATCAAAGGTAGGCAGGGCAATGTCTGTCATGCCGTACAAATCGCTGTAATAGGCTCTTGCATCATCAGCACTTGGCCAAAGGCGAGGCCGATAGTTATTGTCGAAGATCACCTTGCCACCGGCTTCACGATATTCAGGTAACCACGCAAGAAGCCGATCTCGTGATGCATCGGTCAGAATCGCCAGTGTGATACCCGACAAGTACACGTAGTCGAAGGCCTTGAGCGCGTTGAAGATGCGCTGCGCGTTTTCCACGTCATCAAAGAGACGCTTTGCCGGCGCTTGATCGCGCCAGTAGAGAAAGGACCGTTCACCCGAGGCGTCGGTGTCAATGAAATAAAGCCCGGGAACAGCACCCTCATGACGATCTACCAGCGAGCAATCGATGCTTTCTTGTTGCCAGCTCTCGATCATCTCGCTACTGAGTGGATCATCACCCACGGCCGTGACATAACTCACCGACAGACCGAGACGAGACAAATACACGGCCGTATTTAGCGTATCGCCGCCGTAAGACAGCGCTGTATTGTTCCGGTCATGGTTTAAAGCGCTGGGGCTGCGCGAAAGCTCCAACATGCACTCACCGATTGCGGCAATCGTCTTTTTCATCGCTCTATCATCTCAGAAAAAATAAGGTTACAGACATTTACTAGCAAAATCGGAGGCGTTCTTACCTGCACCAAAAGTATATTCAGGCGCACGATGCTTGTTGGAGCAAGAATGAGTCGACCCCAGTGACTGCATCTCGATTACCTCTTTATGCTTCTCCCGGCGGTGGGTTCGCCGCTGTCACGTAACCACCGTCTCGATCGATTGCCCAGTTCCCGGTCGATCGCTTGAGTTGCTCTCGCGAGGCAATAACGCGAATAAACGGATGATTTGGGTCCTTCGCTTCGAAGTAATTAACATAGTGAACGATCAGTTCTCCGAGCACGGTTTCCTCAAAGATCAGAGAATCCGAATATCCCGCTTCATAGTCGCCCGGTTGCGAGGTAATGGCTTCTGAATAGAACGACTTAAGGTCATCCAGCGCGAGTTTCAGCCATGAAGGCTCGGGGAACGGCTGTAAGACGTCATCAGCCCATGATGTCAAACCTGTAATGATGTCTGAGATAGAAGACTCACATACCCCAACCGTTGTGCGCCCGCGGCGCTTTAAACCAAGCTCATACCAAGGGGTTAGGGCCCCTACCTCGCGAGCGAGGCGCCCCTGCCATGACTCTTCATCACGCTTGCGTTGGAAGCTAACTGGGCAGGCAGGCGGTGGCGTATCGATGTCAGGGAGATCGATCGGATAATCTTCCAGAACGGGCCCGTGCTCAGCATCCAGCAACCCCAAAGCACGCTTGATGACCTCGGTCTGGAAGGCCGCATCAGAAGGTTTCCCGAGCGGTCTACCCAAAGGGAAGCTGACCCAGAGAATACGCGGTGGCTTCATGGTCTCGGCAATTTCGCGAAACAGGGCAATGCCCGAAGTCTGAATGCCCTCAGACTCAAGGTAGTAGGAAATACCGCATACTGTCCTCGAGCAGTTAGGACAAACAGGCACGATAAAGGCTACATCAACACCATCGGCCTTCAGTATTTTTCCTAGGTCCCGCACATTCGCTTCGTAGACGTCGGGCAACATGCCACCACCCATGAAGCTGTAATTGACGTCCGCGAGGCGACCAATAACACCCTCAGACTCGAGCTCCTTGAATCGATCGACGGGGAACACCACGTTGATGTCTTCCTGAAAGCCGCTTCGGTCATAGTTTACCGAGGCATGGGTCATCAAAATGTCTGACGAGGCAAGGTCCCGCGGTAAGGCACGGTAGCTCGAATCGGCGAATTCGAAATTGTGATCCTCACGAAAATTAAGCCCCGCAGTGGTAATGATCACCACTTTCTTTTCAGACAGACGCTTTTGGTTAGTCACCCACGGCAGCTCACCTAAGGGAGGTAACAACTTACTCATTAGGTGATTACGTTCGTACTCGGGTATGTCGGCAATCTCTACCATTGAAAGAAGCACTCCACGTTATGAGTCCAAACCAAGCAGCAGTCGCCGCGTCTTTCGGTGAAGAAAAGGCAGAACCATCAGCACAATGCAGCCAACCGTAATCTGCGCGATAAGCCATAGATCGAACTCGAGCACAGCTCCCCCGAGGACAGCATAGATACTGGCTCGAATGGGTGAGGCAACCATCATGGTCATGACAAACTTAGCGAACTGAAACCGAACGGCGCCAGCCACTATCGTCATCGGACTCTGAGGACCTAAAGGATGGACCGTGATGAGAAAGAGTGCGGGTACGCCGCTACGCGACAAAATGCGTTGCAGCCGCTCATTTTTGTCACCCAGTCGCCTCGTGACCCAATCACTTCCTAGGTAATAGCCGAGTCCGTATTGGACGACACCCGAGAGCGTCAACCCTACGCCTCCCCAAATAATGGCTTCAGTCAGCCCAAACGCTACGCCACCAAGCGTGAGTACGACGTGTGTTGAGAGGCCGAGAAAAAGGCGAATTACCACCAGTACCACGTAGGCGAGCGGTCCCCACCAACCTATCGAGTCAATCCAATCGCGAAAATCATGAACCGAGTCGAGTGTCAGCTCGATACCGAAGTAATAAGCCAAGAAGCGGCCGACCATCAGTAGCGCTATCAATGCGCCGATGAAGACGAGGAGTGGCAACCACGCTCTCATAAAGACCACCGCAAAACACACCTCATAAACAGCGATTCCTCAAGCTGTTCGCGCTAACACCTGGCAGCGAAGCAATAGCCGCCGCTGTGAAGGGTCAATCGACGTCCGCTTATGCAGACATCGACGGTTATCCCAAATGATCACATCACCTGGTGTCCAGTTCTGTTCGACGACGAAATCGGCTGGAATCGCATAGGACCATAACTCATCGAGCAGGGCCTCACTGTCGTCTAACGGCAGACTGGGAATGTACGCCCACTCTCGACGCCCGAGATACAAACACGCATCCCCCGTCTCGTTGTGTATTCGAATGATCGGATGAACGGCGCCCGGTGCATCTCGAGGATCGTCAAACCCCTCAAACCCAGGTCTTAAGTTACCAACACTGTCGTGTGCCGCATTGTGTTTTATCGACAAGCCCTCGATACGCCGGCGCAACTCATCCGGCAGTAACGCCAGCGCTGCTCGCTGATCCGCAAAGTAGGTATCGCCTCCATTTTGCGGAATCTCTACGCCCAGTAATACGCTGGCGGGCGGAGGCACCTCAACGTAAGTCATATCAGAATGCCAGGTCGCCTCAGCGTCACCCAGTCCGCCGATGGGTTTCCCGTCGACCTTGATATTGGAGATGGGCGTCACGTAGAGATTATCTAGGCGTGCCTTCTGCTCTTCGGTCATACGACCTGTAGGAATTTGCTCCAGCGGTCCAAAACGCTGACTGAATGTCTGAAGGGAGTCCTTGCTGAGTGTCTGCCCTTTAAACCGAAGCACGCCAAAGGTGAGCCAGGCACGGTAAATCGCCTCAAACGTTTTATCTTTAAGGTTTGCCAGGTCTACCCCTGTAATGTCTGCACCAAAACCGTTGCAACCAGAACCTTTGCAAATAGGAACCACATTCATTGGTCTCTGCCCTTGCTGTTGTTACCTATGTCGTTCTTCAGATTGCGGTTATAAGATGTGCCTGAAGCACCAGCCATCTAAATTTCGACCCCGACAAATAATATGGCATAGCAACTGCCAAAATAAAACATAATTACATCAACCAAAATTAAGGCGATCCAATGGATATCACTGGCACCTGTCATTGCGGCAACATTTCCTGGAAGGCTATGGCAAATCCCGATCTCGTCGCCGTGTGCTACTGCACCGATTGTCAGACGTTCGGGTCATCGGCGTTTCAGTATGCCGCGCGGATTTCAAGAGATGACTTCCAGCTAATTAGCGGTCAACTAAAAGCCCATGAAAAAATAGCAGACAGCGGCAATATCCGACACTACAGCTTCTGTGGCGATTGCGGGACTCCCATCCACACCAGCAACAAAGACGGTCAAGGCATTGTCTCGGTAAGACTGGGTAGCTGCCATCAGAAAGATGAGCTACCACCGAAAATGCAGATTTGGTGCTGCTCCGCACCCGACTGGGTCGAGGTGAAAGGTGATGTAAAGCTCGAAAAACAGGGCTAGCTTAGGTCACCCTCAAAGCAGCCTTTATTATTGAGACCAAGACTCATTGGACTTGGGCTACCTCGAACAGTGGCCAGAGTATCCAAGCTGCCGCCAGGCTTCGAATACGGCCACTGCCACGGCGTTGGAGAGATTCAAGCTCCTACTGTCGCTAAGCATAGGCAAACGTACGATATTTTGTTCAGCAAACTGGCTCAACGCATCTGAAGACAACCCTCTGGTCTCTGAGCCAAAGACCAGTGAGTCGCCCATCGAATAGGGAAATTCTGAGTGTAAAGTTTCGCCACAGGTTTCCACCGCAATCAAGCGGCGAGTATCGTGAGCCTTGGCATAACTTGTTAGATCATCCCACACACGCACGTTTGCGAACTCGTGATAGTCCAACCCCGCTCGTCGTAACCGCTTGTCATCCATCTCGAAGCCCAGCGGTCGAATGATATGTAACCCAGCACCAGTGTTCGCACACAGACGGATGATATTTCCCGTGTTGGGGGGAATCTCGGGCTGGCAAAGTACAATGTGAAGCGCTGGCTCGCCCATCAAAAAGTCTCGTCGTTTAAACAGAGTCAGCGCCAAACGCGCGGTTCTCTGGGTGAACGACGCCACCTTGGGAGTCGGCGGCGTCGTAAGCGTGTAGCCTGGTTATATGTCGAGCTTGGCACCCAGTCGCTGAATGGTAACGCCGTTATCCCAGCCACCTTCAATGATGCTCGCAGTAGCCTCTTTGATGCCCGTGTCGATACGCCACTGAAGGTAGGCGTCGTAATGAGCCACACTCTCCCACTCTTCGATCAATGTATACATGTTGGCTGACTCCTCTACGTAGACATCGAGCCCAATACAGCCGTCGAAGCCACGAGTTGCACCCAGCGACGCCTTAAATACCTCGGCCATTTCCGCGAGCTTGCCCTCTTGCGCTCTAAAGTGCGCGATGATGATTGCTGCCATTCTTATTCTCCTTGTTAAACAATTACGAATCGTCGTCTGTCACTTTATGGTCTTTAATGCAGAAACCAAAACTCCACCACCGCTTTGAGCAGGCATAGACTAACCGTCCTCGCTGCCCGTGCTGCATATCCAGAATGCGTTGAATCGACTCTGTAGGCGCCATACCCAAGATCTCATTTTCTTGCAGCTCATCGAGGGGTCTAGGGTAACTCGCCCAGTCCTTGGGCGGCCGCCAGCCAGGAGGCGGAATGAGTACAGACCGAGTTCCGCTTATCGGATAAAGCGCGCGCCAATCGGTAATCGCTCGGGCCATCCTATCGACAACATCGGGGTACTCAGACGCCAGATTGTTGTACTCGTTAGGATCCTCAGCAATACGGAACAAGTAGTTCGTCACGGTCGTTGAGAGCTGATCCTGCTCCATTTCCTGAACCAATTTCCACTGCTCATCGAAAGCCGTGAGCTTGAAACTGCCATAGATGGGAATTTCTGACGCAAACATAATGAGATCATCGCGCTGACTGACAACACCGTCCTTAATCGAAGGCCACATACTTTTTCCGTCAAACTCGAAGGTATTACGCGCCTCAATACCCGCTGCGTCGGCTAACGTGGGAAAAACATCCATAACCGTCATAATCTGATCAAACGTTTGCGCAGGAGCGAGCTTTGCTGGCCAACGCATGAGCGATACGACACGAATACCACCCTCGAACGTCTCCCCCTTGCCCCCGCGAAGAGGCGCGTTGTCGGCACCTCCGACAGAGTACGCGGCGCCACCGTTATCGCTAAAAAAGAGCACTATGGTATTTTCGGCAAGCCCCTCGTGATCGAGCGTATCGAGAACCTGTCCGATCGCTTGATCCATTGCATCGACCACAGCAGCGTACATTGGTCGCGCGCTTTCTCGCATCATGAGCTTGGATAGACGCCGCGTTGAATCAGTCTGGTTCGATCTCGCGGGCGCAAGATCGGTCTCAATGTCTTTGTACTTCTCTTGCAATTCTTCAGGCGCGTCGAGCGGGGTATGCGGTGCTATGAAGGGCATGTAAACAAAAAAAGGTTTCTCTTTGTCGCGCTCACGAATGTAACGACTCACCTCGTTGGCCAAGAGATAGGTTTCGTAGCCCTCATCGTCGATGGAAACGCCGTTTTCCTGAAAATCTTTTCCTCCCACATTGGCAAAGGGAGGATAAAAGCCCACCTCTGTGTGTAAGTGACCGTAAAAGTGCTCAAAGCCTCGTTCGTTTGGGTGATACGTCATTTGCGCATGGCCCAAATGCCATTTACCTACCATGGCTGTCTGGTAACCGGCAGCTTGGAAGGACTGCGGCATAAAGTGCTCAGCTGGATTCACCCCGATATTGTCCCAAGGCAGGATCACGCCATAAGCGATACCCAAGCGCATTGGGTCGCGCCCAGTCATCAGCGCTGCACGGGTTGGCGAACAAATAGGCGTTGTATAAAACCGGTTCAGTTGCACGCCCTGCTGGGCGAGCTTATCGAGCGAAGGGGTGTCGATATTCCCGCCGTGATAACCCACATCGGCCCAGCCCAAGTCATCGGCCACCATGATAATCACATTGGGGCGATCTTTATCGGAAGCGTGAGCGGCGTTAACCAAGACCAGCGAGAGGAGAGCGAAGATAACGTTCAAACAGCGTATTGAGAGGAACATATTTTTTTTCTTTATTATCGTTTTAATGACAGTCAGTGCAGGCATTGATCACGGCCCTTATCTATGATCTTCGCGCCGAAATACGATTGGAGCAACACGCAAACGGACTGATCCCTCGGACGTACTAACAAGGCGCGAAAACACGAACTCCACTAATCCCTGAGAAAATTACCCACACCAACGTTTAGGGTGGCGATGGTATCAATCGAACACGCCCCCAGGGCGTTCCGTAATGGATGCGACCGTCCTCATCAATCGATGTGCCCGAGTACATCACGTTGTAACGTTGCCCGCCGATCACATAGTGAAAGTCGGACTCGCCAGTGCGCCAATTCAGCGCCTCAAGCGTGAACTCGTTGTCGCGGGCGCCGATGAAATAAACACGATCAGACAATATACCCACTGTCGGTACGCTGCTGGGCGAACTAATATCTTTGTTGACCCATGCGTATTCGAGGGTCTGCGTATCTGCATTCCACTCAAACTTCTGAAGCCCATAAGGTTGGTATTCAGGGTTACTGCCGAGGTAGCCAACCAATAATCCAGTCGCTCGCTCAGGTAGATACCAAGGAACGTTGCGGGGGGCGTTATTGACTACCATCGCGCCATAACCAGAAACCACAACCGACTGCTCGGATTGAATCTGCGTGAGTGACGGATCACCCATGGTAACCGGTAGCTGGCCCGCGATTCGTCGGCTGGGTGCATTAGGCAGTTGCTCCCAGTTTTCGGGAATACCGTTGCGCCAGAAGAGGAGCATATTCATCTGGGGCTCACCATCCGTGATAACCACAAATTGGTCCTCATCGCCAAAGCCCATCAGGGATGGCGTTGCTCCGGAGCCATGTCCCCAGCCGTTCAAATAGGGTGCGCTCCAGGCGCCGTCGCGCTCATCGATACTCAACCGCTTGCCCGTCCAAACCACTTTATGCATGTGTTCTTGGGACGCGATATAAATACCGCCGTCTTCGTCGATCGCAAAGGCGTTGCGGATCCAGCCATAACCTGTGGGTTTGGTGGCTTTATCCTCCGCACCTTCGCTGTGATTAAGGCGCACCCAATGGAACTGACTAAGATCACGACTTACTGCAACGATGTAGCCATGTTCGGTGGCAGCGATTAGCCAACCGTCATAGGTCATGCTGAGCCCCATAACAGGCCCTGTCACCACGCTGGGAAACTGAAACTCGCCCTTTTTGACAATGTGTGAGCGGGAGTCTGCAGGATCCTCATCGCCGAACACCAAAATCTGTCCGGTCTTACTGCCGATGTAATAGTTATGCTCGTGGTCGAGAACCGTATACAGGTTGGCTAGATCGCGCAGTTTGCTGGCCTCTTGAAAGGCGTGGATTAGTGCAAACACCCCCGAGTTATTTTCATCAAAGCGCGCTATCGAGGTGTCGGCTCGCGCCTCGTCGTAATAGGTTGTTCCGGGAAAAGGGTACTCGTCGATTAATTCATAGGTGTCGTAATCCACCTTCACGATACGATCGATGCCGTTACCCCAAAAGACACGTTTGCCATCGGCATACTCGCCCGAAGTAACCTGTCCGAAGTGCGCCGGCCCCGTGTGTAAGTACTGAATTTCGTCATCTTTAAGTCGGCGAGAGGGGCCCGCGGGACCTGCCAACATCTGTGCATCTTGCTGCGCGGGGTCGTTATGCGCCATGGCATTATGGCTGTTTGCAAGAAAGAAATTCCTGTTTGGAAGATTCGGTGTGTTGGCGGCCTCAACAAACACGAGATCAGCTGTAGCTATGCTCGAGAGACCTAGGACGCTGCAGAGAACAAGAAAGGCGCGTCCGCGTCGATACGCTTTATTGCAAGGAGTCGACAGAACACGTAAAACGTTGAGGAGCCTTGGCACTGCACTATGACAACAAAATTTACGGAGCTTAAGGCGTGAACGACCGTCGGAAATCGTGTTCATTATTATTTCCATCACTGGCTACGACGTATGACTCTACGATATTTCCAGGGCGAAAGAACAGCGATGTTGGATACCGAGTGATGTTGATTTAGCTACTCAAGTCGTTGAAGCTGAGGAGCCAACAATAAAATTATAAAAAAGAGCGAATACATGGGACGAATTGCTACGCTTAAGAGTGGCGATCTGAAGTTCACGGCTATCGAGCAGGGCGAAGGTCCATTAGTTCTCTGTCTTCATGGCTTTCCTGATTGCTATCACTCCTTTCGGCACCAACTGCCTTTCCTGGCCGCGCACGGGTATCGAGCGGTATCGGTTAGTCTTCGCGGCTACGAGCCCAGCTCTCAGCCTGCTGACGACGATTACTCACTCGAGTCGATGGCTGATGACGTCATTAGCTTTATCGATCAGCTCGGAGAAGACAAAGTGCATCTCATTGGTCACGACTGGGGGGCTGCCATTGCCTACACGGCAGGCGCCGCGGCGCCCGAACGCTTCCACAGCCTGACGACAATGGCCGTGCCTCACTCTGGCCGCTTTGTGAACGAAGCGTTCTTCAAACCCAAGCAAGCACGTCTGTCGTGGTACATGCTGTTCTTCCAGCTGCGGGGCCTTTCTGACTACACAGTTAAGCGAGACGACTTTGCTTTTATTCGCTGGCTATGGCGGGTTTGGAGCCCTGGCTGGCACCCCGAAGAAAGCGCGCTGGCTGAGGTTATCCATACGCTACGACAGCCAGGTGTGCAACGGGGCGCATTGGCCTACTATCGTGAGGCCTTGAGCCCTAAGCAACTCCCATTGACCCCAGCCCGGCGAGCAGCTAATGCCTACCGGGTGCCGGTGCCAACATTGGCACTAACAGGAAGAGATGACGGTTGTATCGACTGCGATATCTTCCAAGCGTTGTGCCGCGAAGAGGACTTTCCAAATGGGCTTCAAACTCGTGTCGTTGAGAACGCAGGCCATTTCTTACACCAAGAGCAGCCAGAGATCGTCAACGCACTGTTATTGGAGTGGCTAAGCAGACATTCGTAATTTGCCCTCCACAAAAGTCAAAGAACAAACCGGATACCAAAATACCTACAAGGAACCTGAAGACCATGGACAAGCGATTAGACGGAAAGCGTGTACTGATCACCCAAGCCGAGGACTATATGGGTCCAGCCATCGCAGAATTATTTGGCGAGCACGGTGCGACGGTCATCACAGATACCCGCGACCTGACCCAAGCGGGCGCTGTGGAGTCACTCATCGAATCCGTCGGTGATATTGATGTGCTCGTTGCAAATCTTGCAGCGCCTGCACACCTAGGTTTATCAGTCACTGACACTGACGACGCAACATGGGAAACCGCTTTCGATGTCATGGTGCACCCATTACATCGCCTCTTCCGAGCAACGCTCCCGCGAATGTACGAGCGCAAGCGCGGGAAGGTTGTCGTCATCGGGAGCGCCACGGGACTCAAGGCGCTTGAAGGCGTAGTCGCCTATGGCGCCGCTCGGCACGCGCAGGTGGGTTACGTGCGCGCTGCGGGCATTGAAGCAGCGCGCCATAACGTCCAGATCAACTTGATTGCCCAAAACTTTGTTGAGAACCCCGCCTACTTTCCACCAGAGTTCACTGAGAGTGACGAATTCAAACAGTTACTTGCAGCGCATGTACCGCTCGGAAGGTTAGCGACCGCGAGAGAAGACGCGCTTTTTGCACTTTTTCTGGCGTCAGACGAAAGTGACTTTTTTGTCGGGCAGGCAATTCCGTTTAGCGGTGGCTGGGTGCAGTGATCGTTTAATTTGGCACCTAGAAGCAGCCATTCAGGCAAGTGTCCGATTTAATCACAAAAGCCGAGTAGGCGTTGTCCGCCTGGC
>Ga0181607_10000788_pt1 | contig 27828 bp, 31 predicted proteins | sample 041ome_9_FD_132420 | JGI IMG/M metagenome (GOLD analysis project Ga0181607, IMG submission 132420) | Coastal salt marsh microbial communities from the Groves Creek Marsh, Skidaway Island, Georgia - 041413US metaG (megahit assembly) | ecosystem: Environmental > Aquatic > Marine > Intertidal zone...
AGACTGGACAGGTGTAAACTTTTTAAACGTACCTAACATTGGTTTAATTGACACTTGTGATAACTGGATTTATTCTAAAGGTGCTATATTAAATAGTCAAAATTTACAATTTAGTGGAACGGTTGGAACGGTAGGGATAGATAATTCTATATTTGTAGGTACAGGTAGTTCAGGTAATATATTGGATATTCTTTCAACTTGTACAATTACACGAAGATTTAGATTGATTTATTCATCAATGGTGGTGTTTGGTGCTACGGTAGGGATAAATGTAGATGCTAGTGCAACTATACCAACAGAGGGCTATATATTAGATACTATAAACTTTAGTGCAGGAGGTACTTATTTAAGTGGTGTTAGTTATACTGATAACAAGACTAGATTTGTAAATAGTAAAGGAATAGAAAACACAGCCGAGATAGGCAACTTTTATATGTTGAATAATGCTACTGCTACTGTTATTTCAGGTAGTGGTGTACCTACTAAAGTTTTAGGAACTACAACACCAAATGCTATTAATCAAAAATTTTCACATTCAGATAATAGACTAACTTATACTGGTGGTTTAATTCGTGATTTTCAAGTATCAGTGACAACATCTTTAACTTCAGGTAATAATAATGTGATAGGGGTGTATGTAGCAAAGAATGGCACTATACTTACAGAGTCTGAAATGTATGGTACAACATCATCAGCAGGTAGAGCTGAATCTATTAGCTGTCAAACTATTTTAGAAATGGAAGAGAATGATTATATAGAGATATGGGTTGAAAATAATACAGCCACTCAAGATATAACAGTAGAATATATGAATGTAATTATTAAAAGTTTGAATTAATGATAAAAGTATTCAAAAAGCACGAAGGTTTAGGTGACACAATTGAGATGATCACGACAGCTACAGGGATTAAGGCAGCTGTAGAGGCTTATAGCAAGGCTACAGGTAAAGAGTGCGGTTGTAAGGCTAGGAAGAATAAATATAATCAAAAATATAGTTATGGGAACAAGTAAGACGAGTAGATATTACGCTTCAAACCCAGAGGCGGCTGAGAAGCGTAGAGAATATCAGAGGAAGCGAAACAAGACTGCTGAGAATAAGAAATATAGAGCTGAGTGTAATTCTGCACGTAAGAAGTTAGGATTAAAGAAGGGTGATGGCATGGATGCTAGTCACACTAAGAGTGGTAAGATTGTAGCTGAAAAGAGATCAGCGAATAGGGCAAGAAATGGAAGTAATAAAAAATCAACAAAAAAATAACTAAATTTGTATTATGTTAAAACAGAAAGAAAATTATAAAGTTGAGGTAAACAACGTAGAAGTTGAAGGATGGGATGCTTCAGTTTCATTTACTAGTGACCCGATAGAGTTTGAAGAGTCTACATCTTGGGCTTTATCAGTAGATGGTTATTCAGGTGTTACTGCTGGTGCACCGACAATTAGTATATTACACTCAAATACTTTTAATGGAGAATATTTACCGTACAAAACTTCAGCTACATCTATTGACATTACAACTGATATTAATAGAGTTGTATTTGACGATAGTTTTTTCGCTAGGTATATGAAGATTCAGTATGTAAGCGGTGGAAGTACAGGTACGTTTGATTTAATTTTAAGTAAGTAAGATATGGATTTAAGGATACAAGGCACAGAATCTACGCCATCAAATGTTTGTTTGTTTGATACGTTAGATCCAAATACAGGCGGAACTGTTTTTGATCCAGCAGAGTTGGAAGGGGATACTGATACTGTATTTGTTAGTGAGTCAGATGCTAGTACATGGATATATAATGGTAGTTCTTATATAACTAAGACTTATGAGATTCCAGACAACACGCCTTTTTGGCTTTATGGAACTTCATTAGACGCTGGAGGAAATAAGACTGCTATGATTCAGCGTAATGGTCCTATTTTTGTAAATTCTTCTAGCAGTAACGGTTCTAGATATGCTGGTTATTTTTATAGTAGAGTTACGTCTGGACAAGGTAATGGTATGCTTATTAGGAAAGATTCTAGAACTACATCTGGTAATTATTTGTTAGTTCAAGGTAGAAATTTCGATACAGGTATTGATGAGGATAAGCTTAAGGTGGGTCATAACGGTGATTTAACTATTAACGATGCGTATACTTTACCTACAGCTGATGGTACATCAGGTCAGGTTCTTCAGACAGATGGCGCTGGGAATATTAGTTTTGTTGGTAAAACAGAGGCAGTTCAGTTATCAGGAAGTGATTTAACTACTGCTTTAAGTGTAGGTACAACAGTGGCATATTTAAGAATGGCATTCGCTATGACTGTTACAGAAGTTAGAGCAAGTTTATTAACAGCAGGAAGCACTTCAGGAACTACTACAATAGATATTAATTTAAATGGTACTTCTATACTATCTACTAAATTGACTGTTGATGCAGGGGAGAAAACAAGTACAAGTGCAGCGACTGCTGCTGTAATTAGTACAAGTTCATTGAGTGATGATGACGAGATTACGATAGATATAGATGCTATTTCAGGTGGTGCTACGGAAGCAGGTTTAATAGTCACATTAATCGGTAATAGAGCGTAAATATGTTTTTAATTAATCCTTATATATTTCAGGCTAGTGGAAATCCTTTGTGGGATGGACTACTAGCTTATTACACAGCAGACAATACACCTAACGATGCTCTAGGTACTTATAATGGTACATTAACTAACGGTGCTACTTACGGAACTGGAATTATTAATAATGGTTTTAGTTTTGATGGTGTAAATGATTATATATCTATTTCCCCTACGTTTGGGTCTACTTTCTCAAATAACGCAAGTCCCCATAGTTATGCTGCATGGATATATCCAACTAACATAACAGATACTTACAATTTTATAATTCAGAACGGTAGTGGCGCTAAAGGTACTTCAATGTTGATTTCAACAAGTAAACTATCGTTTTTTTTTGGTGGTGGTTCAAATGTAACATCAACAGCAGGAGGAGTGATAAATGTAAATCAATGGAATCATGTTGTATGTGCTTATGATGGTGCTGGGGTTGTTAAGTTTTATGTTGATGGTAGTTTAATAACTACAGGTGCTGCTTCATGGACAGATGCAGCAGGGGCAACAGACACATATATAGGTGCATATGCAGGTGCTACTCATTTTTTTAATGGTACAATTGACGAAGTAGGTGCATGGGATAGAGAACTAACAGCAGACGAAGTAACAGAATTATATAACTCAGGCAGTGGATTACAATATTAAAATTATGGGGTACGATATTAGACCAATTAGCGAGATAGATACATTTGATTACAGTCAATGTACAGGATTACAAAATGCAAACACAGTAAGGAAGTCATTAGATGGGCAGTTCTTTATTGTTGAGGGAGATTCAATTAACACATATACACAAGCAGAAATGTTGGTAATATGTGAGGGTGCAAACTGGACATCAGAAGAAATAGTGTAGAATGGAAACTTACCAATACATAGTAACAGCATTATTAGGTGTAGTAGGCTATTTCCTTAGAGATGTTTATTCTAGATACAAGTCTTTAGAAAAAGAACATTGGAAGCTATCTGATAGAACTATGAAGCTAGAGGGGAAGTTAGATAACTTAAATGAAAAGATGCCTTCTGAAATAGAGAATTTAGAGCGTATAATGGATTTAAAATTCGAGCAGTTTAACAAACAGTTTGAAGATTTAGCAAGGGCAATTAGACACGCAGAAAGAACTATGAAAGCTAACGCGGAAGCATTTGTACAACTTTTCAATATGAAGAAATGAGAAGATTAATACATCGAATGCTAAGAGATACATTAATGAAGTTAGAAGAGGGTAGGTTTCGCTACTCTCGTACTTCGTTAACTATGTTTTCAGCTTGGTTGTTAGTTATCTATATGGTAATTTACGACTTATATAGAGAAGGCTTTAGGTATGATGTATTTGTTACTATGGTTGGTGTTGCATTAGGTACTAAATTAACAGATTCAATTAGTGAGAAATTAAAGAAATGAAGTTAGAGCATTTTATTATAGGGTTGTTATTGTTGGTTGGTGTTTATTTATTTATACATCGAGTACCAAAGAATGGTGTAGATATTAAGTACATCACAAAGTATGAACAAAAGATAGATACACTAATTAAAGATACAACTATATTTAAGACTAAAATAAGACGTCTTAAGGACACTGTTATAGTTTATAAAGACTCAGTAAGGTATGCCAAAGAAAACAACGATACAGTTAAAATAATTAGATATCAAGATAGTGTAATAGAGCAACAAGATTATACTATTAAATGGCAAGATACTTTGATCTGTAGGTTAGATACTATTGTAGATTTACAGAACAAAGCCAACGATGAGTTGAAAGACAGTATTGTAGGTCTACAGGAAGATAAAAAGAGAAAGAAGTTGGCACACATATTAAGTGCTATAGGTTTAACAGCATTATTTGTAATTAAATGAAATCAACAAGAGAATTAATGGCTATCTATGGTAAGCCAAATGAGACTGGTGAAGGGTATTTAACGACTATCCAGTTACCTTACCCTATGCGTTTAGCTTGGGATTTAGATACAACAGTAAAACGTATGCGTTGTCATAAGTTAGTAGCTGAGAACTTTAGAGCTGTATTTAACGACTTATTGATACATTACGGTTACGATAAGATTGTTGAGCTTGGTATAGATAAGTTTGGCGGTTGTTTTAACTTTAGAAAGATGCGTGGTGGTAGTGATTGGTCAACTCATTCTTGGGGAATCGCCATTGATCTTGACCCAGGTAGAAATAAATTAAAAGAGACATCTCATACAGCACGTTTTGCTAGACCAGAGTACAAGCAAATGATAGATATATTCTATAAGCATGGATTTATTTCTTTAGGTGTTGAAAAAAATTATGATTGGATGCATTTCCAAATCAAATAATTTTATTATATTTGTAACGTTTGTAACTTTTTCATAACTTTTGTACCCATGCCTATACTTTAGGTATGGGTTTTTTTATTTATATTTGTATAAAAAAATAATAACATGGCAAACATACCTACAGGAACGAAATTTTTAGGGGTAGCTAGTTCTTTCCCAACAGTTGAGAAAAAATCAGCATTAAAGAACGCTGCTCAAGAGTACTATACAGCTGAAGAGCTGATTGGACCGTACGTTAATAGTGTTGTATCAGCTGAGACTGTAACACCTAATGCTGACATTGATGATATGATCAACATTACAGCTGTAGCGGCTGACTTCACGTTAGCTAATCCGACTGGTACTCCAGTGCAAGGTCAATCTTTATTTATTGGCATTTTAGATGATGGTACAGGCAGAGCGATTACTTTTGGTGATAAATATAGAGCTATTGGTGTAACTTTACCTGCTACAACTACAGCTAGTAAGCAGATTTATTTAGGTTGTATTTATAATTCTACTGCTGATAAGTGGGATGTGATTGGTGTAAATATTGAGGCGTAATGAGTAGATATTATTATAATTTAATAGCTAGTATGGTTAAGGCTGAACCAAGTAATCCTCTATGGAACGACTTACTAGCTTACTACACAGCAGATAATACGCCTAACGATGCTTTGGGTACTTACAACGGTACTCTTGTTAACGGTGCAACGTATCGTACAGGTATCATTAATCAGGGATTTGACTTAGACGGTGTAAACGATTATGTTGACTTGGGGAATGACAATTTTAAACTTACAGGTGATTGGTCTATTAGTTTTTGGGTTTATTTCGATACTTTTTCAGGAGCTTGGGTTTTAAATTTTGGTAATTACGGCGTTGGTAAAGGAATATTGTATTATGTAACTTCTAGCAGATTAATTGTTATAATACAGAATGCAGGTAATAGTTTCGTAGGGAATGGAGTTGGGAATCCTACATTATCGACTGGGCAGTGGTATCATTCAGTTTTAACACATAAAGAATCAACTAGGTATGATTTATATTTAAATGGGGTATCTGTTGATTCTATTAGTACAGGAAGAAATCCAGACTATCCTTCTCCTTGTCCTTGTGTTATTGGTTGTGGTGGTGCATTATCTAATTTTACTAACGGAGCAATTGACGAAATAGGTGTTTGGAACAGAGAACTAACAGCATCAGAAGTGACAGAACTATATAATAGTGGTGCAGGATTACAATATTAACAATTAAAAAATAAAAAAAAATGGGATACGACATAAGACCAATAGCAGAGATAGATACATTTGATTACAGTCAATGTACAGGATTACAAAATGCAAACACAGTAAGACGTTCATTAGATGGACAGTTCTTTATTGTTGAAGGAGATTCAATTACAACTTACACACAAGCAGAAATGTTAGTAATATGCGAGGGTGCTAACTGGACACAAGAAGAATTAGTATAGATTATGGGAAGAATAGATCAAGATTACGCAACAGATAGCACAGTCACAGGGACTGACAAAGTTATCGGAACAGATGCTGCTGATAGCAGTACAAAAAACTACACAATTGATGGTATAAAAGGATATATACTTACAGGTGGAGCTACTGGAAGTTTTACAGCTGCTTCTGGGGAAACAGTTACAGTTGTAGATGGTATTATAACATCAATAGTTTAATTCTAAAAAGTCGCAAATAATTACTATATTTGCGACTATAAATTTAATTTAATATGAAAAAATTAACAGAAAGTGAACTTAAAGAGTTCAACGAATCAAGAATTGCTTATTTTGATGCAAAGTCAGATTTAGCTGATGTTACTATTCAGTTAGAAAGATATAAAAGCAGAAAGACAACATTATTAATGGATGTTGATTTATATGAAGATCGTTTGAGAAAAATTCAAGATGATATTCACGAGAAGTACGGAGATGTAAAAGTAAATTTCAGTACAGGTGAGTTACATTAGGAAAATATCAATCGGTAATGATTATAAGGAATCAATGCATTACGTTGTTGGTCAAAGTATATTAGATAAGACATATAATATACACGCAATCAACCAATTAGATGATGGTTCTATACAAATATGGATAGAAAAAGAAGGTGAGATTATTCTTTGGAAGTCTATATCTCAATCAATGCCGAAGGTAATTGAGTATAGGATAGATTTATGAAGTCATTACAATATTTTATAATAGAGCCAGTAGATGGCAAGAGGTATGATAACACTATAAATATAAATGGTGTTGATCTTGTTATGAGTGCTACAGTTGAGGACCATAAGGTTTCTCAGCGTTTTGCTGTTGTAAAAGAAGTTCCTGTATTATACAACGGAGATATAAAGCCAGGTGACATTGTTGTTGTGCATCACAATGTATTTAAGATGTATTACGACATCAATGGTAAACTAAAATCTAGTTGGAATCATGTATCTGAGGATACGTTTATATGTGAGGTTGATCAAATTTATTTATATAAAAGAGATGGAGAGTGGAAAGTACCTTACCCATTTTGTTTCATAAAACCAATTAACAAATTAGACTCTTTTCTTGAGGTAGACAGTAAGTATGAAAACTTAATCGGTGAGGTAACTTTTTATCCAGCAGAAGATTTAAAATCAGGTGACATTGTTGCTTTTAGACCAGATAGTGAATATGAGTTTAAAATAGACGATGTAGTTTTATATAGAATGAGAATTAAAGATTTATGCCTACAGATTTAAAAGATAAAAAGGTAAGGGTTTTGGAGGCAGCTGAATTAGCTGTTGAAGAGCTTATTGTAGTCTTAAAGGATAAGATTTTGACAGGCATGGAAGATGATCTGTCTGCTGACAAGATGAAAAATGCAGCAGCAGCAAAAAGATTAGCTTTTGAGGATGCTATTGCTATATTAGATAGGATATCTGAAGAGAGAGACAAGATGAATGTTGTTGAATCTACAGTTATAATACCTGATACAAGTAAGGGTGGGTTTGCTGAAAATAGAGGTAAAAAATGACAGATTATTCACTATATACTATCGAAGAGTTTAAGCCAAAGAAGAAAAAGGTTTATAGTTATGGCTATGATAAAGAAGAAGATATTGTTGTTATATCTAAGGATGGTACTGTAGGTGATGTCTGGAACGTGAATGGAGTTAGGATAGCTTTACCTAAAGAGCCAGATATTGTTGATGATTTAGGCGATAGATGGATACCTCAAGAATATCCTGCTGAATTACAGAAAATTAAAAGTATATTTGACTGGAACAGAAAAGACAATATATTTAAAGCTAGGTATGTAGATTATATTGAAAAAGAGTTTGTAAATAGAGAAGAGGGGTATTGGTTTATAAATAATGGTAAGCCTACTTATATAACTGGTTCTCATTATATGTATCTACAATGGTCTAAAATTGATATAGGTCTACCTGACTTTCGTGAATCAAATAGAATATTCTTTATATTTTGGGAAGCTTGTAAAGCTGATAATAGATCTTTCGGAATGGTTTATTTGAAAAATAGACGTTCTGGGTTTTCATTTATGTCTTCTTCAGAGACAAGTAATATTGGAACTATTGCAAAAGATGCACGACTTGGTATCTGTTCTAAGACTGGTAATGATGCTAAGAAGATGTTTACAGATAAAGTTGTTCCAATTGTAAATAATTATCCATTCTTCTTTCAACCTATTAGGGATGGTATGAGTAATCCTAAAACTGAATTAGCTTTTCGTGTACCAGCTAGTAAGATTACTAAGAAGAATATGAATGAAGAAGGTAAGGATGAATTAGAAGGACTTGATACTACTATTGACTGGAAGAATACATCTGACAACTCTTACGATGGTGAGAAGCTTTTATTTTTAGTTGAAGACGAATCAGCTAAATTAGAAAAACCTAATAATATATTAAATGGTTGGCGAGTAAGAAAGACTTGTTTACGTTTAGGTAGTAAGATTATAGGTAAATGTATGATGGGTTCAACATCTAATGCATTATCTAAGGGTGGTGAGGAATACAAAAAGATGTATTACGACTCAGACCCTAAAAGGCGTTCAGCTAATGGTCAGACTAAAAGTGGGCTATATTCTTTATTTATACCTATGGAGTGGAACTTTGAAGGGTATATAGATAAGTATGGTATGCCTGTATTTGAAGATCCAGAAGAACCTGTTGAAGGTATGGATGGAGAGATGATAGAACAAGGGGTTATTACTTATTGGAATAACGAAGTTGAAGCGTTAAAGAGTGATGCAGATGCACTTAATGAGTTTTATAGACAATTCCCTAGAAGTGAATCACATGCATTTAGAGATGAATCAAAAGAAGCGTTATTTGATTTAACAAAGATATACGCTCAGATAGACTACAATGATACATTGTTGAGGGAGAAGTTATTAACTAGAGGTTCATTCCATTGGAAAGATGGAGAGAGGTTTAAAGAGGTTGTTTGGACTCCAGATAGGAATGGTAGGTTTCTAGTTTCATGGTTACCTGATGCTAAGATGCGTAATAATGTGATTGTGAAAAATGGATTAAGATATCCAGGTAACGATCATTTAGGTAAGTTTGGGTGTGATAGTTACGATATATCTGGCGTTGTAGGCGGTGGTGGTTCGAATGGAGCACTTCATGGAATGACAGGTTTTCACATGGATAATGCACCTACTAACCACTTCTTTTTAGAGTATGTAGCTAGACCTCAAACTGCTGAGATATTTTTTGAGGATGTACTTATGGCTATACATTTTTATGGTATGAGTATACTTGCAGAGAATAACAAACCACGTTTGCTTTATTATTTAAAAGAGAATGGTTATAGAAATTTCTGTATGAATAGACCTGACAAAGATAAATCTAAGCTATCTAAGACAGAAAAAGAGCTTGGTGGCATACCTAACTCATCTGAAGATGTTAGACAAGCACACGCAGCGTTTATAGAGGCTTATGTACATAAGTATGTTGGTTATGACACAGAAGGTACATATAGAGAACCTGATGTTATGGGTGATATGTATTTCACTAGAACCCTTGAAGATTGGGCTAAGTTTGAGTTTAATAACAGGACTAAATATGATGCTGCTATTAGTTCAGGTTTAGCTATTATGGCTAACAGTAGGTTCAGTTTTAAGGACACAGAGAAAAAATCAAAAATAAGTATTAAATTTGCTAGATATAATAATTCAGGCAATAGAAGTCAATTAAAGTATGAATGATAAGGTAAAAGTTCTTATAAAAAATACTCCATTCCCAGATCAGTTAGCTACTGATGAAGAAAAGGGTACTAAGCAGTATGGCTTATCGGTAGCGAAAGCTATTGAAGGTCAGTGGTTTAATCAAAACAGAAGTAACAGTTGTAGGTTCTATGACCAATATAAAGACTATCATACTTTAAGGTTATACTCTAGAGGTGAACAACCTGTAGGTAAATATAAAGATGAATTAGCTATTAATGGAGATATTTCTCATTTAAACTTAGATTGGTCAATTGTACCTATTATCCCTAAGTTTGTAGATATCGTTGTTAATGGTATGAATGATAGACTGTATTCTATTAAGGCTGAATCTCAAGATATCACTTCAGCTGAAAATAAGAATTTATTTCAGGAAGAGATAGAGAAGCAGATGGTAGCTAAACCTATCTTAAAAAGTGTTAAGGACCAATTAGGTGTAGATGCTTTCACTATGCCTGAAAATGAGATACCTGAAACTAGCGAAGAACTTTCTTTATATATGCAATTGAAATATAAGCCAGGTGTTGAGATAGCTGAAGAGACTGCTATTAATACAATATTTGAGCTTAATGAATATAAAGAGTCGGTTAAGCCTTCCTTTGATTACGATGTAACTACATTAGGTGTAGGATTTGTTAAACATGATTTTAATCCTGTTGATGGTGTTAAGATTGATTATGTTGATCCTGCAAATGTTGTTCATAGTTATACAGAGAAGAGAGACTTCTCAGATTGCTATTATTTCGGAGAAGTAAAACAGGTTCACATTTCTGAGTTATATAAAATTAAACCAGATATTACTGAGAGAGAGCTAGAGGAAATTAAACAGTATGGGTCAGCTTGGTTTGATCAATACCCTATAGCTAGAAGCTATATGGATGATACTTTCTCTGGAGAGATGGTCAACTTATTATACTTCAATTATAAAACAACTAAACGTTTCGTATACAAGAAAAAGACTTTAGAGAATGGTGGTGAGAGAATTATCCGTAGAGATGAGTCTTTTAATCCAGAAGAAAACGATACATTCTCAAGACATGACATTGTAAAAGATGTTTGGTATGATGGTATTATTGTTTTAGGTAGTAATCATTTATTAAGATGGAATATGCTTAAGAATATGGTTAGACCTGACAGTGCTACACACAGAGCTTATTCAAATTATATTGGTTATGCACCAAGACTTTATAGAGGTAATATTGAATCTTTAGTAAAAAGAATGATTCCTTTTGCTGATCAAATTCAGTTAACTCATTTGAAGTTACAACAAGTAATGGCTAGAGTTGTACCTGATGGTATCTTCATTGATGCCGATGGTCTTAATGAAGTTGACTTAGGTAATGGTGGAGCATATAACCCAGAAGATGCGTTAAACTTGTACTTCCAAACAGGTAGTATTGTTGGTAGAAGTTACACAGGTGAAGGTGAATTTAATAATGCTAGAGTACCTATTCAAGAGATTTCTACTAATAGTGGTCAAAATAAGATGTCTGCTTTAATTGGTTCATATAATTATTATTTGAATATGATTAGAGATGTGACTGGACTTAACGAAGCTAGAGATGCTTCTACTCCAAATCCAGATGCATTAGTTGGTGTTCAGAAGTTAGCAGCGTTAAATAGTAATACAGCTACTAAGCATATCTTAGAGGCAGGTTTAAATGTAACTAAGAAGTTAGCTACTTGTTTATCTTTGAGGGTTTCTGATGTATTAGAGTATTCTGACTTTAGAGAAGAGTTCGCTATGATGATAGGTAAGTATAATTTATCTATATTAGAAGACGTTAAGAATTTACATTTACATTCATTTGGTATTTTTATTGAATTAGAGCCAGATGAAGAAGAAAAGCAACAATTAGAGCAAAATATTCAGATTGCACTTCAGAGAGATCAGATTGACCTTGAAGATGCTATTGATATTAGAATGGTTAAGAATTTGAAGTTAGCTAATGAGTTGCTTAAAGTTAAAAGAAAACGTAAGGCACAGGAAGCACAGAAGATTCAAGAGCAACAGCAGCAATTCCAAGCACAGGCTAATATGCAATCTCAACAGATGGCAGCACAATCTAAAATGGAGCAAATCAATGCTGAAGCTATGGCTAAATCTCAAGTTAAAGAGATTGAAGGTAACATGGAGATAAAGAAGTTACAAGTTGAAGCTGAACTAAAAAGACAATTGATGGAGATTGAGTTCAACTATAACATGCAGTTGAAAGGTATTGATACTCAACAATTAAAAGATAGAGAGAAAGAAAAAGAGAAAGCTAAAGATGGTAGAGTTTTAAAACAAGCTTCTGCTACAAGTAAATTAATAGAGCAAAGACAGAAAGGTACACCACCTGTAAACTTTGAAAGTTCTGGAAATGATGTATTAGGAAGTGGTTTTGACTTAGAGTCTTTTGCACCAAAATAGATAATTATGATTGATAAAAGCAAGATGAAATGTAACAAGCCTAAGCGTACTCCGAATCATCCAACAAAGAGCCACGTTGTTAAAGCTTGTGTTGAGAGGAAAGAAAAGATCATTAGATTTGGGCAGCAAGGTGTTAGTGGTTCTCCAAAGAAGAAAGGTGAGTCTAAGGCTGATGCTGCGAGACGTAAATCATTTAAGGCTCGTCACGCTAAGAATATTGCTAAAGGTAAGATGTCGCCTGGATATTGGTCAAATTCCGTAAAGTGGACGTTAGTGCTAATAATACAAAGTGGTTATATTTATTTTTAGTATATTAAAAAGAGGGTTATCTATAGATAAGGTATTAGAGCCCACAAAAATAAGTAAATAAATAATTACTATATTTGTTAATAAAAATTAAATTAAATGGAAGAATTTAAAGTAAGAGAGGTTGATTTCGAAGGAAATGTACTTAACTCTAATGAAGAGACTAAAACTGAGGAAACTAAAACTGAAGAGACTCCAATTGAAGAAACTCCGATTGAAGAAACTCCAGTTCAAGAAACACCAGTTGAGGAAAGTAAGTTAGAATTAAGTGATGACTTAGTTATCAATTATTTAAAAGAGAAGTCTGGTCGAGACTTCAGTTCTTTGGATGATATATTATCTGAGAAGGTAGTAGAGAAAGAATTAGAGTTACCTGAAGATGTTGAGGCTTATTATAAGTACAAGAAAGAAACAGGTAGAAATCTTGAAGACTTTTTAAAGTTGAATAGAGATTTAGATTCTGAGAGTCCAGAGAAACTTTTGAAAGATTATATTAAAGAAACTAATCCAGAGTTTGATGATGAAGACATCATGATGGCTATGGAAGAGTTTTCTTTCGATGAAGAGCTTGACGATGACTCTACAATTAAAAGAGCAAAGTTAGCTAAGAAGAAAGAACTTGCAAGGGCAAAAGAGCATTTTAATAAATTAAAGGAGCAATATAAAGTTCCACTTGAGTCAAGTGAGAGCCAAGTTTCCAATGAAGAGTTAGATGCTTTCAAGCAATATAAAGAGAGTCAAACGACTCTAGCTGAGGACCAACGTAAGCGTTCTGATTATTTTAAGGAGAAGACTGATTCTTTATTCTCTGACAAATTTGAAGGTTTCAAGTTTAAGTTAGACGATAAAACAGAGATGACGTACAAACCTGCTGAAGCACAAGCATTGAAAGAAAAACAGATGAGTTTAAACACATTTGTTGGATCTTTTTTAGATGACAATGGTTATTTAAAAGATGCTGAATTGTTTCATAGAGCGATTGCAATTGCTAGTGAACCAGAAAAGTTTGCCAAATTCTTTTATGATAAAGGTAAGACTGATATGGTTACTGATTTTGAGAAGGAAGGAAAAAACATTGATATGGTAAGATCTGGATCTCCTGCATCAACTAAGCAAGGTTTAAAAGTTAGAGCGGTTGATAATTCAAACACAAGAGGTTTAAAATTTAAAAAACGCTAAAATTTAAAAAAAAATGGCTGGTTCATTATTAACATCACCAGGTGTATCAATTACACCAAGTTCAGTAAAGGCTACATTGCCTACTAACTACATCACAAATTTTGATTTCTTAAATCAATATTTGCCTGATACTTACGAGAAAGACTTTGAGCGTTACGGAGATCGTTCTGTAGCATCTTTCTTAAGAAACGTTTCTGCTGAAATTCCAACTCAATCAGATTTGATTAAATGGACAGAGCAAGGTCGTTTACATACTAAATACCAAGTAGTAAATGCAGATTCAGTTATCACTACTGATAGTGCATTATTCTCAATCGCTGGTTCAGGTGTTTGTGTGTTTAGAAAAAACCAAACTGTATTTTTATCATCTGAGTCTACTACAGCTTCAGCTAAAGCAGTTATTTCTGCTGTTGGTACTGCTGATGGTTTAGCTGATGATCAACAATTCCAAGTTGAGTTCTACAATGCATCAGGTTCACCTTTCGCACAAAACGAAAAAGTAACTTCTTTCGTATATGGTTCTGAGTTCAAGAAAGGAACTAACGGAATGGAAGGTTCTTTAGAGGCTGATTTAGATATCTTCGATAACAAGACTATCATCATCAAAGATAGATACGAAGTTTCTGGTTCAGATATGGCTCAAATCGGATGGGTTGAAGTAGAAGGAGATAACGGAACAGGGTACTTATGGTACTTAAAGTCTGAGCATGAGACACGTTTACGTTTCGAAGACTACTTAGAAATGTCTATGATTGAAGCTGTACCTGCTGAAAACGCATCAGCTGCTGAAGCTTACTTATCAACTAACTCTGGTGGTGGTAACGCTGGGTCTGAAGGTTTATTTGAAGCTATCCAAACTCGTGGTAACGTATGGTCTGGTGGTAACCCATCAACTTTAGCTGATTTCGATTTAATCGTTAACAGATTAGACAAGCAAGGAGCTATCGCTGAAAACGCAATCTTCTCTAATCGTGAGTTCTCTTTCGATATTGATGATATGTTAGCAGCTCAAAACACTTACGGTGCTGGGGGTACTTCTTACGGATTGTTCAACAACGATAAGGATATGGCTATCAACTTAGGTTTCTCTGGATTCAGAAGAGGTTATGACTTCTACAAAACTGACTGGAAATACTTAAACGATGCTACTTTAAGAGGAGATTTATCTGCTGGTAAAGTTTCAGGTGTTATCGTACCTGCTGGTACTAAAAACGTTTATGACGAAGTAATGGGTCAAACTGTAACAAGACCTTTCTTACACGTTCGTTACAGAGCTAACGAAAGAGAAGACAGAAAGATGAAAACTTGGATTACAGGTTCAGCTGGTGGAGCTAACAATAGCGATTTAGATGCTATGGAAGTTCACTACTTGTCTGAAAGAGCATTATGTGTTCTTGGAGCTAATAACTTCGTAATTTGCGAAGACTAATATTAATAAGAGAGGGATTTTAGTATCCCTCTCTATTTTTTTATAACAAATTTTATTTAAATTCAAATGGAAAGAAAAGATAGAACTTACTTATTAGTGAGTCAAAAGTCCCCAATTAACTTTATGTTGACTTCACGTCACACAAACAGAAAACCTTTATTATTTTTTGATGAGTCTGGAGACAGAGGTGTAAACAGAGCTTTAAGATATGCTAAGAATCAGAAAAGCCCATTTATTGATGAGCAAGATGAAAACGCTATTTTAGAGGCAATTGTATTTGTAGATGGTGTTTTAACTGTCCCTTTTAATAACCCAGTATTACAAGAATTTTTACATTATCATCCAGGTAACAAATTAAATGGTGGTGGTACATTCTATGAGTTTGATCCCGCTAAAGAAGCTGAAGAGAACATTAACAAATTGAACACTGAGGTTGATGCTTTAATTTTAGCTAGAACTTTAGATATTAGAACAATGGAATCTATCGCTAGAGTTTATTTGAAAGGAAATGTAGATAACATGTCTAGCTCTGAATTAAAGAGAGATATTTTATTGTTTGCTAAGAATAATCCTAAAGAGTTTTTAGAAGCTGCTGACGATCAAGATTTAGAGGTAAACAGTGTTGCTTCAAGAGCATTGGAAGAAGGTTATGTTACATTTAGAGCTGGTAAAGATTTATTCTTCAATTTAAAAGATAATAAGAAGAAAATCATGACAGTTAAGTTTGGTAACACTCCAGAAGGTGAACTTGCATCATGGTTACATTCTCAAGAAGGGAAAGAGTTTTATCAATTCTTATCTAAAGAATTTGAAAAAGAAGAAGCTTTGTAATAGTTTAAAAGTTAATATTCCAAAAGGGCACTGCTAAAAAGTAGTGCCTTTTTTATTATATTTGTATAATAATTTTCGAGCATGATAAATAATGTAAAAAATACTGTAGCTTCTATACTTAGCAAGGACAATAGAGGTTATGTTACTCCAGAAGAATTTAATCAATTTGCTAAACAGGCACAACTTGATATCTTTAGAGAGTACTTCACTAACTATAGTAAGGCTATAGCTAATCAAAATAACTCAAGACGTACTACAGTGTATCATGGTAGTGGATATGCTGATGTACCAGCTAAGATGCAAGAAGTTATTGATAGATTTGTTGTAACTAACGTGTTACATTATAACGCTATTACCTCTAAGTTTTATATGCCTGGAGAAGACCCAGCATTTCCTAATGAAGATAAAGCATTTAGATTAGATAGATTAACTTATAATGGTGTTACAGAAATAGAGAAAGCTAAACGTAGCGATGTTCTTTACTTAAGTAGTAGCTTAGTAGCTCCAAGTATTACTTACCCTATCTATACTTTAGATAATCAAGGTATTCAGATTTTACCTTCAGCTATTACAGCTAACGTAATTGCTGACTACATTAGATTACCTTTTGACCCTAAATGGACTTATACATCTTTATCTGGTGGAGAACCATTATTTAATCAGTCAGCTGCTGACTACCAAGATTTTGAATTACCTACTGAAAATGAGGTTGATTTAATTATAAAGATTTTACAATATGCAGGTGTTTCTATTAGAGAGATGGATGTTGTAAGTGCAATGAAGCAAGAAGAATTAATTAATAATCAAGAGAAAATATGAGTTATATAACTCCGTATCAGTATTATACCAATGGTGGTGTTTTACCTACAGATGCAAACTGGGGATCATATCAATATGTTTCTTTAGCTGACATCGTAAATAACTTTATGGCTATTTATGTTGGTAATGATAAGCAAGTAAATAACATAAAACGTTATGAAGCTATATTCCATGCTAAACAAGCTATAAAAAAGCTTAACTACGATGCTATGAGAAGCATTAAAACTGTAGAGATGTATGTAGATGATTCTTTAAAGATGATTCTGCCTAGCGACTATGTTAATTACGTTAGGATTTCTTTAAACTCTAATGGTTTACTTAGACCTTTACACGAGAATAGAAGAGCTAATTCTGCTGCTGGTTATCTTCAAGATAATAACAACGATCTAATATTTGACTCTAACGGAGAAGTTATGGTAGGTCAGTCTAAGTTGGATTTCTACAGATTAACTCAATCTACATATACAGGTAGTGGTATCTATAACGGTTCTTTAGGATGGAATATTGATGGTGTATGGTACTTCGGATACAATGTAGGTTCTAGATATGGTTTAGATACTTCAGAAGCAAACGCTCTACCTACATTCAGAATTAACAATGGTGTTATAGATTTTTCTTCAGATATAGCTAATAATCATGTAGTTATAGAGTACATATCAGATGGTATGGAGAATGGAGATGATTCAGCTATAGAAGTTAACAAGTTTGCTGAAGATTATATCTATGCTTACGTTAAGTGGGCTTTACTTAACAATAAGATAGGTATAAACGATTACGAAAAGCAAAGATGTAAGAAAGAGAAAGAAGCTGAATACAGAAATGCTAGAATTAGATTAAGTAACATTCATCCTTCTAGATTGTTAATGACATTAAGAGGTAGAGATAAAATCATTAAATAATGGCTAAATTAAATAATAACTTTTTAGGCGGAAAGATGAATAAAGACTTGGATGAGAGATTGGTCTCTCCGAGCGATTATCGTGATGCCTTAAATATAACTGTTGGTAGTTCTGAAGACAATAATACAGGTTCAGCTCAAAACGTATTAGGTAATACATTAATATCTGATTTAAGCACTGTAATTGGATCAGCATCTGTTAACGCAAAAACAATTGGTGCTGTAAAAGTAGAGGCATTGAACTTAATATATTGGCTAGTTACATCTGACAACTATGATGCTATAATAGAATATAACGAGATATATAACACAACTTCTAGGGTATTACAATGTAACAAACCTGGAAGTGCTTTAAACTTTAGTGCTGACTATATTGTTACAGGTATAAACTATGTTGATGGATATTTGTTTTGGACTGATAACTACAATCCACCAAGAAAGATAAATATCTCTAGAGCAAAGTCTTATGGTATAAACTCAAGTCAAATTGCTGATGATTTAGATGTTATATTAGCACCGCCATTATATTCACCAAAAATAGAATTAATTGACGATGGTTCTGATAGTAACAATTTAGAGGATAAGTTTTTATACTTCTCGTATAGATTTAAATATATTGATGGAGAGTATTCTTCATTTTCTCCATTCTCAGCTGTTGGGTTTGAACCTTCTACTTTCAATTTAGATTATGAGAAGGGTAACAACTCAGCAATGACAAACAAATACAATGCTGTTGATTTATATTTTAATACAGGTAATAGAAATGTTACAGATGTACAGTTATTATTTAAGGATGCTAAAAGTACAAGCGTATATGTTGTTGAAACGTTAAACAAAGAAAAGAATAATTATGATGACTTTTCAGAGTATTCTTTTAGATTTAAAAATAATAAGACATATTTACCTTTAACGTCAGAGCAAGTAACTAGATTATTTGATAATGTTCCTTTAAAAGCTAAAGCACAAGACTTTGTTGGAAACAGATTGATGTATGGTAACTACACTCAGTTTTATGATATTATAGATTCAGATGGTGAAGACATAAAGATTGATTATACTTTAGAATACTCTAGTAAAACTACAGCTGTAGATACACCTATCAAAACTTTTAGATCTGATAGAGATTACGAGGTAGGCATGGTTTATTTAGATGATTACGGTAGATGTTCATCTGTATTAACTTGTCCTACTAATACTGTATTTGTACCGCCCTCAGAGTCAACTAAAGGAAATTCTATTGATGTTACAATTAAACATGAAGCACCTAGTTGGGCTACTCACTATAGATTCGCTATAAAACAATCTAAGGATGAGTATTATAACTTATTCCCATTGACTTTTTATTCTGATGGATTGTTTAGATACTTTAAGATTAATAAAACTGATATTGATAAATTCAAGGTTGGTGATTACTTAATTTTAAAAGCTAATGCATCTACACCAACTTATAGTAACAAGAAATATAAAGTTCTTGAGTTAGAGCAAAAGGCGGCTAACTTCTTAGGTAAAAATGAGTTACCAGGTCTATACTTCAAAATCAAAGTAGACAGTATTGTAGAAATCGATGGTAGTGTTATTCAAAAGATAGGTTCTAGTGGATATGGGGCTGGTGTAACTTTTAAAGGCACTAATAAATATAACAAGCCTTTATTTTCAGGTCCACCAGCGTTACCTGCTAATGGTCAGACTATGGTTACAACTAAACATTATGGTACTGGTGATCCAAACGCTATATCTATAGTTGGTGCAATATCCTCAACTTATAAATACTCTAGGATAACTATATTAGCTACATCAAACACTGAGTATAAGGTATATATAAAGACATTAGATGAAGATTCATCTACATTAGGGCAAGAAGTATCTTCACAAACAATATCTATTGGGACTACAGTTATTATTGGACAACTTCCTTTTAATTTCAAGGTAAATGTACCTACAATGACACCAGGAGACAGATATATATTTAATTATAAAGGTAACCCTAATGTTGCGTATGATACAGGTAGTGGTTATTTAAATGCAGCTGTAATAAATTTACATCCGTCAGACCAATATACTCCAATTAAGAAAGGTGCTATAATTACATTACAAGTTATAACTGATAGACTAAATACAGTACAAGACTTCTCACTTCAGACATTTAAACCTTCACCAGCTGATTATATCAATATAGAAGAGTGGTGGTTTGAGTCTGGTGCGTTTCAAGAGTTTAATTTCTACACATCTGGAGGTACAAATATCGGCGGTAGAGCTGTTAAGTTTATAAAAGGTTACGTTGGTAAAGCTAAAGGTCAAAACGCTGATTATGAGAATAACTTTATCACTCAGGCAGTAACAACAGCAACTCTTACATATCCATTGAATATGGTTATTATATCTAGCGTAGATGAGAGTGGAACTAAAGAACAACCACAATTAGTTGTGAACTTCTCTTTAACTCAGTCAGATAAAGAGATTATATTTGAAACAGAGGGAGATGATAACCCTGCTGATATATTCCATGAAATATCTGATACTTACCCTATAGATAATGGTAATCATATAGTTAGATGGTCTTACGAAGATTATACATTTGACTCTAGTGGTAACACAAATTTAGGTCAAGCTGTACCTGGTACAAAACCTACAGAGGATAGTATACCTCACAGATTCAATGAAGGAGATACTGTTCATGTTGAATCTAATAACATAAATGGTTATTATACAGTAACTAAAGTTGTAGATGCTTACAATATTGTTATTGATTTATCATTTCCTGGAGCTGGGCCTGTAACACCAGGTACTATATCTTGGTCTGACTTTCAGAGAGATCAATCGGTGTCATCAAATACATCGGCTCTTGTTAGAATAAATAATACTTCGACTGTAAATTCTGATTTTAATTGTTGGTCTTTTGGTAACGGTCTAGAATCAAATAGAATTTACGATGATTGGAATGAAATAACTTACAAATATAGTCCAAGAGTAAATACTACTACAGAAGACTATAGAGAGATAGAGAGCATTAATGCTATATGTTACAGTGGGATATATGGAATAAATACATCTGTAAATAAATTAAATGAGTTTAACTTATCTTTAGCTAACTTTAAATATTTAGATATTAATCATGGATCAATACAAAGACTGGACTCAAGAGATTCTGACTTACTTGTATTCCAACAAGATAAAGTCTCCAGGGTTTTATACGGTAAGAATTTACTATTCGATGCAGTAGGCGGAGGGTCTGTAGCATCTATTCCTGAAGTTTTAGGTACAGACATACCTTTTTATGGCGAGTATGGTATTAGTAACAACCCAGAGTCTTTTGTTAGGTGGGGTAGTGAAAGATACTTTACTGATGCTAGACGTGGTGCTGTATTAAAACTTACAGGTGAAGGATTAGAGGTTGTCTCTAGCAAAGGTATGAATGACTTCTTTAGAGATGATTTTAGAGATAACCCTAACACAAAGAAATTAGGTTCTTATGATCCACATAATAAGTTGTATATATTAGCTTGTAGCAATGACTTTGTTGTTCCTTGTAAGCTTTCAATCAGTAGAGACTTCTTATCTATCAGTAGAAACTCTCAATCTGTTAGCTTATTCAAGATTACAAGTAATTCTGATTGGAATGTTACATTAGTTGATGATAGCTTTGGGACTGATTGGGTTTCTTTAGATACTCTAAGCGGTTCAGGTAACTCAACAATAAGAGCTAATGTTAGTCAAAATAATAATGCTGTAAGAAGAACTATTATCGTTAGGGTTACATATTGTAACGGAGAAATTGCTAACTTTACATTAACTCAAGGAACTGCTAGTAAAACAGACTTAGTTAACATAGTTTACAAGAATAATACAAAATTAGGACCAAATTTAAACAATAAAGTGTAAATGGCAATAGAAGGTAATGTTGGTATATCAGGGGGAGAAACATACTATCTCCCTGATATTGATGTAAGTAGCAGCGATGTGTTGCTTTATGATAAAGTATCAGGTATTGGGGGTATAGGTTATGTGCCTTCTGATGGTGATGAAGTAGTTGTAACTACTGGAGATATAACTACAGATGGAGCTGATATTTTACAGCCTAGTTTAAATAATAAAGTATATTATTTAGTTTCTGACGTTGTTTATGGATCTGAAGATAAAGATACTATTTTATCATTAGCTACAGAGATACCTGTAACATTAGTTTCTAATAAATATCAGGGAACATTTACATATAGCAATCCAAATGACTTACCATATTTATATATAATATGGGATTATACAGATTCAATTTCATCAAGTGTTGTATCTTATAGCGGTAATGCTACAACTAGGTATTTAGATATAAATCTTTCTGATGGCATTGGTAGAGCAGGTGTTAATATTGAAACCACATCTAAACCAAGTAGATATATATTAAAGTATAATGACAACACTGTTGCAGATACAGGTTATATTGGGTTAAACTCTACAGCTAATTATAATGCATTAATTGCTGCTGGTGTAAGTGATTCAGATATAAATTTAGAGTTCCCTTACGATGGATTAGTTGATAATGGTGATGAAACGCTTGAGTTTTTTAAGAATGATTCAACATTAAGTACAGCTAGGTTAGAGGTTTATTCTCCATTAGATTCTAGTGCTTGGAATATAGAGAGAATTGATACTTATTTAACTTCATTTTATTTAGATGAAGATGATGCAACAAGAGATACAGTAGATACACAAATTGCTGATACGTTAAAATATCATAATGGAATCGGAAATTTACCGACTAACGGTAATATTATTTACAATGATTCTTTAGGTGCTGTACCTTTCGATGGATCTACAGCTTACCATCAGACAAGTGAGACGTTGTTAGTTTCTCCGCCTACAGGTGGTACATACGCTGTTATTGATTCTGAAGGATTAGTTATAGAGAGTGATTTTATAGATTGTCAAGAATACGCTGTACCATTTATATATCAGCCTGATGTAACATTAAAATCAGATACACCTGTAAATTTTAAATTAAACGCAACAAATAATCCAGAGAGTTGGGATATCGTAACAAGTTGTACAGGATATGTTGTTACTGGTGGAGAGTCTGGTACATTGTATGATTACACAGATTGCAGTGGTAACGCTCAACAACTGATGGTTGGTATTTTAGAGCAATCTATTATTTATGCTAACGCAACACCTACAGTTTCAATTGGAGATGGTGTAGTTGACAGTACTATTAAAGCATACTCTCAGATATTACCTGATGGGTTATTTTTTGATAATAAAGAGGGTATTATATACGGATCAGTAGATAGTCAGTGTTCTTATACGTTTACTTTTAAAGCTACAAACTGTGTTGGAGATAGTGTTAATAAAGATGTAACCTTTAATTTTGAACCAACCATAAATTTCAAGCCTTTCGCTATTGATGTTGAGAATATCGGAGACACTGGGGATGCAGTTTGTGCTGTGACACCTATATATATATTATATTATCATGATGGTATTGGTAGAGTTCCAGACATTGGGGATAAAGTTTACAGCGATTTAAACGGTGAAACTCAATTCAATGGGGGGAATGTATGGTATAAAATAGATAATTCAACATACTCAATAAAAATATGTATAAATGGAGAAGTTTGTGAAAAGAATGAATGTCCTTCGACAACGACAACGACAACGACAACGACAACGACAACGACAACAACAACGTTACCATCAACAGGAAATTACTATGATGCTGAATCTTGTTCTGATTCTAGCGTTACTGCTGTACTTTATGACTCAACAGCGGCTGTAATAAATGTTAGCGACATTGTAAAAACTACAGACGGTAACTGTTGGACTATAACAGGATTGACTACAGCTAGTTACCCTTACCAATCTATAGAAAACCCTGTAGTTCTGTATGCTGATTGTGATACTTGTTTGAATGTTACTACAACAACCACTACAACTACTACAACTACAGCCCCTGTATATACAGCTTACGATATGGGTGATATCGCTAGAGCTACATCTTATTTAGCTTGTATTAATGATCCAGGTGTTTACACTACTTATTATCACGATGGTGCTTCAGCTAAACCTGTTGCTGGTGATTTTGTGTTTACAGATGCGTTAGGTGCTAGTCCTTTTAGTGGTGGTAGTAGCTGGTATTATATGCCTAACGCTGGGGATTATGCTATTAGAATTGCATCTTCAGGTCAAGTATTAGATGTTGTAAGTTGTGCTGGTGTTACGACTACAACTACTACAACTACTGCTGCATTTAGTAGATATTTATCTGATAGTTGCGTATCAGGAACTGGATTTCCGTTGGAATATGTATCAACTGATTTATTGTCAATTGGAGATGTAGTTAAAGATGATAATGGGGATTGTTTTACAATTACAGAGGTAAATCCATCCACTATTGATTGGGATGCTGCTGTACTAGCAAAAGGTGGATATACTTCTATATCTTTCTTGTATGATAATTGTGAAGAGTGTATTGGTGTTACGACTACAACTACAACAACTACTACAACTACTACAACTACCACAACTACTACAACCACTACTACAACAACATTACCTGCATTGACATCTATAGTTGGTAAATGGGGTGATGAGGTAGGTATAGCTTGTGATGCAGATTATCAAACTTATTACATTAGTGGACCTTTATCCACTATAGGTACTAGGGTATACAAATATGATGGAGGATACGTTGAGCTTATATCTGGATTAATAATACAATTTGGCAATCCTGTGGTTTATGGTCTTAGCCCTTCAGGTACAAACGGATTTACAACTACATGCAGTTAAGATTTTTATCAGCCCAACCTGCTACAGATTACTATGCGTGGCAGGTTGAGGTTTATTTACATAACTTTTTAAAACTTGGATATGATAGTATTGATGTTGTTGGTGCTATTGAGGATGGCGTTCCATTATCTTGGCAGAAATTAAGAGATAAGTTTAAGGCTGTAAACTTTTATTTCTATACATCTGACATGCCATCAGATGAATATCCACCAGCAATTCAATCACATATATTAAGCAAACACTTTAAACAACATAAATATTTAAAAGACTATGCTATATTTTTTCATGATTGTGATTTTATTTTTACCAAGTACCTTGACTTTTCTAGGTATCTACATGACAACACTTGGTATTTCTCTGACACAATATCGTACATTGGTGCTGAATACATTAGAAACAAAGGTGAAGAAGTTCTTGAAGCAATGTGTGGAACGATTGGCATTAATAAAGAAACAGTTATTGATAACCAAAACAACTCAGGTGGGGCACAGAAATTAATGAAGAATTTAACATCTGAATATTGGGATGAAGTGTATAGAAACTCTATAAACCTTTATCGCACATTGAAGCAAGTTAAGGATATAAAAAAAGAAGGAGATCCAAATGGAATACAGATATGGACAGCATCTATGTGGGCTGAATTATGGACAGCTTGGAAGAGAGGTTACCATGTAGAAGTGCCTAAAGAATTTGATTTCGCTTGGGCTACATGTCCTTCAGAAAGATGGAACGATGTTTATTTCTTCCATAATGCAGGTGTACCGAATAATAAAAGTGAGATGTTCTTTAAGGCTGATTATATAGATAAGCTTCCATACCTAGTAAATATTAAAAATTTAAACAAGAAAAGATGTAGTTATAAATACTATCAATTATTAAAAAGCATAGATAGTTGTTTAATATAATTTTCGTAACTTTACATTATGGCTAGAACAATAAGATATACAGCTACAGATTGTAATACACTAGAGATTTACCCTTTAATACATTCATCTGATTACATTTTTTCAGTAGGTGATGTTGTGAAGAATAATTATGGTGTATGTTTAACTATTAGTGAAGTAGATACATCTACGGATGGGAATACAAAAAAAAATTTTGAAAAAACTTACGATGTAGCTATACAATATATAACAGTTACTTATGGGTATGGTGTATCTGAGATAGTTTCAGAGCATAGGGATTGTAACGAGTGTAATGGTATTTATACGGTATCATATTCAAATGATACTAAGGGTTGGACTTCTTTCTGGTCTTATAAACCTGATTGGATGGTTTATTTAAACAATTCATTCTATACATTTAACGGTCAGTCTTTATATAAACATAACACAAATTCCACTAGAAATAATTTCTATGGAACTCAATACTCTTCTCAATTATCTTTACTTTTAAACCAACAGCCTGGCGAAGTTAAGATGTATAATACAATAGAGTTGGATAGTACATCAACTTGGGATACAGATGTTAGATCAGATCTATCTCAAGGATATATTGATGGTACTTATTACGTTGAGAAAGAAGGTGATTTTTTCGCATATATAAGAAGACCAGATAATAGTGATTATGATTTAAAGTCAATGTCAACTCAAGGTATAGGTGGACTACTCTCTGTATCTACCCCTGTGCCAGATACACTTACATTTGGATTTAATATATCAGCATCAATCTCTGTTGGAGATATAATTTACAAAGAAAGTGCTGGTAGTCTTGTTTTGGCAGGGACAATACTTAGTTACACTAAAACAACTGTAACTTTAACATCATCAAGTGCAACATCGTTAGCTACTGGTGATTTTATTGTAGCAGCTAAAAACACACAAGCTGAATCTTATGGCGTTAGAGGTTACTATATGCAGGTTGATTTAGAGAACTCAGACACAGATTATGTAGAGTTGTTCAGTGTTACATCATCAGTAAATAAGAGTAATGGAGCTTAGATGGTTAAACGATACAGACTACGACGAGATACTTGTTGATTGGTGGAAGGACTGGAAATGGGAAGCACCACCAAAAGATATGTTACCTCAAGATGGTAAGGGTGGTGTTATAGTTTATGATGGCGATACACCAGTTGTAGCAGGGTTTTTATATATGACTAACTCTAAGACAGCTTGGATTGAGTTCATTGTATCTAACTTTAAATATAGAGGTAAAAGAAAAGAAGCAATTATTTTGTTAATAAATCAATTATCAGATATTGCGAAAATGAATAATATTAAGTATATTTATACTTCATTAAAGAGTAAGTCTTTAATAGATAAGTATGAAGAATGTGGATTTATTAAAGGTGACAGTAATTGTCAAGAAATGATTAAGATATGGCAGCAATAACAGCAACAATAGCAGCAGGTGCAACTCTAGCAGGAATGGGCTTAGAGGTTGGTCAGCTAGTAAAACAAAATAAACTACAACAGGAAGCTACAAATGCAGCAGAGGCAGCAGCTAACAAGATTAGTGGAATGGAGATTCAAAACGCATACGCAGGTTTGCAAGTTCCGACTTTAGGATACGAGTTAGCTCAAGAAGGTTTGGATCGTCAGACTATGGGTGCTTTACAAGCAGCTCAAGGGGCTGGTGCTGAAGGTGTTATTGGTGGTGTTGGTAGAATTAACGAAGCTGCTAACGAGCAACAATTAAATATGATGGCTCAGTTACAGCAAGACGAAGCTACTAGAGATAAGATTGTAGCGGCAGGTCAACAGGAAGCAAATAAGATTAACTTTCAAAAAGATTTAGCTTTAGAAGAGGCTAGACTTACTGGGGCACAACAAGCAGCAGCACAGGCTCAGTTAAATAAACAACAAGCTATTAGCGGTATGATTGATTTAGGTGTAGCTGGATTAGGTTATGCTGATTCTATGGTTGATTTATATCCTCAAAGTAAAGCTGTTGATTTAAGTCAAATATCTAAAGATACAGCCTCAGTACAACCACTTTTAAATTTAATGTCTAAACCAAAGATATATTAATGGAATACGCAGGATTTGTACCAGTAGAAGGAATTGACATCAGTGGACTAACACAAAAAGTCTCTGACAAGATATTTGATATTGGTGAAG
>Ga0181607_10000791_pt1 | contig 27783 bp, 13 predicted proteins | sample 041ome_9_FD_132420 | JGI IMG/M metagenome (GOLD analysis project Ga0181607, IMG submission 132420) | Coastal salt marsh microbial communities from the Groves Creek Marsh, Skidaway Island, Georgia - 041413US metaG (megahit assembly) | ecosystem: Environmental > Aquatic > Marine > Intertidal zone...
AGGACCTGTACGCGATCCTCGGCCTGCGCAAGGAGGCGAATCCGTCGGCGAAGGACATCAAGCGCGCGTACCATCGCAAAGCGCTCGAACTTCATCCCGATAAAAACGTCGGCGACGCGAGCGCGGCGGGAAAGTTTCAGACGCTGCAGCGCGTGTACGGCGTGCTGAGCGACGAGACGAAGCGACGAACGTACGACGCGACGGGAAGGGTGGAGGACGCGGAGTTGGGAGGGGAGGCGTTTCAAAATCTGTACGAATATTACCGCGGGGCGTATAAGGAGGTGTCGACGGAGGATATCGAGGCGTTCGAGCGGGAGTATCGGGGAAGCGAGGAGGAAAAACGAGATGTGCTGGAGCGCTACGCGAAGTACGAGGGAGACATGACGCGGGTGTTCGCGTGGGTGATGTGTAGCGAGGAGGCGGACGATTCGCATCGATTCGCCGACGTCGTGGACGAAGCCGTGAGGGATGGACGCGCGGAGTCGTACGCGGTGTACGAGGCGTGGGCGCGAGAGGTGAGGAAACGAAAGGCGCCGAAAGATCCGCTGGGGGCGCGGAAGGTGAAAAAGGGGACTAAGAAGGGTGGCGGCGACGACGCGGATTTGTTTGCGCTCATTCAACGCAAGAACGCGATGCGAGCGGATCAGGCGGATGATATGTTCGCCGCGCTCGAGGCAAAGTACGCGCCGAAGAAAAGAACGAAGAAGAACTAGCTATTGTCAATAATCTCAAGATGTGTGGACGCTCACAAGAAGAATCCTTTGCGAATGGGCGCGTTGGGAGGCTTGGCCTCGACGACGTTTGCGCCGAGCGCGTGCTTGCAAATTTTGCCTTTCGCGTCGCCACTGTACAGCGCCTTACCATCGGTTGTTACCACAATGGCGTTCACGTCAGCGTCGTGAATAGTCGTTTTGAACATGAGTTCGCCATCCGTGACGCGCCAAACGCTTAATTCGCCGTCGCCGCGAATGATCGAATACGGTTTCGGCGCTTGCGCCGCTTTGGAACTTCCGATGACGATGAAAGGATCGTTCTTAATCGTACATAATGAGGTGACATATCCTTCCTGACCACCAACTGATCGCACCCATTGTAACGATAATTTGCCGCTCTTTCCTCGCACGTCGTGGATGCGCACGCTGCCATCCGCACCGGCGCAATAGAGCGTTCGACCGTCTTTCGCGATCGTCATCTCTCGCACCGCGGAAGTCATCTTCGTGGTCGAGTGAGGCTGCATCGGTGTGACTTTCGACTTCAAGTCCCATATCGCGATGTATGCATCGAGCGAACCACTCACGATGGCGCTGTTAACTCTCACCAACGACGTGACGCAGTCGCTGTGAAATTCCAAATGTTTCACTGTTCCAATTTCTCTCTCACCCGCAGCAGCGCTCTCGAAACATCGATCATACGCATCAACGTCATCGATGTCGTCGAGTTTGCTCGTATGCTTGAACGTGAGGTCCTCGCCACTGCTTCTTTCTTCGTTTGTAGGCGAAGACGTTAAATCCCACACATAAACTCTTCCATCTCGCAACAAGGGCGACGCCAGATAAATGATCGACAAGTCGTCGTTCGCCGCCATCGAACGACACTGTGGCGCGGTGTTTGTGTATTTGGACAGCTTTTTTACGTTGACGTATTTAAAAACATCGGCGAAATCGCTGTGCGGCGCGCTCCACGTCGTCGTCTCTCCGTTGTCCAGCGACACCTTACTCCATCCACCATTTTCGTACCCGACGAGCGCTTCGCCGCTGGCTTTCGATATTTGCAACATCCGCACGGGTGTGTTTGCGTTGTTAAACTCGTCTCCGGTGGCGTTCACCGGCGTTGGATAAAAGCTCCGCATCGCGCCAGCGCCAACGTCGCCGCTTGCTCGAATCTGCTTCACCACGCCGTTCGTCATCCCGACGTACACGCTCGCCCCATCCGGCGCGATCGTCATCACGCGCACACCCTCGCGCACGAACTCCCCCTCGCCTTCGCGCGAAACTGCCTCTGGAACGACGACGCGCTCGAACGCCGCGCGCGTCGTCTTCATCTTTTCCGCCCGCGCCGGCGCCGACGTCGCGGTCCCGCCCAAACTCAAAGTCGTCGTCGAAGACGACGACGACGACGCTCCATCGACCGCGACCGCGTCGAGATCCACCATTTGCGGCGGTGTCTCCCGCGTCCGCGGTCGGCGATGCTTCGCGTACCGCCCCGCGACTTTCCTCGCCCTTCGCTCGCGATCGCCCTCCCCATCGAGCGTTTCTTCATCGACCACCTCCACTTCGCGTATCCGCACCATCGCCCGCGCCGCCCCGCCCCGCCTCGCCTTCGCCGCGCCGCGACGTCTCGTCGACCTTCCTCGTCGCGCCTCGCGCTCGCGCGCGCGCGCGTCGATCTCGCGCGCGTCCGACTGGTCAGAGACGCGTCGCCCTCCCGAGCGTTTTTTTTTAATCATTCGACGACCGTTTGGCCGCGGGACGCGACGTCGCCGCCCGCGCGAGCCGCACGCGTCGACGCGCGCGTCGCGCACGCCGCGCGCGCGAACGCACGCGAAACGCGGACGCGCGCGCGATCGACGCGCTCGGACGCCCGTTCGGTGCGGCGCGCGCGCGCGATGCGGCGCCGTTTCGACGACGAAGCCGCGGGGTGCGCGCGAAGATGCGAACGCGCGCGCGGGCGAACGCGCGGCGCGCGGTGGTCGCGCGGCGCCGCGGTGGCGATGCTCGTCGTCGTCGCGCGCGTCGTCGTCGCGCAGCGCGTTGAACCGATGAAGGCGCCGACGGTGACGTGGTTGGAACCGCCCAAGGGGCACGTCGCGGGCGGGACGACGCTCGCGGTGTACGGCGGCGGTTTCCTAAACTCGGCGCGGTTGAAGGTGAGGTTCGCGAGGGGCGAGGAGACGACGGAAGCGTACGCGACGTATCACTCGTCGACGATGATCACGGTTGTGACGCCCGCGCGCGTCGGCGCGGGATGGACGCAAGTCACGGTGGCGAACGACGGGGAGACGTGGAGCGGGACGCCGAACGTGTACACAAAGGGATCTGGGACGTTTTTGGCGTACGTCTACGACGATTCGTTGGCTGGATTTTACGATGGCGTGCGACAAGGGGAGAATACGAACGCGTATCACGAGTTGTGGAGCGCGAGTAACACGACGGGGCCGTACATCGGCGGTACCATCGTGCGCGTCTACGCGCGCAACTTGGATTTGGGCTCGAATACGTTGTCGTCAAGCGCTACGTACGTAGGCCCGACAGACGGCGCGGGGTCGCCGAATCCGAACTTTCCAGACCCTAATGCGGTGATGAATAGTCCGCCGGTGCATGGGACGTTCTATCCGGGCTCGAAGTTGACGTGCAGGATGACGTGCAACATCGATGTAAATCAAGACTCCAGCATCGCTAGCGACGGGTCGGAAACCTTTGTCACGGCGCAACCAGCAATTTGGCATAGCTACACGTCGGTTGAGTGCGAAACACCACCGATGCCGGTGCCAGTGGGCGATCCGATTCCGTCGACGGCGTGCCACATGCACATCTCCAACGATGGGATCAACTACGATTACGCCAACGTTACATTTACGTACGCGGATCCGTTGCCGACAGTGACTAGCATTAGCACGGCGCAGTCTTCGGTTTGGGGCGCTCGAGGCCCTTTTGATGGAAACACCGAAGTCATCGTCAAGGGAACGAACTTCCTTCCTAGCAAGTATCTCAAATGCAAATTTGGGGGTATACCGGAGAGCGGTAAAAATTTATGGGAAAGCGACGACGTGTCGCACGTCGTCGGCACGCCCGGCGGACGTGTTCGGTGGGTTTCGAGCACGGAAATTCGTTGTATAACCCCGGAGTTCGGTCCTGCGTCACAACAACGTCAATATCCAGCTGGTTCGACGTTAGCGGCCTCCATCGGGTGTTGCGCCGTGCTAGATGTCACCTTTGATGCCAACAACGGCATTTCGTCCACCGTCACCATAGTCGACGGCGGGCGAGGCTACGCCACCGCGCCGGTGCTGACAATAATCGGTGGTGGAGGAGGGGGTGCGACGGCGACAGCGACCATAGACTCGAGCGGAGTCGTCAACGCGGTGACGATCACGAACGCGGGGCACTCTTATAATCAGGGCTCTGGCGCCACCGCCACGGCGACGCTCGACGCCTCTGGTGGAACGTTGAGCGCGCTTACGCTCACGGCTGCGGGAAGCGGTTACACCGTGCCGCCTGACGTGACGTTTTCGTGTAGCGGCGGGGGTGACTCGTGTCTGGGTACGCATATGCAGCACGCTCGTGCTGTGGCAACTCTAGGTCCCGCCGCCAATTGTTTCCCCGAGTATGGATGCTACGACAAAGTTGTCGTATCGCTGCGACTGACGTTCGTCGGTAATACGTACACTTCCGCGCCTGTGGTTACGATATCACCTCAAAAGCCGTACGTCTTGGTGCAGGCGAATGAACTTTTCACATCGGCGAATGATCCCCCGTCGATTGGGGCGTACACCATGCAAGGGAAAGGGGAAACCGAGCTCGATCCGCAGCTCTCGCACGGCTCGTGGGTGGACGACGGAAGCGGAGGGCGAATTTACAACGTCACCGACGCGCCTTACGACGTTGTCGCGGTCTCGGGTGTACCAGGAGCGAATCCTGGGCGACGTCTGTACGCGGTCAATCAATATAGTCAGAATAGCCCGGAAGATCGCGGTGATCTTCTCGCACCGCTGGGCCAAGCGGGAAGCGATGGGTCGATTAAACCGGCGCACCAGGATCTCGTACAAGTGAGCAACAATTACAACAAGTTCGGCGTTCCTGTGATCGGTAACGCGGCTGCAACACCCACGCACGTTGGATATCGCGACAACACCGCAGCGGTAAAGGGATATTGGATGTGGAGTCGCAGTACGGGCTCAGCGAGCGATTGCCAAGTTTCCAACAATCCGCCGTTGAACTTTTATGATGGCACAACGCTTATGGGACATAACCTCGATAAAGGCACGGGGTGGGTCGTCGCTGGCTCCTCAAACGAGTACTTGGGCATTCCTGGAAACTCCGACTTGGGTCATCCGTCGAAATCGTGCTTGTACTTTTTGTACGGCGACATTTACGTATCGCCGTCGGGGAGCGACGCAACCGGACAAGGCACCGCGGCAAGACCGTACGCCACGATTCAAAAGTGCATCGATTCGGCGTTGACAGACGTGCGTGATTATCACGTGAACGCCGTCGGTGAGTCAAACCCGAGCGTGCCCGCGAGGATATCGACGCAAATCACTAAATTCAACGCTGGGCGCTCGCAAAAGCGCGATGGAGGCGGCGGCTACGCGTACACTGTGAATCGCGATCGTTGCATCCTGAAAGACGGCACGTACTTCGGCCCGGGCAATCGACAACTTCGTGCCAACGGTCGCGTCATCCAGCTATGGGCAGAAAACGAGGAGCGAGCCGTCATCGACTGCGAAGGCTTACCCGTGGGCAAGCAAGTCTACGCCAAGCGCGAGCCGACGCGCGTGAGCGCGCCGGGTTCGATCGCCACCCAGGGCGTCGTGCTCAAGCGATGCGGATTCAAGATGCCTTACGCCGCGGCGGATAAATTATTTTACCCCGGTCGTCCGACGACGTGATCAAACGCGCGCGCAACGCGATAAAACAATCATTTGAATTTGATATTACACCCGCCGTGTCAGTCAGCCGCCGCGCGAGGCGCCCTCGCTCGGCGCCGTCCTCGACGACCGCCTTCAACTCCCCATCGGCCCTTTCCCCCCCTTGCTCTGCTCAAACACGCTCTTCGACAAGTCCTGCGCCGCCTGTTGCGCCCGTCGCGCCATCTCCGCCGCGTCCGTCGCCGCCGCCTCCTTCATCAGCGCGTCCGACTTCACCGCGAAGCGCTGAAACGTCCTCGAGTTCGCCAGCGCGTTCACCATGAGTTCGTTGAACACGTACGAGAACAATCTATTGACGAAACTCATCGCGCCCGCGCGTCGCGCGCGTCGTCGAGCGTGCGCGTGCGCGAGTCACGCGTCGGCGCGCGCCGTCGAATGACGTCGAAGGTTCGTCGGGTCGGGTCGATCGCACACTCGCGCGCGCGACGACGCGCACAGAAGGACGCGCGACGCGCGCGACGCACGGTAGTCGAGCGCACTCGAGCGCGCGCGCGTCATGATGCGCGGTGGACCGTTTAAACTCCCGAACGCCGACCCCGAGGCGACGGCGACGGAGAAAATGAAGAAGGAAGCCATCGCGCGCGTGAAATCGTGGGTCGAGGCGCGCCTGCCGAGTGAACACCTGACGAATCGCGATGCGGTGGTGGACGTGAGCGAGGTGCAGTGCGGGGACCCGAATTGCGCGCCGATCGACGCGGTGGTGAGGATCATTTACAGGGAGTCGTGCGGGACGATCTTCGGAATTCCGTGCGAAGTGCAAGACGTGGAGGAGGAAGACATCGAATCGCAGATGCCGCCGCCGGAAGTGATCGAGGATTGGTATCTGGGGAAGCCGACGCCGTGGCCGCCGGAACCGGAACCGCAGGAGCCGGGACCGGTGCCGACGGACGCGTTGCGGTTCGCGGTGGGCGACCGCGTGCGGTGCCGCATCGGACCGGGCGAAGATGGATGGGCCGCGGGGACGGTCGTCGCGCATTGGTATCGCGGAAGCACGTGGCCGACGGGACAGTACGCACCGTATCAAGTGCAGCTCGATCGTAAGGATATGGGCAGTGGTTTGATTTTCGCGCCGTACGACAACGATCAGTGCGTGATGAAGGAATAAGCACATCGACGGCGCCGCCTTCTCGATCGGCCATCGCCGAGGGTCTCGCGAACGAATAGCACGAGTATCACAATCGAACCCTCGATAACACCAGTCAGAAGAAGCGAACGACCGAACGTATTGCCCCGCTAGTTTTTAATCACACATCCGACTTTAACCAATCGACGCGTCTTGTCAAGTCGAGCGCGCGAGACAGCGCCCGCCGCAATGCGCGCCTCGACCCACGTCGCATGCTCACCAGCCTACATTGCATCGTCGACGCGAGTGGTTCACATCGCATCGCGCGCGCGCGCGACCGCGACTGCGTCGACCGCGGCGTTGTCACGCGCGTGAAATCGTTCCGAGGCGTTGCGAGACGAATCGTTTCGTCTGGCGAGCGCTTTTACGCGACCGAACGTTCCTTCAAGCGACCGCAACCGAGCCGTTTTGTGCTCCATCCCACGTCGGCGATCGTGTATGATCGTAAACTCGCGAAGAACGCGCGACTGACGCCGTGCGAGAAACGTCTCGACGACGTCAATGCCGCCGCGAATCTACTCCTCGCGGTATCGTGGTACAACGCGTCGCGATCGTATGCGGAGTGGCGAGCGAGTGAGGCGGGCAAGACAAACTGAGTGCGACGTCGGGCGAATTGAGTGCGACGTCCATCGTTTTAGCGCACGCGCTTCGCCATCGCCGAATCCAGACGAACGAAGTAGGGCGCCGCGCTAGCGAAATGTTGTGCCGAGAATACCAACAGACACTGCACGACGCACGACGCACAACGCACAACGCACGACATAACGCGACGCACCGATGCTCGCCCGACCAATCGTCGTCACGGCGTCGCGAACACAAGCTAATACGCACGCTCATTCGCTGCGTGCTCGCGTTGCATTCCCGCGAAACTCGCGCGTCGTCAAGTTGAGAAAGCCTCCCCGCGGCGCCGCGCACGTCTGCACGAGTCCGGCGCCGCCGAGAGTGATGGTTGTCCATGCGGATCCAGACGACGTGCGAACGACAGAACCCGAGGCAGAGGTCGAAGACGCCACGGACACTTCCGTCGAAGACGCGACGAAAGAAGTCGAAGCTGAGGTCGTCGAACCTCACCGAGTGATGACACCCGAGGCCATCGAGACGAAGAAGGCAGACGTGGACTCGGACGACGAAGCGCTGGCGGAAATGACGCGCGTGTTGCAAACTTCTTTGAGTCCGCGCGCCGCGGCGCTCATCGCGAAGGGCTTTGTTGATCTAGGAGTGGAGTCACCGAGAGATTTGCGCCGCGCTGTGGCGAAACGATCGAGCGCGATGATTGGCATCGAAGCGCTCGCAACGATCTTCAACGGATTGATGTGTTTCAGTTTGTTCTCGCTCGCAGCCGCGGCTCAGTTCTCCGACTTCTTCATACCGAGCTTCTGGAATTACGTCGTGACGTTGTTAGGCATGGTTGGTGCCGCAATCTTCGCAGTCGAGGCGGGCGCGCATCTCTTCATCACCGCCGTCTACGTGTACAGCACGATTCGATTCGAGACGACTGATTTGAGAAAGTTCGTGCAATCCATGCAACGGATCGGCGATAACGATCACATCATCGGTGTCGTACCGCAATCGTCAACCATCAAGCGCGCGTCCACGCTCGTTCACGTCGTGAACGTGTTGAATAACCTTCGTGACGCTTTGCATTCCGAAGCCGAAATCATCACGCCGACGCACAAGAGCACTTTGCACAACTTGGCGGCGTACTTCGAGTACTCCAACGCTCAAGCGAAGCAAGGTTTCAAACCAGAGGACTATGGGCTTGACTCGAAACAGTGCATGGCAATTGCCTCTCTGTTTTCTGAATGGGACACTGACGGAAGCGGAACGCTGCGCAGCGAGGAGCTCTCAAAGCTCCTTCGCTCGCTCGGCGACGACACGATCAATGACATGGACGTCAACATGGCCATGCGCATCCTCGACAAGAACGAGACCGGTGAGATCGACTTCGGTGAATTCGTCAAGTGGTACAAGGACGGCGTCAAGCTTCCCGATACGATGACTGCGAGCAAATCGGGCGCCGACCTCGAAGACATCGACCCCAACACGCGCATCGACGAAATCACCGGCTGATTTGGACGCGAGCCGGCGACTTCGATTTCACCTTCTCTACCCACCTTTATCACGTTTACCGACACAGCGACGATTTTCAATACTCCACGACCAACGACCTTTCCATCCGCCAACTGTCGCCTCGGCGTCTTCACAGAGATGGCCTCACACGGACGCTCGCTTCACCTCGCGCGGTCGCGCCGACGTCGCACGACTTGAGCGACGTCGAGTAGTGTGTACTCGCGGACGAGCGCGCGTCCGTCGCTCCGCCGCGGCCGCGCGCGCGCGCGATGAACTTTATTCGCCGTTTCGCCAACTCGAGTAATCCGACGCTCGACGCGCGCGACGCGACGCCACCATCGACGTCCGCGCCCGATGCGGCGGGCGCCCGCGTCGAGCTTCGATCCGCCGAGACGATCGACGTCCCGCGCGTGATGAATTCGATGTTTGACGAGGGCAGGGACGGGGATTTGGTGTTTTCGTGGCAGTTGATGTCGGGCACCGCGAATGCGGGCGAAAGCAGCAGACGCGAAGCGACGAACGCGTTCTTCGACGCGTTTTCGGAGACGTACGCGCGGTGGGAACCGGCAAGGGCTAGGGGTGCAGATGAAGGGGACGATTCAGACGTCGGGTGCGCGGTCGCGCATCCTCGCGCGGTGACGCTCGCGGCGGTGGAGGACGCCGCGGGTCTGGGGGAACGGTTGGAGCGTGCGCTCACGGGCACTGTCGACGTCGGTGGAATCGAGCAGAGGATGGCGAGCATTGGTGTAGAAACCTTTCGAGCTCTGGAGATTATGTCGAGGTCGGCGCACAACAGAGTGTTCATGGAGCAGTGCGGGGCGAGTCGCGCGTTGGCAAACGCGTGCAAAACGTGCGCGCAGCGAATGTTGACGTTCAGCGCGGGGGCGGCGTCGGCTTCAAAAGAAAATTCAATCGAGGCTGGAGCGCTGTTGGAAGCGTTGCAGCACGTCGTGGAGCACGCGGTGAATGTGATTGATTCTTTCTTGGGCGACGCTTGGGCACTTCGTTCGTTCAACGAAAACGGCGCTTTGTTGGCTTTAATTGAAGTATTACGTGCGGAAAAAGTGGTCGTTGGTCGTGTCCACGGTGACGTCCGTAAGATGGCAATTTCAATAGAGCGAATGGCCATGCGCGCGATCGGGCGCGTCATGCACGGCGATGCCGCCGTACAAAAGAGCATAGCAGGAGCAGGAGGCTTGGATATTTTTTTTGAAGGCGTGTACCCAATCGAGGCTGACGTCAGCGTCGATATCGCGGGGTTCGAGACGTCGCTCATGAATCTCGAAATATCGCACACGCTACTTGCTGGTAATAAGTCCAACGTTGAGCGCGCTCAAGGCATTGGTTTGTTTACGCGAGTGGCCCGTCTGATGCGCGCGGCGAATGATTTGAGCGAAACACTCGTCTCAGATGAGGCGAGCACGTCAACGACGGAAGGCGAAGTCGCTGGTGTTCCATGGAGCGCGCAGCTCTTAGACGACTCCCTACGTTGTCATGAAGTCATCATCACGGACGGATATCCTAGTGAGGTGATTAAGAGACTGTTGAAATTCGTCCATCAAGACACCAGCGCCGCTGGCGGTTGGGCAAGTAAAGGAGCGAGGGAAATGATCTTAAAATGTCTCTTCGATTCGATTATTGAAGCGTGCTCGAGTTCAAAAGAGTCATTCAAGAGCGATTCAGAGTGTGTGAGATTTAGAGCACACGTGTTACGCTTTTTTAGTGACGCCATCGATATAGATCCCGCGGTCTTGCGCGTGATGCGTCAAGCACGCGCGTGGGACATGTTGTTAGACGCCGATACGTACGGCGCAATTCCTTCAGTGGATCACAAAAAGGAATATGAATCGGTGTCAGAGAGCACGACGTCGATCTTACGGCGTCGTGTACAAATTCAAACCGCGGCGTTACTTCTCAAAGCTTGTCAAATTGCCGCCGAATTGTCTGATTGTGTGGACGAATGCAACGTTCTGATCGGCACCATCACGACGAGAGCAATACAGCCGTCGGTTGCGATTCGGCTTTGTCGCGTTCTAGAGCTTCTGCTAATCGATTCGTCGCACAGTGTGTGTAAAGCGTTATCCGAGGTGGAAGCTCCAGGTCGACTTGCGGGGGCGTTGAACGCGCAATTGAAATGCTGGGGGTGTGACCAGGTAGCGTTCATCGGTGAAGTAGGAGCGACAGCGAACTCCGCTGCTTTTGGTTCTACACTAAGCGCACTGAGGGCGTGTCTGAATGGTCCGGACGTGCTCGCGGCGTCGGCACTCAACAACGATGGTGTTTCTGACTTGATTTTCAACGAGCTTTTGTGGACAAACACGACTCGCGATTTAGCCATATCGGCCGTCGTATCTTTGGTGGGGTTGCGTCTGCACGCTCCATCACCTCACGCCAGCGGCGCGCATCGTGAAGCATGGTCAAGCGTGGCGCGCCGATTCATCCAGGCCCTTCCCCGTGCACGAGGTACCGATATCACGTTGTTATCGGCGATGCTTTCTGGGTTGCGTCAAATGTTGAACAATCCAAACGGCTCCGGAGACAGTCTGCGAGAATGGATATCGTCTGAAGACGGCGCAGAGTTTGTACAAATCGTTGCGCTTTGCGATGGTGACGCTGGTGAAGAGGTTGGGTTGGATGTCATAGCGACGGTACAGGCAGTGATCTCTAACTCGCATTCGTCAGCCTCAACGTTTGAGCGCTCAGTTGGATACGACACATTGATTGACGCCATACAGTGCGCTCGCGGCGCGGGTCCAGTATCCAAACCTCTGTTCGACGCCCTCATGAGCTTTGTTATTGATGACGACTATGGCACAGGGGGCGAGTCCAGCGGCATCGCTTTGCGGAACGCTAAGGCGCTACAAATGCTGCTCACTCTGATAGGAAACCTCGGCGCGTCTGACGAGTTAAAGGATGAGCTTCTCAAGGCTTTTAAGCAGATGTTGTCAGCGTCTGTGACGTCAAAAGCCACCGCAGATGCGGCTGGTGTTTTAGACTTCTGTCTTCAATGGTACGTGGATGCGAATCGCCGGCAAGCAGTACTCGAAGTCATCGCGCTTTGCAGCTCGTTTTCAATGTCCACCAAGCACGTGCGTCAAATATTCCGTCTGTTGCAGGGCGACTCCATTTCAGCGGACGATCAATTGCAGCTGCTCCGGGTCCTACAGCACTCCGCAAAGCGAGTTGGCCCTTCTACATTTTTCGATTTCACTGGACCTGGTTGCGGGATTCACGTTAATAAACAACTAACTCTTCCAGTACGAAACGGCTACACCGTCTCGATGTGGTTCCGCATCGAGCGGTTTCCGGAGTACGGCGGTCCAGTGCCGCTGTTTTCTTTACTATCGGGCGCTGGTAACGGCATTTTAGGAGAGTTACATGCGAACAAGCTCACGCTTGGCATTCGAGGATCCACGGGCACAGTTGATACCGCGTCGATCGACATCACAGTACGAGAGAACGAGTGGACTTTCTTAACGATTGTGCACCTTCCGGTGCGAATGTCGCAACCCCTGGTTCGTGTCTTCCTCGATGCTGGCATGGTCGGTCAGGCGAAGTTGCGTTACCCGATCAAGTCCACGGAAGCGATATCGTATTGTCGCATTGCTTCCGTGACGTTCGACGTTAGCCTAGAGAACGCGCACGTCAAGGTGTCACCGTTTTTCGGCCAACTGGGTTCGACGCATATATTCGATGATGCCCTTTCGCAACCGGCGATTGCGATGATTCATGCACTCGGTGCAGATTATGTCGGACGTTTTAAGTCAACAGAATCGCAAACGGAAAGAATCCTTCAGGCAATCAGCGTGAACGCTGTCGAGGCTCGCGATACTCGCGAGTATCTCGCCGATCATCGACTGATTAGTATAAGCGCAATCACCGTCGCCGGTCGAAGCACTCAGTCGGAGGTGTACGACGTGAACGAATATGATTTGATCGGAGGGGCGAAAGTTTGCGTCACAAACTCAGTCAAAGACGTCGTACACTGCCTCGGTGGTGTTCAAGTCGTTCTTCCAATCTTTTCTGACATCCTGCGCGCCGCCGAGACGTCGAAACGGCGACAAATTGTTTGCGAAGGGGTTCATCTGCTCGTTGCTTTACTCGATGGAAGCAGACTCAATCAAGTTACGTTAACGTTGTGTGATGGGTACGCCTTGATTGCAAATCTTCTGCGAGAGAATGCAACGACTTTACTCTGTCCAGATTTACTCCCAGCACTCGACAGGCTTCGTCGTGCGGGCGGGATCGAGCACGAATCGGCATCGGCACGCATCGTCGTTGATTTGCATCTTTGGTCCCTCGCCGATGACGCCACTCAAAAAGCGCATGGCGAGTACTTGTTGAGTTTGGCGACCAAACACTCGGATGGATTACGATTTCATTTGCCAACAAGTGATCTCATCGATGCCCTCGATTTCACTCCAGGTGCGAGTGGAACGTCTCGTCGTCGAGTTTTGTTGGACGTGTTGAAGCAGCTTGTTATCAACGCCCCGAATCAGATAATTGAGGAAACTGCGGAAACTATCGTTCACGTCATCGAAGAATGTGCCGACGAAGACACCGTTGGTGATGTTCTGCGCTGGCTAGTTAACTGCATGCAACCGGGTGAGGAAGTTCAGCCCACGCTCTACCAGGCTTTCACCAAGCTCGGCGGACCACTGCTGGCGCTATCGCCTTTGAGCAGGAGCTCCAGGCGAGTCCGCTCTTTCGCTCTTCTGTGGCTTGCAAACTTGATGCCTCCGCTCGAGGCTTCGAGCAAGAGTTCTGGGGGTGCCTCTCATATATCTGCTGCTTTCGGCGCGGCCGCTGGTGCGCTGACTGCCACTCTCGGCGGCAAGTTCACGGCGACAGCGAGTCAGGATTTTGAAGTCGGCTTTTTCACTGCAGTCGCGAACGCCCTCGAAAAATTCCCCCTCGATATCGCTGAATCCCGCTCGGCGCTCTTTGAGCTTTTACTTGGTGGCCAGGCGCTACCAGCGGAAAAAGTAGCCGAAAGGTTGAACAGGGAAAAGAATTCATCCGTGCGGGCTGCGGCTGGCAGACTCTTTGCCAAAGTCACAGGCCACGGAAACGACGCGCAAACCAAAGATAAGGAGTGTATTAGCGTTGGTGTACCCGGTATAGTCAATGCAGGCGCCGCTGGGGTGTTGCTTCGACTGATGAATTCAAGCGATAATGCGGAAATGCGTTTAAGAGTGCTCGAGCTGCTTCTCCAACTCGTGGAAGGTGCAAGCGTGAACGCACAGGCTGTGCTGGAGCAGCGAGGCTGGCAGACTTGGATCCTCCCCATCCTCAAAGACCACAGTGACGAAACGCAAAACGACGAGAAATCGATGGCTCGACGATTAATAACGGCACTTCTCTCGCACGCGGTGCTCAAGACTGACGAAGGTCACCAGCACGTGTCGAACATGCTTGGCGTCATCGACATTCTCATCAAACGCGGCGTCTTAGCCGATGAGTCAGACTTAGCGCAGGAACTCCTTTCGGATTTGCTTGAGTGCATTCTCCCGACGCGAGCGTCTTCGTCCGAGCAAGACGAGTGGTCTGAAGTGCAAAATGTTGAGTCACCGATATGTCGTCGCAACCTTTCGAGACTTTTGCACATATTCGACTCAATCATTTCCGACACGTCCGCGACAGCGGCCACGCTTGGAGTACCTAGTGCCTCCGATGCAAAGTCCAGCGTTAAGAAGATCTCTTGGAGATTTTACGACAACTTATGGAACCTATTAGATGCGATCTCTCCTCCTGGTCATCCCGTGGACGCGCCCGAAGAGACGGCGGATGCCGTAAAATCCACAAACATGGCTCAAAAGCTGCACAGGCGAGCGAAGAGTATGATTCGTGATTTACCATTTTCGAGCAATAGCGAGAGCGAGTTTGATAGCGTCGAAGCCGTTGAGGCTCTCCGCAAGACTTGTCAGCGAATGGGATTCAGGTTGACCTTACTTTACGTGCGAGCGAGCGCGCTCGAAGAGTTGCAGCCAGCACTGAATACGTGCATTGGACTTCTACCATCATTTTTGGCCCCAGTCTTGGTCGACAAGGATGGAAAAGCGATGGATACCGCGCCGCTAGGGAATAGAGCGCACTTGTTTATCGCGGATTTGATGCGTTACGTCGAGTTTGCTAAAAAGAGTGAAGATCCTGATGCGTCAACACGGTCGCAGCTCGTCGTAAATCTCGTTCGACTCGCATCTGAGGTTGGTAGACTTCTGCTTTCAGATTGCGCGAGCGTCGAGGAGTGCGCGCATTTGGACGGCCGTGATTTGATTTCTGAACAAAAGGTGGCAGCCGCCGCAGCGATCGAGGCCAAAGAGTCTAGGAAAGTCAAAGAGCTGCGCTCAAAAGTGAGTGAAAACTTTCTTTCCGAACGTACGCGGCACGAGCAAAGGCAAGCGCAAGCCGAGACGGCACTGTTACAGACTCATAAGTCTAAATTGGGTCCGGTAAGCGAGCGCGAGCGCGCACGTCGCGCGATGCAGCGTCTGACGTTTGAAGAACGTTGCGATGTGCTCGCTCGTCGGTGGTCCGCGATGTTGCGCGACTTACAAGGTGAGCGAGGCGCGTGGGCGGCTGAAAACTGTGATGCAAAGGCGCACTGGAAACTCGACAAGTCTGAGGACTCATCGATGAGACGATCTCGTTTGAAGCGCGATTATAAGTTTGTGCAGTACGAAGACAATCAAAAAGGTGGCGAATCAACATTACAAAGCGATGTACAAGATATCCAAGCGGTTCGCCTCGTCGGCATGGGTCAAAAATGGAAGATGAATTCGGATAGCGACTACGTTGATGTCGATGATGTCGCAGACGAACTCGCAGAAAAACTCGCTGTGGACAAGGAGAACGCGATGCACAATAGGAGTAAAGTCGTGTTCAGCACGCCGGCATCACTCGTGACGCTCACGAGAACTGTACTGGGTAAGCTCAATGTCAGTCGTGATGCCGTTGTATTTGCCGCCGATCGTACGCATGAGAGTGCGAAAGATCATCGAAAACGTTTCTGGCGATGGAGCTTGAGTGAAATTGTCGAGGTACATCACATGCGATATCGCCTTCAGCACAAGGCTTTCGAGATGCATTGCGCGGATCACACCAGTGCCTTTTTTGCGTTCGATACCAAGAAAACGGCGCGATACGCAGCTACGCGCGTGGCATCATCGGCGGGGGCGACTTTGATGAACAGACGTGCGAAAACTGAAGCAGCCGAACGCGCGAAGGAGCTCTGGCGCAGACAAAAACTGAGCACTTTCGATTATCTTATGGCCTTGAACGTCTTCGCCGGGCGAACGTTGCACGACTTGAGTCAATATCCCGTTTTCCCTTGGGTGTTGAAAGAATACGAAGCTGAAACAATAGATCTGGCCGACCCATCGGTGTATCGAGATCTGAGAAAACCCGTTGGCGCGCTCAACGAAGAGCGTCTCAAGAACTTCGTTGATAGATACAAGTCGCTGTTGGACGACCCTGACACGCCGCCTTTCCATTACGGCAGTCATTACTCATCGTCCCCGATCGTACTTTTCTTCTTGTTACGCCTGGAACCTTACACGAAACTCGCTCGAGCATTACAGGGCGACAGATTTGATCGAGCAGATCGCTTATTCCATTCGGTCGCGGAAACGTTCAAAGCTTGCGTGGAATCATCCGCTGATGTCAAGGAACTTATTCCAGAATTTTACTACTCGTCCGAGTTCTTGACGAATACAAATGGACTAAAACTTGGGGTGCGACAGGACGGATCGACTATTGATGATGTAGTTCTCCCGCCTTGGGCCAAGGGTTCGAGGCACGAATTCACTCGAGTGATGCGGGAATCGCTAGAATCGGACTACGTAAGCGAAAATCTGCACCACTGGGTTGATTTGATTTTCGGGCACGCACAGCGAGGGGCCGCCGCGGTCGAGCGATGCAACGTGTTTTATTATCTCACATACGAAGGCGCCGTGGATATCGACACATTAGAAGATGATGATCAACGGAACGCGATCGAGACACAAATCATCAACTTCGGTCAGACTCCCGCGCAAATTTTCAGGCGCGCGCACCCAGTTCGTCTGCCGCCCCAAGCGACAGAACACGTGGTTTCAATCTCTCCCGAATCGCTCAAACTCGCGACGGTTGTCTCATCCGAGTCTAACGGCCTACCGATGCGGGCGCAAGCGGTGGTGCACGCCACCGCGTACGATTCGCGTATTGCCGTGGTCACCGCTGGACGAATGGTTTCCATTCAGCGCTTACAACGTCCTGGAACGACATTCGGGCTGGGTGGCGTCGATCACTCAACTGCGTACGCGCTCGAACCAGAGACGACATCCCGGCTCATGCTCGAAATTGACGTCGACGCCGATTCGCTTGCGCATTCGCAATCCGTCAATGTCGCTCTGAAAGGCAAAGTCTTGCTGAGTGTTGGCCATTGGGACAGAAGCATGCGTATTTTCGACATTGAGGAGGGGCGCGAGATGCAGCGTATCAGTGCACATCGAGATGTGACGACGTGTCTCGCGTTGTGCGAACTCGGGAGCTCGAGGAGCTGGGACGAGTCTTCGCACCAAATGGACCAAGTCATCGTGGTTACGGGAAGTCGCGACACCACGCTCGCGATCTGGGAGATGGTGCTCCCTCAAGGAGGCTGGGGCTTTAGTAAAGGCACCAAAGTCCTGAGCGCCGAACCAAAAATGATCTGTTTCGGTCATGACGAAGCCATCACGTGCGTTGCTGTGAATTCATCGCTCAACTTGGTAGCGAGTGGCAGCATTGATGGCACCCTCATCCTGCACGACAGCCGGGATGGGCACATCGTTCGTGCATTGGAAAGCACCCCACCTGGGTGCATCCCATCGTCCATCGAATTGCTTCCAAAATCATCTCTCGTCGTGTGCGCGTGCGGCGTCGCCGGCGCGCTGTCCGTGCATGATGTCAACGGTGCCACACTCGCCAAATCGCTCAGTCGGCACGAAGCCTTTGACGCATTTTGCGTCACCCGCGACGAGCGACATATTCTCATCGGCAATCGTCGCGGAGACATCACTGTCCGCGCCGTGCACGATTTATCGATTCGTGCGCAAATCAACGTCGCCAACGCGGGCGTCGTCTCCATTTCACCCGTCGCGCGCGACGAGTGCCTCGTCGTCGGTCTTGCCGACGGTCGTGTGTGCCTCTGGGCGCCCGCGGCGCGTAGCCTTTAACTGCATTGTAAAATAACTAGCTCAATCCGTTGATCCATCGTCGTCCTCGCGCGACATCGCATCTCGCGCCAGCCGCGCCAGTGACTGGGCAGTTGCGGCGCAAGATGAACGCAATCCGAATCGCACGTCACTTGCGGCCGCATCGAACGCGCAGCATGACGAAGGCGAAGAAAACCAAGCCCGCGCACAAGTCGAACAAGAAGAAGAAGGTCGCCCCCGCGAACCGCGCGACGACGCGCGCGGCGCTGCAGAAAACGCCGACGAGGGGAAAGACGGTGCCGGCGAAGTTGACGGAGAAAAATATGACGCCCAAGGCGCTGAGGACGCCAAAGACGCCGAAGATGACGTCTGCGGGCGTGGCGAAGAAGCCTCGGTCGAGCACAAAGTCGGGCGGGCGGCGAACGACGCCGAAGAAACCTAAAAATACGACGTCGTATATCATGAATCAGCGCAAGTACGGTGCGCAACCGCCGACGCCAAGACCGTTGAGTGGGATGAAGAGCCCGAGATTGGAAACGCTGGCGACGGCAACGATGAAACCGCCAGCGAGTGGATTAGATATGTTCGGAAGCATGCTCGGGGCGTTGTCGCCGGCGGCGTTAGAGAGGGTCGAGGTCGAAGGTGAGGAGTCGACGTCGGAAGTTATCAAACTGTGTTCGATTATTACTGAGCAAGCGAAGACGATTCAGCGATTGGAGTCGGAGGTTAATCACCTGCGGGCGCAGTTACAGGCTCGAGCGGTGGCGCCAGTCCCAACGTTGCGTCGTGTACCGTCAACGACATCTGAGTTGGCGTCGCGCATTGCCGGTTTGTTCAAGCGATGAACGTCGCTAATGATTTGTAATCTTCACATTGTACTACGTGCCGCAAGTCGGTTTCTTATCGGTGCCTAAACCGTCATATACTTTCGTAGAATCGCGCGCGCTAAGCCGTTTGCGTTCGAAGAACGATAGATGAGGGATAAGTTGTACGCCGCTTCGCGACGCAAATCGTCCGCCTCGGAGCTCACCGGCATCTCCAGACAACGCTCATAAATCGGACGAGCGAGGTGCGGAAAGCCGAGATGTTGCAGGCCTCGGGCCAAGTTGTACATCCCTTCTTGTGGGCTTGTCGTGTTCAACTCCGCGGTACGTTCGAGCAGAACGACAGCTCGAAGCGCCAGTGCGTGACGCTGCTGCTCGTTTGAATTTCTCGTTGCCATGTGCAAAAGAGAAATCGCCGCACATAAATTCACCTCGTGATCGTTCGGCGCGATCGTGAGAGCCGTGAGGAAATCGTGCATTGCTATAGACCACTTTTTGTTCCACGTGTGAACGTACCCAGATGCCATCAAAGGTAGCAGACGTTCGCGTGAGGCATCGTCGAGGCTACTCGCGACGAGACGCTTGGCGAGCTTTGATGTTCCAACGCTGAGCGCTCGAGGATAATCGATAGCCATGTGCATCAGCATGTTCCAAACCGTTACCGAATTCGGGAATACCTCAAGGACACTACGACAGCTTGCCGCAGACTCTTGCAAATCGCCCATCATGTACGCCACGAGCGACTTTAGGTATCGTAGCGAAGCCGTCTGCTCTCGCGTCAGCACGCTCCCCGCGGAGAATGAAAGCGCATGATTCACGATGGTTCCCGCTTCTTCGTGTCGACCGAGCCGAATAGCGACCTCGGCACCGCTTATAATATTAGCAAACACATCATCATCTGATATCCGAACGTTATCGTCCACGAAATCATCGCTCCCCTGTCCCGCGCGTTGGAGCTTGCGTTGCGATCTTTTTTCGCTCAAGTCTTCCAAGAGCTTCAACGCAGCTGGAATGATGACAGTCAGTTCGGCTTCGCTCAAGAGCTTTCTTTGTAAAGCAGTCACGCGCAATAAAATGCCATATTTCTGTACCTCGACGTCATCTAAATTTGACACAAGTGACCTCGCCCGCCTCAACGATTCTTCATCGTCTTGAAAACGCGAAAGCGAATCGGCTAGAGATACGGCGATGAATACGTCGCTCGGGTGCTTGTCATGGAGCATGTCGTAAAATTCGACTACCGCGCGCAAGCCCCTCGATTGCTGAACGCATCGCTCTACGCGCTGCCACATATCGACATTGTCGTACTCGTCGAGCGCGATTAAGTGCATGAACACCTCTTCCGCCTTCGACGCCAACCCAACCTCCATCAGAGTTTTTCCGCAGTCAAAGTACAAGTCATCAAACTCAGTCACCTTGTGCCGCAAGAGCTCTTCAATGCGCTCCATGCCTTCTTCCGTTTGTCCTTCGTAAAGCAAACATTGACCTTGTTTTACGGAAATGTCCAAAGGCAGCTGTCCAGAGTCGACGTGCTCTAAAATATTCGCGCGCGAACGCTCGACAATTTCTAGTACCTCGGAATACTTGCGGAACTCAATCTTCAACTCAATCAAAATGTTCACCACTGTGGCGTCGATGTGCTGTGGATACGCTTTCAGCATGTGCTCTAGAGCATGCTCAGCCTTATCTCGCATATCAGCACTATAATACAACTTGGCGAGCAAGACCACGGCGTCACGCAAAATAGCGCCGTCGAGCGGCGGCAAATCGTCCTTCAGCACCCACTCAAGTTGCTCAATCGCCTTTTTCGCATCTCCAAGCTCCGAATACAACGTTGCTTGATCCATTTTATTCTCGTAATTGTGCGGGTCAGACCTCGCCGCCTTTGCTAAGCAATGTATGGCGTAATCTTTGTTGTTCACGTTTACCGCCAGCGACGCCATGCGATACCACATCGACGGGTCCACCCCACGCTTCACCGCCGTCGCCAAAGAGTAACTATCCAACGCCTTTTCTAAATCGTTCGTTTCCTCGTACACCAGCGCCAATTGCTCGTACGGTTCGCTCGAATGCGGGATTTTTACAATCGCCGCGTGCAACTTACTCACCGCCTCGGCGTATTCGCCCCGCGCGTACAATATGGTCGCATCACTCATTAAATCGTTTGCCTCCATCGCTTGCTTCGACCGCGCCGACTTCTTCTGTCGCCCCTTTCGCCGCCGTTTCCTACTCTCGTTCACGCCGCCCATGCGCAAAAACGCCGCCATGGTCGGGTTTCGTCGCGCCGTCGCCTCGTCGTCGTCGTCGTCACGCGCCGTACCTCCACCGCGTCCTCCCGACCCATCGCTCGTGCCCGCCAGCGTCGACCGCTCGTACGCGACGACTTTCTCCGCCAGTCTTCCCTCGCGCAGGAGCTCGAGTCCATCGAACGCTCGACCGTCGCGTTCGTTGTCGGAATCGGTTTCTTCGTCTTCGTTCGATTCTGATTCGGATGCGTCGTCGCCGGCGCGCGCGTGGGGCTTGCCGTGCACTCGCAGACGCCTCGCGCACGAGGGCTCGTCTACATCGTCGATCGCGCGCCCGGGGAGGGACATCGCGCGCGCGCGTCGCACGATGGCGTGCGACGGTTGTCTGTGCGCCAACTGAATTCGCGGCGAACTCGCTCGCGTCTCGCGCCTCGTTCGACTTGACTACTTTTGCTTTTTGTGTTACACGTGGTAATGCTTTCTAATGTGTGTGTTTGAATGTCGTTTGAATGTCGTTAATCGTGTTGTTCTGATCGTCGCGCGCTCATCGCGCGGCGTTCAGGTAAAGTCTGTATTGCTCGCGTCGGCGCTCTTCAATTTGTTCTTGACCGCGACGACGGTACTCTTTGAGATCGCGGCACCTGGGCACGGGGCAGTCGTCCTCCATGCATCCCTTAGAATGAATTTGCAACAGCGTCCACGTTTTACGGCAGAGCTGGCACCCGCCTGCTGATTTGACCGTGCAGCTCAAGGCGTGCTTGAGCAAGTGTTTGATTTTCGGGCAGTTGCTGTTTTCGCATCGTTCTTTGCGGCATTTGCACGCGTGGAGCAAGAGTTCCATGGTTCGCTCGATCTGCGCCGCGCGGTTCTCGCGCTCGGCTTGAGACAACGCCGTGCGATCTCCGGCGGTACGACCTTGTCGCATGAGGGGGTGCTGGTGACCAGTTCTGATGCGGCAGTTGTCGCAAATATCGAAATCGGGGCACGTCTCGCAGCGCCAACCCTTTCCGGGCTCGAGCTCGCGTGAACAAACGTTGCATGATGCGACGAATGCAGGCTCAGATGGATTGTTCAAGTGATACAGCACCATCATGGTCGTATGTTTGGCGCGACGAAGCGAGTCGAACTGGAAGTGATTGCCTTGGCACAAGGACAGGAACGCTTGACGTGTGTCAAAGAATTCGCTCTCGAGCTTTTCCTCCTCGTCCTTCTGTTCCTTCGTCAGCGTGGGAATTTCCTCACACTTTTCGCACTCGAGCTTGCGGCCAGCGTAACGTTTTTCGTTCTCTGGCATCGCATCTTCAGTCTCCTTGCATTCTTCGCAAAGCACCAAGGGTGTGCCTTCCGTCGCGTAATAGCGGTTGGCACCGGCGATGGTTCTGCGGCAGCACAAACATTGGTGCGCAAGATGGGCGAGCATGAAGTCGTTTCTCATGTTGCTGATCGTCGTCCCGAGCTTCTTCATGAGTTCTTTATTCAGTTCAGCGTCAGCGGCGATCGTGCCACTCTTTGCCTTGGCCGCCTTGCGCGCGCTGATCTTAACCGTGGACGACTTTGTCTTCGCCTCGATGTTCTTTGCCTCCTCGAGTTCCTTCATGATGGTCGGTATCCAATCTTCCGCAATGCCGGAGAAGTAATCACCATCGAAATACGGATACTCAGTGGCGCATCGAATATCGTGATTTTGATTGCCGAGTCGGAATTCATCGTACACGTTCGAAGTTGAAATGACGATGCCATCCTTCTGCGCCGAGCGCAACATCTTGAGGTACCACTCACGAAGCTTGTCAGCCTTTGGCGTCTTTTGCACCTTGGGGTGACAGTACAGAATGTAATCGTCTCCTTGGAACGGCGGACACGCCCAAATAAAGCACGACGTGAAGCCGCGCTGTTTGACATAGTCCAGGTACGCAATCAGAATGTTGTGATAGACGTACGTGCGCAACGCGCAGTTTTCGCCCGTGGCCACGGTGACGTTGTCCGGTCGGAAGTACTTGACAGAGTCCAAATACGAGAGGTAAATTCTTCGCCGGTTCGGTTCAGGGCACTCGTCATCATACTCTTGCACATAAATAGCCATCAAACACACATCGGTGGCCTCAAGCTTTTGGAACAGGAGGATGACGCGCGAACGGTAAGTAAAGTGCGCCGGAATGCCCTGTTCTTTGAAGTGGGCGTAGTAGTGCGGCTTGGTGTCCATTTGTTTGAGTGTTTGAGACACAACACGAATGGTCAAGTTCTCAGCGGTCGGGACGTTTTCTATGGGTACGCCCAACTGCTTCGCGCGCTCCACGCGTTCCGCCGAGAGCTTCGACGCGAGGCGTTCTTCCAAAAACGTCGACATCTTTGTCTTCGGTAACGAGCTCGCCGGCTGTTGTGAAGACGGACGTTCAGCAGTAACTTGACGTTCGTTCTTATCCAACTGCGATAAGATGCAGTTTGGACACGTGAATGGCGCTTCACCGCCTTCATTGCGTCTACCGTTGAAAAGAACGCAGAGTTGGTGATACCAATCCTCGCAGTAGTCGCATTGCACCCATGGCTCCTCGAGATCGTCGTCGTTCTTCTTCTTGATGAGCGTCGCTTTCGGAAACCGTTGACCCTCGACATCGACATACCCTTGGATGGCGTTGAAGCACGGGTTACACCACGCATCTCTTCGAGTCTCGCCCCCGAGGCTAGGCATCTGGTGGAATACTTGTCCGCGCTTGATGCGACCGACGCAACTGTAGCAGTAAAGCGGCGGTGGTTCGAACGTCAATCGTTCAACGCCGCATGCACGGCACGAACTTTCTGTCGCGTTGATCACCGCCCGCTCAGCTTCCTTCTGAAGCTGACGAGCGCTCGGTTGACCTTGACCTTGCACCTTTTCCTTGTCGGCGAGACGCAAGGCGGCGAGATGCGTACGGATTTCTTCCGGAGTGAAGCACTCCATTAACGACGTCCCTTCGCCACCTGGCTTGCGATCCGTTTTCAAACCGCTCGTACCCTTCACCATGAGTTGACCACGATCGAGATCGTGATCGAGCTTCATTCTCTTGTTGCCGTGCGCCATTTGCATTTGCGCCTGTTGACGCTGCTTGAGCATGGCGTTGCGCACGGGACCGCACACCGGACACCCAGCGTCCTTGCACGTCTGATGATGCTTCAACAACTCACGCGACGCCAAACATCGAGGATAGTTGCACTGCGTCAGCGTACACTTCAACACGTGCTCCCACAACTGCTTCGCGACGTGACAGTGCGGCGTGTAGGGGCAGTGCCCGTGTCGCGCCTGACACTTGCTCGCGTGTCGAAGGAAGAGAAGCCATCGTTGCTGTTTCACGATGTACGCCTTTCGTAACTGCTCGTCATTGATGTCTCGCCAATTAGCAACGACACCACCCCCACCACTACCCGGTTGCTGGCGCCCGCGCATCGCCGCCTGTTGCTGTTGGGCCATCTGTTGCTGTTGCGCGAGCTGCTTCGCCTGCGCCGCCTGCTGCGCCTTGGTGAGCTTTTTACCCTTCGGCGGCGCCTTAGCTCGTCCCTTGGGCGCCGCCGCCGTCGCTGCCTCAGGCATCATCGAACCCACACCCTGCGTCGGAATCATCGTCCCAGGTGGCACGCCGGCCATCATTTGCGAAGATCCTCCCGCGTATTGCGATCCTTGCGCCGCCGCCGCGCCGCGCAAAATCGGCGCCCCATTCGGTAACATACCGTTACCCCCCATCATCTGTCCCGCCGCGGGTTGCGCCATATTCCCCCCTAATCCCCCTGGGAACAACGCTCCCATCTGCTGACGCGAAACCGCCGCAGCGCTCCCGCCTCCTCTTCCGCCCTGTTGCACGCCTTGACGAGAAATCATGATGCGCGCGACGGCTTGAAGTCGCGCCTCCAACGTCGCCTTGTCGCAATACTCATCCTACGATCGCAAAATCACCCCCACAATCCAACCGTCAGTCCTCGAACGTCATCACCCGCGCGCGCGCGCGCCTCAACCGCCTCGTTCGTCGCGCGCGCCGATCGAAACCGCGCACCTTGCTCCGCGCTCCGCGATACACCGCCTCCTCCAATCGCAGCACAAAGTCCGGTAGCTTGTGTTTCCACTCGTTCGTCAATTCCGGTTTCCTTTGTTTAAACACTCGCAATCTGCGCACCGTTCGCGCGTCCACGCCGTCGTCAGTCGTCCCTTCGCCCGAGCGCGCGTTCGCGCGCGTCTTCGCGACCTAAGCCTCGTCCCTTGAGATCCGCTTTGTCGCCTCGCCGTTCCCGCGTCGCCTCGCGCTTTCGATCGCCTTCGCGACGCACATGTGTTGAATCAGAATCTTCCTCTGCGGGATGTCATCGTCCGATTGCCACGTGCGCCACGCGTGCTTCGCCCCCGCGCCGTCGCTCGCGCCGTTCGCGCCCGGCATTCGAACGCCCCGCGCGCTTTGCGGATTGACCTCGACCGACCGCGGTCGCGCGCTTATGGGCAAACAGTCACGCGCGATCGTTCGAGCGCGTCCCGCGCGGTCGCGATCGCGCGGCGCGCGCGCGTCGTCGCGCGTCCCGCGACCGCGCGTCGGGCCGTCGCGCGCGCGCGCGCGATGCGGTGCGCGTTCGCGCCGGCGCGCGCGTCCGAGATCGAGGGCGTCGAGCGTCGCTCGCCGCTCTGACGCGGCGCGATCGCGCGCGCGCGGGATTCGCGCGCGCGAATAGGGTCTAGGGCGACGAATGCGCCGCATGCGACCGACCGCGCGCGCATCGACGCGCGCACACGACGACGCGCGGCGACGGCGCGACGCGCGACGACCGAGGGTCCGAGCGACGCGTTCGAGCGACGGTCGGCGCAAAGCGCGACGCGCGACGGCGACGCGCGGCGATGGCGCGCGCGATGACGACGCGGGGCGCGGTGGCGACGCGTCTCGACGGACGCCGCGGCGACGCGAAGACGCGCGCGCGCGGGCGCGGTAGGGCGCGAACGGCGACCGCGCGAGGCGGGACGGAAGCGCGGACGCGCGAGGCGGCGGGAGGGACGCGGGCGCGAGGTTGGGAGGGGACGCGCGCGAGCGCGCGGGACGCGCGGACGGGCGAGGACGCGGCGGGACGGGCGAGGACGCGGGCGGTGATCGGTGCGCGCGAGCGGTGGGGCGATGGCGCGCGCGGGCGAGGGTGGGGCGCGCGCGTCGAGAGCGGGGCGTCGGACGCCGCGGTGGGCGAGGGCGAGCGAAAGCCGACGAAGGGGAAGGGGGTGTCGAATTTGTTGAAGCGAACCGTGAGCTCTCTCTTCATGGTCGCCGTGGGCGGGGTGGTGATCTTCGCCGGTGGGTGGCCTTGGGCGCTGGCGATGGCGCTCTTCAACGGCGCGTCGTGCGTGGAATACTTTGGAATGGTGCGAGAGATGAATAAGGAGCTTCCGTATCCGCCGCCGGAGTGGTGCATTAATTTATGCGTCGCGGCGTGCGCTTCGTTACCAGTTCTCCTGCACGCCACGGGGGGTAAGATGACGTCCATCATCGTCGCCACGGTGATTTCGTTCACCGCGATCTGCGCCGCGCTCATCGTGAACGAAGAGTCCCACTTTAACGAGTTTACGTCGTCTCTGTTTGGCTTGATTTATTGCGGCTTCTTGCCGACGTTTTGGGTCAAGCTTCGCGGCATGAGCGGCGTCTCGCTAGCCACTCCGGACAGTTTGCTTCATCACTGGCCCGCTTGGCTCGGTGGTCCGGGGATTTGGACCCTCGGCCTCGCGGCGACGATCACCATCGTGCTCTCCGTCGTGAGCGCGGACGTCGGGGCGTACGCGTTTGGCAAAAACTTTGGTAAAAACAAACTCACGGCGGTAAGCCCGAATAAGACGGTCGAAGGCGCGATCGGCGGGTTGTTGGCTTGCGCGGGGACGTGCGCGGCTTTGTTTTCAGTCATGGGGTGGCCTGGAACCGCGTGGCAAGGCGCGTTTTTGGGCGTCACGGTGTTCTTCACCTCCGTCTTTGGCGATCTCCTCGAGAGCGTGATGAAGAGAAATGCGACGATGAAGGACAGTGGGAATCTGATTCCGGGTCACGGCGGCTTGCTCGATCGATTTGATTCGTACATTTTCACCGGGAGTGTGACGTACTTCTTTGTCATCGCCGTCCTCGGCGGTTTCCGAAGAGTCTTTTCGGTTGGATATTACTAAAGCGCGGCAAATACATCAAATACATCATCCATGGCGGCGTCCGTCGCGCCCGTCGCAAAGATGTCACACATCTAGACTCGTACTAATAACCCTATTGTAGTTGTAACATCCGACTAATAACGAAAAGGACTTCTATCCCTTTCGCGGCGTCGCCTCGATGACAAACGTGGTGCCGAGATGGTGCGTCGATTTTTCCACAATTTCCAACCCCGCGTCTTCGATTAGCTTCAAAATGTCCCTATTCCAGTAACATCCCCATCGTCGCGCGTGTGCATCGGCGAAATGATCCAGAATATTACTCAACCAGCCGTACTCGCTTCGTCCGTGCTCGAGCAACAACACCCGACCGCCGTCTCGCTTAACGACGCGCTTCATCTCTCGCAACGCCCCCACCGCGTCCTCGTAACTGCACAACCCAAACGTATCCACCACGGTATCCACGCTTCCCGTCTTCACATTTCTCATCCTCTGCGCGTCTCCTCGCGTCACCATCGCCTCTCGCACCGTCGTCCCGCCGTCGCGCGTCCGCAGCTTCGCGCGCGCCTCCTCCACCATCCC
>Ga0181607_10000792_pt1 | contig 27780 bp, 33 predicted proteins | sample 041ome_9_FD_132420 | JGI IMG/M metagenome (GOLD analysis project Ga0181607, IMG submission 132420) | Coastal salt marsh microbial communities from the Groves Creek Marsh, Skidaway Island, Georgia - 041413US metaG (megahit assembly) | ecosystem: Environmental > Aquatic > Marine > Intertidal zone...
CTTCCTCGTTGCGTTGCAGGGGGTTGGCGAATTCCACGCCCATCCGGTCCTCATTGCTCCAGCGCGCGGTGCAGCTGACGGTGAACTGGCGCGAGATCTGCAGCTTGAAGATCGTACCCACCGGCACGTTCCACAGACCCTCGATCAGCGCACCGGTGGAGGAGATTTTGCGGATGGTGCCGTCATACAAATTGCCGCCGTGGTCCAGCACCACCTTGCGCAGCATCGTCTGGCGCGGCGCGCGTGACGAGCGCGGACCGCGTGCAACCGCGATCAGGCCTTCTGCCAGGCGCTGCTTGGCGGCATCGGATGCGAGCGGGGAAAAGGCACGTTCGGACGAAGGCTCGCGGCGCGATCTTCGGCGGCGATCTCCATCGGGCGCGGCGGACGTTTCGGCCTTTGCAGTTGCGCCATGATTTGTGCCGGCGACCGGCTGGACATTGGTCGGGGCCACATCCGCCCCAGGCGCAGGATTTTCCGCAGGGGAAATGCCCTGCGCTGGCGCCTCGCGCTTTATCCTGGCTCTCAATGCCGCGTCCATGGCGGGGGATATGGCGCATTTGCCTTTGCAAAAAGCGTTAATTTGTGGGCGAATATTTCAGGCCGCGAGTTGCTGGATTTCAAGGCGTTTTTGCCACTTTCACGCGGACTTGAGCGCAGCGCGTTTAAGGTTACTATCGGTGCATTGGGAAAGGGAGGGCGCGCATGGCCATTCGGCATATCGCGATTATCGGTTCCGGTCCGGCGGGCTATTACACGGCGGAAGCAGCGCAAAAGGCCTTCGGCGAAGATGTGCGCGTCGATATTTTCGATTGCCTTCCAGTGCCTTACGGCCTGATCCGCACGGGCGTTGCGCCGGACCACCAGTCCATCAAGGGGGTTTCCCGCCGATATGAGAAGGTCGCGCTGACCGATAACGTGCGCTTCGTGGGCAATGTCACCATCGGCAAGGATGTGTCTGTCGCCGAATTGCAGGAGCTGTATGACGCAGTCGTTCTCGCCACCGGTGCACCAAAGGACCGCGATCTGGGGATAAGTGGCGAAAATCTCGGCAATGTCTTCGGCTCGGCTGCCTTCGTTGGCTGGTACAACGGCCACCCCCAGTTTGCCGGTCTGAACCCGGACCTTTCAGGCAAGACGGCGGTGGTGATCGGCATGGGCAATGTTGCGCTGGACGTGGCGCGTATCCTCTCAAAAACGCGTGAGGAATTTGCCGGTAGTGATATCGTCAGCCATGCGCTGGAGGCGCTGGTAGCGTCCAATATAGAGCGGATCGTGATCCTTGGCCGGCGCGGGCCGCACCAGATCATGATGACGCCCAAGGAGCTGGGCGAGCTGGGAAATCTCGATCGTGCCTGCCCGCATGTCCACATGGGAGACCTGCCGGACGAGGCCGAGGATGCCATGCTGGAGCCGGGACTGCGCAAGAGCGCCACGATCCTGCGCCAGTTCGCCGCCATTCCCGAACATTTTCGCGCGGAGAAACCGGTGGCGGTGGAATTCGCTTTCTTCGCCCAACCTGTCAGCCTGAAGGGCGATGGCAATGTGCAGGGCGTTGAGATCGAACATACAGAGCTGGTGCGTGGCCGTGCGCAAGGCACCGGCGAGAAGGCGGTGCTGCCGGCTGACCTGGTGATCAGCTGCATCGGCTATCGCACATCGCCCATTCCCGGCGTTCCGTTTGACGAGCGCGCGGGCCGCTTTGCCAATGATGACGGGCGCATCCTGCATGGCCTTTACTGCGTGGGCTGGGCACGGCGTGGCCCTTCAGGCACCATCGGCACCAACCGGCCAGATGGTTATGACATCGTGCAGAGCATCGGCGAGGACATGGATGACGGCATCCTTGGCCCCGCGATCAAGAAGGGCCGCGAAGGGTTTGATATGCTGGTGGAAAAGCGCGGGCTGGACGTGGTCACATTCCGTGACTGGAAAAAGATCGAGGAAGCCGAGGAAAAGCTCGCCCGCGAAGGCGCGCCGCGTGAAAAGTTCGTCGATATCGAAGCGATGATCAGGGCGCGTGGCTGAGCCCCGCCCTGCCTGCGGTTATTCCGCCGGTTCTTCCTCTCCCAGCGCGCTGACGATGCGGCCCCATTCGCCCATGCGGGTTCCGAAGGCCTGCATTTCTTCGGCGCAGCGCTGGGTGAAGCCATTGATATCGTTCGCCACTTCCAACAGCGCGTCCCGATCCGTGGTATCGCCAATCGCGCGGCCCGTTGCCCCTTCGTAATAGCCGGTGAAGTAGTTGGTTGCGAACAGCAGCGCCTGCTGCGCGTTCTCGTCATCGACGTTCGAGCTCATGTAGGATGCCCACACCGAACACTGCTTGGCCAGCATGGGATCGATCTTGGCCTCCTGCGCCTGCGCCGACATGGCAAGGGAAGCTGCCAGCGCAGCGATGGCGAAACCGGGGACCAGGCGCATAGGCCCAACTCGCAAAGTCATTGATTCAAAATCGACAGGCTGCGGCACAGCCATCTGGAAAGGATGCCGCCGCGCCCTGCACCTGCCGGACAAGCCGCATCAGACGCGCATCGGCATCAGCACGTAAAGCGCGGGGCTGCTTTCATCCTTGCGGATCAGCGTGGGGGCACCGGCATCGGCAAGGTGCAATTCCACCGTGTCGCTGTCGATCTGGGCCAGCACGTCCTTCAGGTAATTGGCGTTGAAGCCGATTTCCATCGCTTCGGAGCGGTAGTCTGCCGCCAGTTCCTCTGCCGCATTCCCGTTGTCCGGGCTCGTGACCGACAGGGTGACCTTGTCGGTATCGAGGCCCATCTTCACCGCGCGGGTCTTTTCCGTGGCGATGGTGGCCACGCGGTCAACGCCGGCGAAGAAGCTCTTGGGATCGAGCTTCAGCAGCTTGTCATTGCCAGTGGGAATAACGCGGCTGTAATCGGGGAAAGTGCCGTCGATCAGCTTGGAGGTGAGCACGACGCCGCCCTCCCCGCCAAGCGCGAAGCGGATCTTGGACGGCGACAGGTCCACCTGCACGCTGGCATCGAGCGATTCCTCCAGCAGCTTGCGCAGTTCGGCCACGGCCTTCCTCGGCACGATCACATCGGGCATGCCTTCTGCCCCGGCGGGCCGGTCAATGGTGAAGCGCGCCAGGCGGTGGCCATCGGTGGCAGCAGCCTTGAGCACCGGCTTGTCCTCATCCGCGACGTGGAAGAAGATGCCGTTGAGGTAATAGCGCGTTTCCTCGGTGGAGATGGCAAAGCGCGTGCGGTCGATCAGTTCGGCCAGCAGTTCTGCCGGGATCTCGAAGCTGGTCGGCAGATCGCCTTCCACGATCACGGGGAAATCGTCACGCGGCAGGGTGGGCAGCTGGAAGCGCGCGCGCCCGGCCTTCACCACCATGCGGTTGTCTGCCGTTTCCAGGCTCACCTGCGTGCCATCGGGCAGCTTGCGGGCGATATCGAACAGCAGGTGGGCGGAAACGGTGATCGAGCCAGCCTCATCCACCGAAGCGGCCTGCAGGCTTTCGACGACCTGCAGGTCAAGGTCGGTCGCCATGATCTTCACCAGCCCGTCTGCCGATGCCTCGATCAGCACGTTGGACAGGATCGGAATGGTGTTGCGGCGTTCCACCACGGACTGGACGTGAGACAGACAACGCAGCAGTTTCGCGCGTTCTATGGTGGCCTTCATCGCTTACCCCTTCTTGCGCCACGACTGACCTTGATTGGCCGGAATCGCTGTTTAGCGCCGGAAAATTACAGACGCAGTCTTAACGGGGGTGGATACAGGGGCAAGGATTCATCCGCGCAAGGGGCGATTCCTTGGGGATAATTCCCCCAATAACCGCCTGTCAGCCCTCGTGCGCCGCAAGCGGATCGATAACATTCGACCAGCCCTGCGCCATCGCCATGTAAAACCCGACATAAAGCAGGGCCTCGATCCGCTGGTCAGACTAAAGGGCGAGCGGAGGCAGCATGCTACTCATCAACGCGGCGGCATCGTCCTTCACCGCATCATCGATCACGAACTTCGCCGCCTCGGGATTGCGCCAGGCAATGCCCAGAGCCTGATCTACGCGGTCGATATCCATGCCCAGCGCAGCCATCCTGCTGCGCGTTTCCTCTCCCGCCATGGTGGCCAGCGCATGGGTCCCGTAAGCGGACAGGAGATCATCCGGCAAACCGATGCGTTCGGCGCATGGAAGGACGAGCGGCTAGATCTTGGCGAGCTGGTCTCCCGGGACCTGATCTGCCAGACCGCTTTCAAACAGCAGGTTCTGCATCGGCGCGTCCACCGCGTCAGCGGGCGCTTCCCGGACAACGCAGTCCAGTTCTTCCGGTGTGTAGGCGAGGGCGGGAGCGCTGCAAACCAGCGAGGCGCCGGCAAGCGCGCTGACGATGAGCGATGTGCGAAGCAAGCCCACCTAGCTCACCATCGCCATGCCGCCGTTCACGTGGATCGTCTGGCCGGTGACATAGCTTGCTTCCTTGGAGGCGAGGAAGGCCACGGCAGCGCCGATATCCTCGCCCTCGCCCATGCGACCCATGGGGATGCGGGTGTTGATCGCAGCCTTCTGGTCATCGGTCAGCACGTCCGTCATCGGTGTGCGGATGAAACCGGGAGCCACGCAGTTCGCGGTAATGCCGCGGCTCGCCACTTCCTGCGCGAAGCTCTTGGTCATGCCGGTGATGCCAGCCTTGGCGGCGCAATAGTTCATCTGGCCCGGGTTGCCCGTTGCGCCCACCACGCTAGTGATTGCGATCACGCGGCCGAAGCGCGCCTTCATCATCGGGCGGGCCGCTGCGCGCATCAGGCGGAAGGTCGATTCAAGGTTGATGGTGATCACATCGGCCCATTCATCATCCTTCATGCGCATGGCGAGGTTGTCCCGCGTGATCCCGGCGTTGGTCACGAGGATGTCGATCCCGCCCAGCGTATCAAGCGCGGCAGGAACCAACTCGTCCACCTGCTCGCGGTTGGAGAGGTCACAGGTGATCTCGACATGCGGCCCGGCATCATGCTCATAGCTGTCGTTCAGCTCCTCGCGAAAGCTGCGCAACTTTGACGCATTAGTGCCCGAAAGCGCCAGCCGGGCGCCCTGCGCCGCAAGCGCGCGACTGATGGCCGAGCCGATGCCGCCAGCAGCGCCGGTGACGAGGGCATTCATTCCGGTAAGATCGAACATGTCTTTCAATTCCCTGCAATTATTGGCGCTTTCGTGAGCGCAAAATCCTATTTCGCCAGCCTGGTAAATTCCCGGGCGGAGTATTCCTGCATCGACATCAGGCCGAGCAACATGCCGACCTTTTCGTCAAACCCGGGATCAGGCACTGCGCTCAACTCTTCGGAGAACATGCCGAGCACGAGGTAATCGCTGGAATCGGGTTGGGCAGCGCCTTCGATCATGCTCCCCACCATCACGTTCTCGACCGAGGCCCACAAGGCGGTGCGATCGCCCTTGGCAAGGGTGGCATCGAATGTCGCAAGCTGTTCCACGGTGAGTTCGCCGGATTCGCGATAGCCGCGCTCCATAACGCGGCCCAGTTCGTAATAGGCGGCGAACATGGTCTGGTCTTCGCTCCAGCCCTGGAGGACGCCGCATTCGAAAGCCGTGCCAACGGCGATCTGGGCGACTGTGTCTGCTGCAGGGTTGCCCTCGCCGCCCATCCGCGCATCGGGGGCGAGCTCTGCAATCTGGCTCTTCTGCTGCTCCGTATAACTTTGCACCATGCAGGACAGGCCGTTGTCCTGCGCCGCGGCAGGCGTGGCGAATAAGGAGGCGGCGGCAAAAAGGAATGGTGTGCGGATCATGGCTCACAACCCCTTCGCAAAGGCTTCGATATCTTCCATGGTGACAAGGCTTGCCTGCGTGCTGTCAGGCACGATCTTGCGGATCATCGGGCCAACCACCTTGCCGCCCAGTTCCACGAACTGGCTGATACCGGCGGCGCCCATCGCTTCCATGCTTTCACGCCAGCGCACGCGGCCGGTTACCTGCTTCACCAGCAAGTCCTGCTCGACAGACGGGTCGCTGGTGAGCGTGGCAGTGAAGTTAGAATAGACCGGCAACAGCATCGGCTGCGGCGGCGTGGCGGCCAGCGCTTCCGCCATCGCGTCTGCTGCGGGCTGCATCAGCGAGCAGTGGAAGGGCGCGGAAACTGGCAGCGGCACGGCGCGCTTGCAGCCATGGTCCTTGGCCAGTTCCACCGCGCGGGCAATCGCGCCTGCATGGCCGGAAAGGACGACCTGCCCCGGATCATTGTCATTGGCGACTTCGCAAACTTCGCCTTGTGCCGCGGCTTCCGCCAGCGCGGTGGCTTTCTCCAGGTCTGCGCCCAGAAGCGCGCACATGCCGCCCACACCCACGGGCACGGCCTGTTGCATGGCTTGCCCGCGAAGCTTCAAGAGGCGCGCGGCATCAGCCAGCGAGAAGGCACCCACGGCGGCGAGCGCCGAATATTCACCCAGCGAGTGGCCTGCGACAGCCTCGCCCTTTTCATGCAGCTTCACGCCGAAATCACGCTCCAACACCCGGGCGATGGCGATGGAATGCGCCATGATGGCGGGCTGCGCGTTCTCTGTCAGGGTCAGCTGGTCTTCCGGACCGTCCATCATGATGGCGGTCAGCTTCTGGCCCAGCGCCTCGTCCACTTCCTCGAACACTTCGCGCGCTGCAGCGCTGGCGGCGGCCAGCTCTGCGCCCATGCCAACTTTCTGGCTGCCCTGCCCCGGAAAGACAAATGCGATCATCGTGATGTAACTCCTCCTGTTCCTTCCCGCCTATGGGCGGCGGCCCTGTCAGGCAAGACCGAAGGGGACAATCCTGTTGGCAGCACTGTGCCCGATTTCGGCGCGGCCGAGGTAGGCAATACCCGTCTTTTTGCACCAGTAGCGGGCGATCTGCTCCTCGTCATAGCCGAAGGGGCGGTCATTTTCGGGCACGTCCGACACCTCGCCAAGGCGGATGCCGGCCACGTCGCGCAGGTGCTGGGTCACGTGGAAGAACAGCCGGTCCACGGCGTAGAGATGCTCGGCCACTTCCTCCAGCAGCACGACATGGCCGGAAAGGTCAGGCATGAAATCGGTGCCGACCAGCATGGCCAGCGTCATCAGGTTGAAGGCAACGGCAGGCCGGTCATCAAGGCCGGGTTCAAGACCCTGCCGATTGTCGCAGAACCAGTCGAGCACGCGGGTAACGCATTCCTCGCCTCCATCGCGGCGGATATCGCCCACCAGGGGACCGTGAACCGGCTGGCCGATACCGTGTTTGTAAAGCGCGCCCAGCAGCACGCCGCAGTCCGAATAGCCCAGATAGGTCTTGTTGCGGGCAGCAGCGCCCAGCCCCGCCAGCGCATCGCCCACGATCCGCGCCGAGCCATATCCACCCATGCCGAACCAGATGGCATCGATATCGGGATCATTGGCATATTCCAGCAGCGCAGCGGTGCGCGTGGCATCGTCACCCGCAAAATGCCCGAATTCCTGCGTGCACGCCGGATGGACCAGCAGCTCCAGCTGCGGATGGCTGTTTCGCGCCAATTCCAGCACCTTGTCCGCCCGCTCTCGCAGGATGGGTTTGCCGGGACAGACGATGCCGATGCGTTTTGTCATGGAATTGCTCTAATCTCCCGCTTCACAAAGCGCTACTCCCGCAATAGTCACACAAGCATGAACACCATCGCCGATGACGCCTTGCTCCACCGTCCATACTTCTTTTGCGGGATCGGGGGATCGGGAATGCTGCCACTGGCGATGATCCTCAGCGGACGCGGCGCAAGCGTTGCCGGGTCAGACCGCAGCTTCGACCAGGGCCGGACGCTGGAAAAGAAGGCTTTCCTCGAAGCACAGGGCGCAACGATCTTCGCGCAGGACGGCAGCGGCATCACCTCTGCGGACCAGATCCTCGTGGCCAGCGCCGCGATCGAGGATACCGTGCCCGAAGTCGCCCGCGCCAATGTGCTCGGCTGTGCGCGGATGACACGCGCCGAACTACTCTCGCGCCTGTTCAACGCTGCGCCGAAATCCGTCGCCATCGGCGGGACCAGCGGCAAGAGCACGGTGACCGGCATGATCGGCTGGATCCTGCGCGAGGATGGCCGCGATCCCACGATCATGAACGGTGCGGTGATGAAGAACTTCATCCGTCCGGACAATCCCTTCGCCAGCGCGCGCGTGGGCTATCACGGCACCTTCGTGAGCGAGGTGGACGAGAGCGACGGCTCCATCGAACTCTACAACCCCACGGTCTCGGTGCTGCTCAACGTCAGCCTCGACCACAAGAGCATAGAGGAACTGCGCCGCCTGTTCGGCAACTTCGTGGCCCGCGCAGAGGTGGCTGCGGTGAACTTTGACGACGAAGATTCGCGCTATCTCTCCGAAAAGGCGAAGAAGCGCATCTCCTTCGCCATTAGGCACCCTGAAGCCGACATCGGGGTGGAGCCGGACACGATCATCGAGGATGCGACGAGCATCTCCGCCCTGCTGTTGGACCGGCGCAGCAACACCGCGCATTCGCTGCGCCTGCCGATGCCGGGGCGGCACAACCTGTCGAACGCATTAGCGGCGATTGCCGGTGCCGTTGCGCTGGGCGTCAATATGCATGATGCGACCATTGCGCTCAGCACCTTCAAAGGCCTTGCCCGAAGGTTCGACATTGTCGGCACCAGCGCCAGCGGGATCACCGTGATCGACGATTTCGGCCACAATCCGGAGAAATGCCGCGCCACGCTGGAAACGCTCAAGAGCCACGAAGGCCGGGTGATCGCCTTCTTCCAGCCGCACGGATATGGCCCGCTGAAGCAGATGGGGCACGAACTGGCAAAGACCTTCGCCGCCGTGCTGGGTGACGATGACATCGCGATCATGTGCGACCCGGTATATTTCGGCGGCACGGTGGACCGATCCGAAGGCACCGAGCGGATCATCAACCTGATCCGCGAGGCTGGCGGCCACGCCGAACATATCCCGACGCGCGAGGCTTGCGGCGATCACATCGTGGAAATCGCCCGACCGGGTGACCGGATCGTGGTGATGGGCGCGCGTGACGATACGCTGAGCGTGTTTGCGCGTTCGATTCTCGACAGGTTATGAGCACCTAAGCCAAAGCGTGGGCAATGGTATTCCTGTTTGCCGGGAGTCTGCTGCTGGCGTTTGTTGGCTGGTTGCTGGTCGAATGGAAGGGGGATGCCTTTTTCCGCTTCTTCCCGCCGGAATTATTTCCTTTATCGCCAGCGGCCTGCTTTCCATGAAATTTCCCCGCTGCCCAAATTGCGGAACGCCGGCAAACATGCCCGATACCTATTCGGACGGGCGCGGTTTCTGGATCCATCCCGACCGCCCGAAGAAGGAATGTGGCTATTGCGGGCAGGACCTCACCTGAGCCGCGCGAAAACATCCTCAATTCCGCGTTAACGACGCTCGTTCGCCGCTCTTTCAGGCCCGCTGCCTAGCTTTGCTCCAAAAGGACAACAGGGGCAGTAATCATGCCGAAGAGTTACCGGCCGGCCGGTGTGGGAATGATCCCGGCGGAGCCGCGGACATACCTTGTCCACGCCTATTTCGATGACAGCCAGGTGGAACTCGTGCGCACCAATGTGCTCGCCTGGCAAGTCAGCCAGGAACGCATCCTCACCCCGCTGGTGGTGGACCAGCACGCCGCCGAGGATGACCCGTGGTTCGTCATCCAGCCGGACGAGCGCGTGGAATGCAGCGGCGGGCGCTGCTGGGACAATGTCGAGGTCTGGATCGAGGAAGAACGCCGCCGCCGTCGCGAGGCGCTGGTCGAAGGAAAGCTGGAAGAAGAGCACGCGAAATCGGGCGCTCCCAAAAAGCCGGGCAAGGCCGAACCGGCAATCCGCCGAGATGCGGACGAACAGCCGACCATGCATCGCATCCCGCAAGCCATGCCCGATCCCGAGCCGGTAAAGCGGCATGACCCGTCACAGGACGTCACCCCTGACCGGCGGCAGGCGCGCTTCATGTAGCCCGCGCCAGGCCGCTTTACGTCAGTGGGCGACTTCGTCTTTCACCGGCTTGTGGCCCAACCCCAACACCTTGTGCAGCACCAGCGCGATCACCGCGCCGAGCACCAGCCCGAAAATCGCTGACAGCGCAGCGTAGGCAAACCAGCCGAGCAACCCGCCCAGACCGCCAGTTGCCGCCTCCACGGCGTGCTGGATATCATGCGCGAAATGCGCCGGTGCGGGAATGCCCACCTCTTCCAGCCCGTGCAGGATGATCCCGCCGCCAACCCACAGCATGGCAATGGTGCCGATGAAGGACAGCGCCACCAGCAGCACCGGCATGGCATGCAACAGCATTTGCCCGAATTTGCGGCCCGCTGCGGTGATGCTGTTCTTCGTCAGGTGCAGGCCGACATCGTCCATCTTCACGATCAGGCCCACCGTGCCATAAACCGCCAGCGTCACCGCCACGCCCACCAGCGCCAGCACCGCGCCGCGCGTCAGCAGGCTTTCTGCGGCCACTTCGTTGAGGGTGATGGCCATGATTTCGGCAGACAGGATCAGGTCCGTGCGGATCGCGCCGGAAATGCGCTGCTTCTCGAACACCGCAGGGTCCTCGATCACGTCATCCACGGTTTGCCCGTGCTTTTCGCCGCCGAGCTTTTCCAGCACCTTTTCCGCGCCTTCATAGCAAAGGTAGCCACCGCCCAGCATCAGCAGGAAGATGATTACGCCGGGCAGGAATTCGCTGAGCAGCAAGGCACCTGGCAGCAGGATCAACAGCTTGTTGATCAGGCTACCCTTGGTGATGGCCCAGATGATTGGCAGCTCGCGCGCTGGTGAAAGGCCGGTGACATAGCTTGGCGTCACTGCCGCATCGTCAATCACCACGCCTGCCGTCTTGGACCCTGCCCGCCCGGCGGCAGCGGCAATGTCATCCACGCTGGCAGACGCGGTGCGGGCGATGATCGATACGTCGTCAAGCAGCGCGACTAGGCCACCGGGCATGGGCTATGCTTCAAATTGGCTATTGATCCGGCTCCCAGCCTTGCAGCCTGCCGAAGGCCAGCGCAAGGCGCTGAGGTCAGTTTGCCTTGTAAATGGTGATGACGACGTGTGGTTCCTGAACCGTGTGATCAAAGCCAAGCGTACCGATATAGGCGCCTTCGCTCAGATATTCGTACTTGCCCAGCGGCGCTTCAAAGGCCGGACTGGTGCGAACAGGGCGCGCACTATCCCCGAGCGGGCGGCACAGCGCACCGGTGTTGACCACGTTGATCACCGCGCCATCATCCGTTCGCAGAAAATAGTCAGCGATGATCTGGGAGCAGTTGCCTTCTACATCGAGCTGCCAGTCCCACCCCATGGGCAGGATCTCGCCGCGCATGTCCGGCCCCTCGAACGTGCCACCGGTGATCGGGATGATCCGGCGCACGCCGCGCGCGGTTTCGCCCACCTCGATCGCCTCACCCAGCGACACGACAGAGCGATAGAGCAGCTCCAGCCCTGGCTCCGGCGGTGCATCCTGCGCGGTTGCAGGGGCAGCGAAAAGGGCAGCACTTGCCGCGACTGTGGCGATGATGGCACGCTTCATGTAGTAACTCCTCTCGATTGAAAAGCGATGCTAGCCGCACTTGCATTCCAGAGCAATTCGTCTAAGAGCGCCTCTTCCGCGGGGGCGACGGCCCTCGTGGAAACCTTTTCCACAACAGGAACGGGTGGTTGAAGAAAGCCGGAGGGGCCCCGCGATCCGCGCGGACAAGCCAGCGATCGGCAGGAACATGAAAGGAAGCGCACATGGCTCTTTATGAGCACGTGTTGCTTGCGCGTCAGGACCTGAGCCAGGCTCAGGTTGATGCGTTGGCAGCTGCCACGACGGAAATCGTCGAAAACAATGGCGGCAAGGTCGTGAAGACCGAAACCTGGGGCCTGAAGTCCCTCGCATACAAGATCGACCGTAACCGCAAGGCCCACTTCGTGATGTTGAACATCGACGGACCGGGCTCGCTGGTGGCCGAACTTGAGCGCCAGAACAAGATCAACGAAGATATCATCCGCTGGCTGACCATCGCCGTTGAAGAGCATGAAGACGGCCCGTCCGTGATGATGCGCAAGAACGACCGCGACCGCAAGCGTCGCTCTGACCGTGAGGAGCGCAACTGATGGCCCGTCCGTTTTTCCGTCGCCGCAAGTCCTGCCCGTTCAACGCGAAGGACGCTCCCGCCATCGATTACAAGGACACGCGCCTGCTGCAGGGCTTCATGTCCGAGCGTGGCAAGATTGTGCCGAGCCGCATCACCGCCGTTTCTGCCAAGAAGCAGCGTGAGCTGGCCAAGGCCATCAAGCGTGCCCGTCACCTGGGCCTGCTGCCCTACATCGTGAAGTAAGAGGAGTAGGACACATGGATATCATTCTCCTCGAACGCGTCGAAAAGCTCGGCACCATCGGTGACGTTGTCACCGTGCGTGACGGCTATGCCCGCAACTTCCTGCTGCCGCAGAAGAAGGCGCTGCGCGCCAATGAAGCTAACAAGGCAGTCTTCGAAGCCAACCGTGACCGTCTGGAAGCAGAAAACGCCGAAAAGCGTACCGCTGCAGAAGCCCAGGGCAGCACTGTTGCCGGCGAAGAAATCGTCCTGATCCGCGCCGCTTCGAACTCCGGCCAGCTGTATGGCTCGGTCAACGTTCGTGACGTGGCTGCCGGTCTGGTCGAAAAGGGCCACGACATCGATAAGAAGCAGGTCATCATGGGTGCGCCGATCAAGACGATCGGCATGTTCGACGTGACCATCGCCCTGCACCCGGAAGTTCAGATCACCGTGAAGGCCAATGTGGCCCGCTCGGAAGACGAAGCCGAACTGCAGAGCCAGGGCGTCGACGTGATCGCGCAGATGACGGAAGAAGAAGCTGCGGCCGATGCCGAAGCCGGCTTCCAGCACGAGCTCGATCCCGACCGCGAACTGGGCGACCTTCCCCCGGTTGAAGAAGCCGCCGAGGAAGAAGCTGGCGAAGAGGAAGCCTGAGGCTCACCTTTTCCGGCTACCGGATAAAAGAGGGCGCCACCTGCAAGGGTCGGCGCCCTTTTTGTTTGTCGCAAAGCGTCATGCTCAGAAAACCGGCTCCCGCAAATAGGCTTTGTAAGTAACCGTGACCGGCACCGTGGTCACTACCTCGTCTGGATTGCCCTCAGTGGTTTCAACAGGCGCGTAAACGGTAAAACTGTTGGTCGGTATGCTGAAGTCGATGCGCAACACTTCACGAATGCGCAGGCCGAGACTGGCAGCGACGGCTTCCGCTTCCGGCAAAGCATCGCGCACGGCGTTTGCACGGGCAGTTGCCTGCGCGTCTTCGCAATCAAACAGCACCGGGCCGGACTGAATGACGTAACCACCGCTGGCAACAACCACCGATGCGGCCTTTTCGGCCGCCTCCCTGTTCGGGAAGACGGCTCGCAACGGACTTGGCCACCATCCCGGATTTGCAGTCGTCGCGGCTGCTTCGGCGGCCGCAACAGCATCAATCTCAGATTCGAGGCTAGCCGGGTTACCGATGAAGCCCAATCCTCCTCCATTCAAATTGCAAGGTTGCCGCCATTCCATTGTGCCCTCCATGAATTGCCGCCGCACAGCATCATGCTGCTGTTCAACTGCGTTGGTCAGGCTGGAATAAACTATAAACGCCTCGGCCTGCCGGGTGGAGGAACCATGCGCCGAACTGAGGATTTCAAGCCCATCATCGGGCACTGCCAGTTGCGCCATTGCGGGAGAGGCGCACAAGAGCCCCCCGATCATTGCCAGCCCTGCCTTCATCCAATCCCTCTAGTCGATAACCGCCAGCCCGTTACCGCCCGGCCCTGCCGGCAATCGGCGTAGCACCTCACCGCTTTCGAAGTCGATCTCGGCGATTTCGTCATGGCCTGTCTCGGCGGCATAGAGGCGCGATCCGTCTTCGCTGAACACGAGCGTCACCTGCGCCGCATCCTGCGATCCGGACACGGTGATGGTGCGCACCACCTCGTTGCTGGCGGTGTCGATCACGCTCAGGTCGCCGCTGCCGAAGTTGGAGGAGACGACATGTTGCCCGTCAGGGTGGGCAACAAGACGGATCGGCACTTCCCCCACCGCGATCCGCGCCTGCGCTTCCAGTGTCTCGGGATCAAGTCGATAGACCATGTTCTCGCTGTTGGAGCCGACCCACAGGCTGGTGCCGTCAGACGAAAGCGCCAGCGCCTCGATATCCTCGCCCACATGGCGGCGAGCCGCTTCCTCGTCTGCTTCAAGGTCGTAACGCACCACGGTGCCAGAGGGGATGAAGGTGCCCCAGGCCATGTCGCCCTGCTCGTTCACCGCCACCATATGCGGGCCATCACCACCGCTGCCGAATTCGGCGAGTGCAAAGATGGTGTCGGGGTCGGGCGTCATCTCGACCAGCGATCCGCGCCCTTCTGCGCCCGCGATCACGCGGCCATCTTCCAGCCAGATCGCGCTGTGGACGCGGGCACCCGGCCCCAGTTCCACGGCATAAGCGCGCGACAGGTCTGCCGTGCTGTAGGTTTCCATCCTAGTGCCCGAATAACAGGCGACCATCACCAGCGTATCATCTGGCGAGACGGTCAGTTCATGCGGGTTCTCGCAAGTGCTGGCACGGTGGGTTTCATCACCGCTGGCAAGGTCCACGCGGGAGAGGCTGGCGCCGCGCTTGTTGGCCACGAACAGCGTGCCGCTCGCCTCGCTGGCGGATGCAGCCGAACCAGCCCCGTCTCCGGCAGCGGAACAGGCGCTGACGGCAAGGCCAAGCAAGGCGAAACAGGTTTTCCTCACGATCCATTCTTTCTGTGCGGAGATGGTTCGTCCCAATTGCCTGCAACGTCTCAGACATACGGCAAGATGGCCAATGCTGCTCGACGAATGACTTGTCAGCCGGTCAGGAAACTTGCGATGGCCTGGCCGAGTTCCGGCTTGGTGACGCAGGACATGTGCGTGCCGGGGATTTCGATATGCCGGCCATCGGGCAAGGCATCGGCAAGGTCCTGCGGAGAGCCGTTGTCACGGTCCTGATCTCCGCAGATCACAGCCGTGGGCATGGTGATGCCGGAAAGATCGCCCGTGCTGTTGTGCGACAGCGACTCCAGCAGCAGCCGCGCCGCCACGCGGTCCACCTCCATCTTGCGCATGAAGGCAACCGCGAAATAGGCGGGATCGCCCTGTTTCAAATCATCGAACCGGTCGATCGCATCGATGAAGAAATCGCTGCGCCGCCCCCATTCGGAAAGGCCCTGCAAGCCCATGCCGCATAGAGCCAGCTTGCGCGGCTGCATTCCTGCCAGGACGGCATTGGCTGAAGTTCGCGCGCCGAGCGAAAAGCCGACGAGGTCGAACGCGCCCGGCTCCAGCGCCAGCGCTTCAGCCAGCGCTTCCGCATCGCGCGCCAGCGCATCGGGCGGATAGGCTTCCGGATCATGCGGCGCAGCGCTTTGCCCATGGGCGCGCAAGTCCGGCATGATCGCCCGGAAGCCCGCATCCGCCAGCACCTGTGCATGGCCAAAGCCGATCCAGTTCATCTCGGCGCTGGAAAACAGCCCGTGCAACAACAGCACCGGCCTGCCCTCGCCCACGCTGTGCACCGCCAGCTGCGCGCCGTCGAAGCCTGCGACCATTTGCGTGTTCATCGTTCCTGCAATCCTGATTGTTTCATGCGCCAGAGCGCCACTTCGATACGGTCCTGCCCGAAGAAGGGTTCCCCGTTGAATGCCAACGTCGGCACGCCCCAGTGGCCGGCTGCCTCCAGCGCAGCGTGATTATCCTCGATCTGCCGGTCGAGCCCCTCGGCATCAGCAGCGACCTCTGCTTCCAGCGTGTGCCAGTCCAGTGCGGCGCGACCTGCGGCAGTTGCAAGGTGTTCGCCCTCGTCCCAGTTCTTCGTTCCGCCCCAGATCAGCTGGGCAGCCTCATGCGCGAAGGCGAGGCCCGCGCCGTGCCGCTCCGCCGCTTCGCCAAGGCGAGAGATGTACCAGATATGCGGCTGCTCGGCGGCGATGGCGCGGGTTTCCAGATCCTGCACCACCGGATCGGGCTGCGGAAAGGCAAAGGGCAAGTCGATGTATTGCGCAAGGCGTTTCACATCCGCCAGCACGTAAGGCATCATCAGCGGATTGCCGCGGGTGAAGAACTGCGGATCACGGATCGCCAGCGGCATCACGGTGCGCAGGCGAATTTCAAGGTCATACCGCTCTGCCAGCTCGCGATATCGGCCCACGGCGAGGTAGGAATAGGGCGAGCGGAAACTGAAGAAGAGATCGGCGCGCAAGGTCATGCGCAGTCTCTAACCGACATTATGCGCCCGGTCAGCCCTGCGCTCACGGGCCAGTTGTTGTTCGCAACCAATTTCTCTAAAAGCCCCGCAAGACTGACAAGGACTCGTAAAACTGATGGCGGAAGCCGATCCGCAAACGCCCCCTGCGGGCCAGGCCATAGCCACGGAAAAGAGCAAGGGCGGACGCGGCAAGCGGATCGCGATCATGCTGTCCGTGCCGCTGGTTTTGCTGGCAGCCGCGTTCTTCTATTGGCAAAGCCAGCAGGGCAAGGTCACCACTGACAACGCCTATATCAAGCAGGACATGGTGGCTGTCAGCTCCGAGGTGGGCGGACGCATTGTCGAGGTGCTGGTGGCCGAGAACGACACGGTTGATGCAGGGGACCTGCTGTTCCGCATCGATCCCGAGCCCTTCCAGCTGCAATTGCAGGCCGCCAAAGCCGCCATCGCCACTGCCGAGGCTGACCTGACCGCCAAACAGAACGATCCCAGCCTGACCGGCGTTGATATTTCCGCCGCGCGCGAGGATATCGCCTTCGCCCGCTCGCAGTTCCGCCGTCAGGAAGAGCTGATGGAACGCGGCTTTACCGCGCGCGCGGCCTATGATGCCGCCCAGCACGCCGTGGCCCAGGCCGAAGAACGCTTGAGGCAGGCCGAAGCCCAGCAGGCAGAAGCCCGCGCCCGCCTTGCCCGGGGCAGCGCTGTTCCGGGGCAGGACCCGCGCATCGCCGCCGCACAAGCGCAGCGGGCCAGCGCGGACCTCAACCTGCGCCGCACCGAAATCCGCGCGCCCTCTACGGGCCGCGTCGCCGAAGCTGACCGTTTGCAGATCGGCCAGCAAGTGCTGCCCAACCTGCCGATTGTCACGCTGGTGTCGCGCGGCAGCACCTATATCGAGGCGAATTTCAAGGAGACGGATCTTGATCACATGGCCCCCGGCCAGCGGGCCGAGATTCACCTCGACGCTTATCCCGACCTTGTCCTGACCGGTCACGTCGCGTCCATCGGTGCCGGTACCGGTTCGGAATTCTCCGTGCTGCCCGCGCAGAACGCCACCGGCAACTGGATCAAGGTAACGCAGCGTGTGCCGGTACGTATCGTGCTGGACGAGGAAAGCCCGCGCCCGCTGATCGCAGGGCTTTCGACAGAGGTCACCGTCTTCACCGCTGACGACGAATAGGCGCATGGCCGCCAGCGCCCCCGCCCCGGCATCCGGCGCTGCGCCGCCAGCAGAGGACAAGCCGCATATCGAAGTCGCCAGCCCGGCGCTGGTGATCACCGGGGTGATGCTGGCTTCGATGATGCAGCTGATCGATGCGACCATCGCCAATGTCGCCATCCCGCACATGCAGACCACGCTGGGCGCTGCACCGGACACCATCACATGGGTGCTGACGAGCTATATCATCGCCAGCGCCGTGGCCTTGCCGATCACCGGCTGGCTGGGTGACCGGATCGGCATCCGCCGCCTGATCCTCGGCTCCATCGGCGCATTCGTGGTGACATCGTTCGCTTGCGGCATGGCGCAGGCGCTGGCCGACATGGTGATCTACCGCACGCTGCAAGGCGTGGCAGGCGCGTTCCTCATCCCCGTGGGACAGGCAGTGATGCTCAACATCACGCCGCGCAGCAAGCACGCGCAGATGATGGGGCTGTGGGGCGCAGGCGTGGTGCTGGGGCCGATCATCGGCCCGGTGCTGGGCGGATACCTGACCGAATACTGGTCCTGGCGGTTCGTGTTCTACATCAACGTGCCGCTGGGCGCGATTGCCTTCGCGCTGCTGGCCGCGTCCATGCCATCGGGCGAAACGCGCAAGCGCCCGTTCGACGTGCTCGGCTTTGCCCTTATCAGCGCCATGCTCGCCAGCCTGCAATTGCTGCTGGACCGCGGTCCGCATGTCGAATGGTTCTCCAGTCAGGAATGCTGGATCTACCTGCTCGTTTGCCTGTGCAGCGCATGGATGGCGCTGGTGCACATCATGACCGGCAAGCACCCGCTGTTTGACCGCGAGCTGTTTGCTGATCGCAACCTCGTGGTGGCAGTGCTGTTCCTCGTGATCGTCGGGTTCGTGATGTTCTCGTCAATGGCGCTGCTGCCGCCCATGCTACAGGGCCTGCTGGGCTACAACGCGATCGATACCGGCATCATCCTGATGATGCGCGGCCTCGGCGTGATCGCCAGCATGCAATTGGCCACGCTCTTGCTCAAGCTGCATGTGGATTCGCGCATCCTGGTGGCGCTGGGCTTCATCATCACCTCGTGGTCATTCCACATGATGAGCGGCTGGTCACTGCAAGTGGGCACATGGGAACTGGTGTCATCAGGCCTCGTGCAAGGCCTTGGCATCGGGTTCGTCTTCATCCCGCTCAACACGCTGGCCTTTGCCACCCTTGCCCCGCATCTGCGGACTGAGGCATCGAGCATCACCAACCTTGCCCGCTCGGTCGGCTCGTCCGTGGGGATCGCGGTCATGGCCTTCCTGCTTTCGCGCAGCATCCAGATATCGCACGCGGACCTTGGCTCTCACCTTACCGCGGGTTCCAGCAGCGCGGTGGACCTGTCCTCGCTCGACAGGTTCCAGGGTCTCGGCAGCGCCGGTTTCGCGTTGATGGACCTGGAAGTGAACCGCCAGGCGGCGATGATCGGCTATATCAACGATTACTACATGCTGATGTGGCTGGTGCTGGCCGCGGTGCCGATGATCGCGCTGATGAAGAAACCTGCGCCGCGCCCGCAGAGATAGCGTCGAAAATGAAAAGGACCTGCAAGCGGTGATCGCTCGCAGGCCCCTGCCAGTCGATTGAAACAGGCTCAACCTTTCTTGAGGTACTCGCGGCCCAGCAGCTCGGCAATCTGCACCGCATTGAGTGCAGCGCCCTTGCGCAGGTTGTCGGACACGCACCACAGCGCGATACCGTTATCGACGGTGGAATCGTCACGCACTCGGCTGATGTAGGTAGCGTAGTCGCCGGCACATTCCACCGGCGTCACGTATCCGCCGTCTTCACGCTTGTCGACGAGCATGATGCCCGGTGCCTCGCGCAGCAGGTCCTGCGCCTGTTCGGCGGAAAGTTCCTTCTCGAACTCCAGCGTGATGGATTCGGCGTGGCCTACGAACACCGGCACGCGCACGCAGGTGGCCTGCACCTTCACCTTGGGATCGAGGATCTTCTTGGTCTCGACCACCATCTTCCACTCTTCCTTGGTAGAACCGTCATCCATGAAAACGTCGATGTGCGGGATGACGTTGAAGGCGATCTGCTTGGTGAACTTGGCCGGTTCCACCGGATCACCCACGAAGATGGCGCGGCTCTGTTCGAACAGCTCGTCCATACCCTGCTTGCCCGCGCCGGAAACCGACTGGTAGGTGGAGACGACAACGCGCTTGATCGTTGCGGCATCGTGCAGGGGCTTCAGCGCCACCACCATCTGCGCCGTGGAGCAGTTGGGGTTGGCGATGATGTTCTTCTTCGTATAGCCGGCGATCGCTTCCGGGTTCACTTCGGGCACGATCAGCGGCACGTCCGGGTCCATGCGGTAGAGCGAGCTGTTGTCGATCACCACGCAGCCGGCAGCCGCAGCCTTGGGGGCATATTCCCTGGTCGGGCCGCTGCCGCAGGAAAACAGCGCGATATCCCATCCGGTGAAGTCGAAATGTTCGATGTTCTTGCACTTCAGCATCTTGCCGGTGTCACCCAGCTCGATTTCGGTGCCCTGGCTGCGCGGGGAAGCGACTGCGGCCACTTCGTCCATCGGAAAGCCGCGCTCGGCCAGAATGGCGAGCATCTCGCGCCCGACATTGCCCGTGGCACCCACTACTGCAACACGATACCCCATTGATTAACTCCGTAATTCGTCGCGGCGCTGCCTAGCGCGCCTGCGCTTGAGTGCAATGAAAAACGGGGCGGTTCCCGAAATCTGGAACCGCCCCGCCTAATTCGTTTATTCCGGAGAACTCTCGTGGCCTTACTGGCCAACATTCTCCCGACGCTCGGCGATGCGGGCGCGCTTGCCGGTACGGCCGCGCAGATAGTAGAGTTTGGCCCGACGCACGATACCGCGGCGGACCACGGTAATCGATTCAATGTTCGGCGAGTACAGTGGGAACACACGCTCCACGCCTTCACCGAAGCTGATCTTGCGAACAGTGAAATTGCTGTTGATCGAACGGTTCGAGCGGGCAATCACCACGCCTTCGAAGTTCTGGGTACGGGTGCGCTGGCCTTCAACGACGCGCACACCAACGCGCACGGTGTCACCGGCACGGAATTCGGGGATGTCTTTCCCCTCTGCAAGCGAAGCAATGCTTTCTGCTTCGAGATCCTGAATAAGACCCATGGTCCTAGTCCTTCATTTCACGCCGCGCGCCAGAGGCAGGCTGGTCCCGAGCGTCCTCGTGACGCTCCCAAAGGTCCGGCCTGCGTAACCGAGTTGTTTCTTCCGACATGTGCTTTCGCCATGCCGAAATCTTCGCATGATCCCCCGATCGCAGCACTTCAGGGATCGTGCGCCCTTCCCATTCCTGAGGTCGGGTATATTGCGGGTATTCCAGAAGGCCGCTTTCGAAGCTTTCCTCTACACCGCTTGAAGGCGCGCCCATTACGCCGGGAAGCAGGCGAATGCAAGCGTCTAATATGGCCAGCGCCGCCGGTTCCCCGCCCGAGAGGACGATATCGGCAAGGCTTACTTCCTCGATTCTTGGGCGTGCCTCGAATATGCGCTCGTCCAAGCCCTCGAAACGGCCGCAGATGATGGTGACGCCCGGCCCCGCAGCGATCTCGCGAATGCGCTGCTGCGTGATCGGTTTTCCGCGCGGGGTCATGGCGAGGATGGGCACGTCAGGCTGTGCTTCGATAGCGTGATCCAGCGCACTGGCCAGCACATCGGCCTTCAGCACCATGCCCGCACCGCCACCGGCAGGCGTATCATCCACCGTGCGGTGCTTGTCGGTCGCGAAGTCGCGGATCTGGACGGTTTCCATCGACCAATCCCCCCGCTCCAGCGCGCGGCCTGCCAGCGACACACCCAGCGGACCGGGAAACATCTCCGGATAAAGCGTCAGGACAGTAGCGGCGAAGCTCATTCGGATGCTTGCTTCTTGCGCTTCTTCGAGCCCAGCGCATGGCCCACCATACCAAGGCCGAAGCCCACCAGCAGGGCAATGATGCCCCAGATCATCATCGCCCAGAAATACAGCGGTGCCGGGTCCGGACACGGCGGTTCGGCACAAGGCGGCGTGCTGACGGTGAACGGCAACAACACCCCGCCAATCAGGAACATCACGCCCAGCGGCAGCGAGGAGAGGAAGGACACGCAGAACGGTCCCCAATCGGGCTTCTTGCGGGCGAGCACAAAGCCCATAAGCAGCGGCAGGCCGAAGACCAGCGCGGAAATCAGCAGTTCAACCATCATTCCCCCTTTGGAGCTGGCGCCCTGGGCGCAAAGCTTCGCCCGATCAAGCCCAGTGCGAAGCCCAGCCCCAGCGTGAATACCGATCCCAGCAGCGACACCCAGAAGAACAGCGGCGCCATATTGTGGCACGGCGGGTTGTCGCAGGTGGTGATATCCGATGTCATGGCAATCCACGCTGCAAAGCCGAGCATCAGCAGCGCGAAGGGCAATCCTGCCAGCAGACCACACTTCCACCACGCCATCTGCGGGCGAAAACGGGTCAGGAGATATCCCAGCACAACCGGCACGATCCAGTAGGCAATGCCGAAGATGATCTCACGAACGGGCATGGCATCCGCGCTAGCCTGCGTTTTCAAACAAGGCAAATAATGCGCGCCCGCCTAGTCGAAGGTATCGCCCAGCGATGGACCACGTTCGATCCGGCGGCTCATCGCAATCGCTCCGGGCAGCGAAACCAGCGCCCCGCCCCCGCCGAATACGAACAGCAGGAAGACGACGACCATGCCGGTTTCCTCCACGGAACCCGGAGCAAAGATGGCAATGCCACTGAACATCAGCGTCGGCACAAGACCAGCCAGCCCCACCGCAACAAGGATGCGCCGCCTGCGCGACCAGTTCCGGCGCCACAAGTAGATCGCTGCGGCTACCCCGGCCGCAAAGCCGTTCAGCAGGATGATTGCGAAAAAGAAGAAGATCAGCGTGAAGGCCACGCTGTCAGCCTGCCTCCGGCTCCATCCGCCCGTCAAGCGAAACAGTGGCGTTCTCCGGTTGTTGTGCGCTGTGTTCCAGCAAGGGAGCCGCCGTGACCGCCGTCATCCGGCCTGTCCGACCCGGCTTCATCCGCCTCGAGCCTTGTGGCGACCCACCATGCCATCGGCAGGCAAAGGATCATCGCCGCAATATCGGTCAGGCATAGCAGGGCAAGCGCACCCAGCAGCAGGCTGCTCATGGAATCAGATACATAATCGACGCCGGTTTCGCCAGCGCCGCTTCAGGCGCTGGCGAAACCGGCGTCGATTACGATGCGCGTGGCATCCCATTCGGGCACCGCTTCGGCGCGCATGGGCACCATGAAGCGCTTGGGCTTCTGGCCTTCGGGCGCGGACCGTTCGATCTCGATCACGTCACCCGCGCCAAAATTCTCGACAGCGATGACGGTCCCCAGCGCGTCCCCATCGGTGGAGACAGCGGCAAGGCCGATCAGGTCTGCGTGGTAATATTCGCCCTCGTCCAGCGCGGGGAGAGCGGATCGGGAGACGGTGAGCACGGTTCCGCGCAGCTTTTCGGCGGCATTACGGTCCGCTACTTCGGCGAAGCGGGCAATCGCCCCGCCCTTGCTGTCATCCCGCAGCTTCTCAAGCGTCAGCGCGCCGTCATTGAAGCTCTTGTGCTGTTTCAGCGAGGGAAGCCCCTCGCCGAACAGCTTCAGGCGGACTTCACCCGTCACCCCGTGAGCGCCGGTGATCGCGGCGAGGGTGACGGGCTTGTCCTGTGCCAAGATCAGCCTTCCGACTTCTCGTCAGCAGCCGGTGCTTCGTCGGCAGTTGCCGTATCGTCAGCCTGCTCGTTCGGCGTGCCGCCTTCGGCCTGCTCGTCAGCGATGGCTGCTGCGTCTTCAGCAGTCGCATCTTCCGGCACCACGTCCTCGACAGCTTCTGCCACTGCTTCAGCTTCGGCTGCGGCAGCCTTTGCGGCTTCTTCAGCTTCAACGGCCTTGTTGGCCTTTTCTTCAGCGCGTTCCTTGGCTGCTTCGCCCGGTTCGCCCTTCTTGGGGTTGTTCTTGGGAGCGCGTTCCTTGATGCCGGCAGCATCGAGGAAACGGGCAACACGGTCGCTGGCAGTGGCGCCAACGCTCAGCCAGTAGCGAGCGCGGTCTTCGTTCAGCTTCACGCGGTTTTCGTCATCCTTGGGCAGCATCGGGTTGTAGGTGCCGATCTGCTCCAGGTAGCGGCCATCGCGGGCCCGGCGGCTGTCAGCAGCCACGATGCGGTAATAAGGACGCTTCTTCGCACCACCACGTGCGAGACGGATTGTCACTGCCATTTTCTGTTACCTTTCCTATTCAATTCTTTGAAATATTGCAATTACTTCTTGTTCAACAAATTCTGCATGCCGGGAGGAAGTCCACCAGCGCCGCCACCGGGAAGCCCCGGAAGCCCGCCGGGTGCGCCGCCCGGAGCACCACCGCCCCCACCGGCACCGAACATGGCGGCAAGGCCCCTCAGCCCGCCCATCTTCTTGATCTGCTTCATCGCGCGGCCCATTTCCTGGTGCATCTTGAGGAGCTTGTTGACCTCCTGCACCGAAGTGCCCGAACCCGCCGCCACGCGCTTCTTGCGCTTGGCGTTCATCAGTTCGGGACGCGCGCGTTCCTTCACCGTCATCGAGCCGATGATGGCATCCATGTGGACCAGCACCTTGTCGTCCATGCCGGACTGGGCCATCGCCGCCTTGGCCTTCTTCATGCCGGGCATCATGCCCGCCAGCATGCCAAGGCCGCCCATCTTCTGCATCTGGGCCAGCTGGGTGCGCAGGTCGTTCATGTCGAACTGACCCTTCATCATGCGCTCGGCCAGCTTGTCGGCCTCTTCCTTGTTGACGACTTCGGCGGCCTTTTCGACCAGCGAAACCACGTCACCCATGCCAAGGATGCGATCCGCCACGCGGGCCGGATGGAAGCGCTCGATCGCGTCGAGCTTTTCGCCGGTACCGGCAAACTTGATCGGCTTGCCGGTGACCGCGCGCATGGACAGCGCCGCACCGCCGCGGGCATCGCCATCCATACGGGTGAGAACGACACCGGTCAGCGGCACTTCATTGCTGAAGCTCTGCGCGACGTTCACCGCGTCCTGGCCGGTCAGGCTGTCCACCACCAGCAGCACTTCTGCGGGGGTGGAAACGCCGGCAACCGCCTTCATTTCCGCCATCAGCGCTTCATCGACATGCAGGCGGCCTGCGGTGTCGAGCAGCAGCACGTCGCTGTTCTGCAGCTTGGCGGATTCGAGCGCGCGGCGGGCAATGTCGACCGGCTGCTGGCCAGGAACGATCGGCAAGGTCGCGACACCGGCCTGCGTGCCGAGCACTGCCAGCTGTTCCTGCGCGGCCGGACGGTTAACGTCCAGCGAGGCCATCAGCGGCTTCTTGCCGTGCTTGTCCTTCAGCAGCTTGGCGATCTTGGCGGTGCTAGTGGTTTTACCCGAGCCCTGCAGACCGACCATCATCACCACTGCAGGCGGACGAACATCGAGGTTGAGGGGAACGCCCTCCCCGGCCTTGTCATCCTCGCCGCCGAGCATGGCAACCAGCTCGTCATTGACGATCTTGACCACCTGCTGGCCGGGCTTGACCGACTTCAGGACCTGCGCGCCAACCGCCTTTTCGGTAACGCGGTTGATGAAATCGCGCGCGACGGGCAGTGCCACGTCGGCTTCCAGCAGGGCCACGCGAATTTCGCGCATGGCATCGCGCACATCCTGCTCATTGAGCGCGCCGCGCCCACGCAGCCGGTCGAAAACATTGCCGAGATTGTCGGACAGCGTATCGAACATGTGCTCTGCTACTCCAAAAGCGACACAAACAGTGCCAAACGCGAAAAACGCCGGCGGACGAGAACTCGTCGGCCAGCGTGCGAATTTCAAGAGAAACCCGACTTTGTAATTCAGTGAATGGTGGAGCCTAGCGGGATCGAACCGCTGACCTCAACACTGCCAGTGTTGCGCTCTCCCAGCTGAGCTAAGGCCCCGTTCCATTCATGTGTGCAACTGTATCACAGCTGCGTCCCTTGCGGGAGGGGGCCATCTATGGCCGAACCTCCCCAAGCGCAAGAGGGAAATTTCACCTGACGAAAATCAGGAATCGTCTTCCTTGTCGTCATCCGAACCGGTGTCGACGCCAAGGTCGTCATCGCCGCCCAGGTCAACGTCGTTATCCGGAGAATCGTCGTCATCGTCGATATCCTCCAGATCGTCATCAGCCAGATCCGAATCGGCGTCCTTGTCGTCCTTCTTCTTGTCCTCTTCCTCAAACGGAATCGGCTGCTTGGACTTCAGGACGGGCTCAGGCGTCCATTCGTTGCCGCATTCGATGCAGGTGACCGGGTCTTCCTTGCCCAGGTCATAGAAACGCTCGCCACACTTCGGGCAGTTGCGCTTGGTGCCCCACTCAGGCTTGACCATGATCGTTCATTCCTTGTCTCACCCGCCAACCGGCAGGCGTAAAATTCGATATCGAAACCGGATGCGCCCCTTTCCCGATTCGCTGGCGCAAATCAAGGCGGAAATCGAGCGGACCGGCCGGGATGGCTCGCGCCTTGCCATAGGGGCATGGCGCTGTCAAAGACGCGGCCTGTAACCACCCGTAGGCCGCAAGCCTCCCATCAGGAACAATTCCAAGTGTCCGCAGCGATCGACAACCTCCCCAAACCGCGCCGCTTCATGCCTTCGGGCCCGCTGGCAGGCACCATCCGCGTGCCGGGGGACAAATCGATCAGCCATCGTTCGCTGATGCTGGGCGCGCTGGCGGTGGGCGAAACGCGCGTCACCGGATTGCTGGAAGGCGAGGACGTGCTCTGCACCGCGCAGGCCATGCGCCAGATGGGCGCAACGATCCGCCGCCTCGAAAACGGCGAGTGGGTGATCAACGGCGTGGGCGTTGGCGGGCTGCTGCACCCTGACGAGCCGCTCGACATGGGCAATAGCGGCACTTCAACGCGCCTGTTAATGGGCCTCATCGCCAGCCACCCGATCACCGCCACCTTCGTGGGTGATGCCAGCCTGTCGAAACGCCCGATGGGCCGGGTGATCGATCCGCTTTCGCAGGTTGGCGCCGAGTTCGAAGCATCCGAAGGTGGCACCCTGCCGCTTACCTTGCGCGGCATCTCCCCCGCGGTTCCGATCAGCTATCGCCTGCCCGTCGCTTCGGCGCAGGTGAAGAGCGCAGTGCTGCTGGCTGGCCTCAACACCGCCGGCACAACCACGGTGATCGAGCCTGTGCCGACACGCGACCATTCCGAGCGGATGCTCAGGGGCTTTGGTGCTGATTTGTCAGTCGAAGAGAAAGACGGAGAGCGGATCATCACGCTGCAGGGCGAGGCAGAACTCAAGGCACAGACCATCGTGGTGCCGGGTGATCCTTCTTCCGCCGCCTTCTTCGTTGTCGCGGCGCTGGTGGTGCCCGGCAGCGATGTGCTGATCGAGAACGTGGGCCTCAACCCCACACGCGCTGGCCTGTTCGACGTGCTGCGCCAGATGGGAGGCCAGATCGAGGAAGTGAACCCGCGCGAAGTCGGCGGCGAGCCGGTGGCGGATTTGCGCGTCCGTCACTCCGCATTGCAGGGTATCGCAGTCGATCCCGAAGTCGCGCCGAGCATGATCGACGAGTTTCCGGTGCTCTTCGTCGCCGCCTCGCTCGCTGAGGGGACAACCACCACCACCGGCCTCGAAGAATTGCGCGTCAAGGAATCGGACCGCCTTACCGTGATGGCCGAAGCGCTCGAACTGGCAGGCACCAAGGTTGAAGAACGCGAGGACGGGCTGGTGATTACGGGAACCGGCGGCGCGCCCTTGCCCGGCACGCCCGAAGGCGCGGCAGTGTTCACCCATCTCGACCACCGCATCGCCATGAGCATGGCCGTGGCGGGCCTCGCCTCCCAATCCGGCGTCGAAATTGACGATACCGCCCCAATCGGCACCAGCTTCCCCAATTTCATCGCACTGCTGGAAAGTCTCGCCAATGGCTGATCTGGACTGGGCCGCCTATGTCGGCTTCGTGGGCACCGCCTGCATCATCGGGCCTATTTCTATCTCACGGCATCGGACAAGCCCAATCCGTTCATCCTGCACGGCACCAACCTTGTCGGCGCGGCACTGTTGACCGTGTCGTTGCTGGTGCACACCAACTGGCCCAACCTTGTGCTGGAAGGCTTCTGGGCGTCGATCGCGCTGTGGGGCCTGACCCGGGCACTGCGCGGACGCACGGAAGCCGAAACGGGAGCCCGCGACGGATGATCATAACAGTCGACGGCCCGACAGCTTCAGGCAAGGGCACCATTGCCAAGGCACTGGGGCAGCACTTCCATTTGCCGCATCTGGATACCGGCCTGCTGTATCGCGCAGTGGGCTATCAGGTGCATCTC
>Ga0181607_10000795_pt1 | contig 27664 bp, 22 predicted proteins | sample 041ome_9_FD_132420 | JGI IMG/M metagenome (GOLD analysis project Ga0181607, IMG submission 132420) | Coastal salt marsh microbial communities from the Groves Creek Marsh, Skidaway Island, Georgia - 041413US metaG (megahit assembly) | ecosystem: Environmental > Aquatic > Marine > Intertidal zone...
GCCCGAGGCCGACCACGCGCCGGCGTTTCCGCGTTGGTACACCAAGACCGCAGGCCGCGACGCGGCGGCGGTGCACCAGACCAGCCGCTATTTCGATGCCGCCAACTTCGCCACCCGGATCAAGGTGCCGGTGCTGGTGGGCGTGGGGCTGGAGGACGTGACCTGCCCGCCCGCGACGATTTTCGCCGCGACCAACCAGATTGCGACCCACACCGAGGTCGTGGTCCTGCCAATTTCCGGTCATCAGAACGTCAACGGCTCGCAGGAACCCTACAACGACCGCGCCTACCGGCACTGGCTACCCGCATTGCGCGAAGGCCGGCCGCTGCCGATGGCGCAGATGCCCACGGTGATCGTGCATGGAAACTGACTCCTATTACTCATGACCTCATTACCCCGTCGTGGTTTTCTCAAACTGGGTGCCCTGGGCGCCGGCGTGGCGCTCTCCGGCTCTTGGGCGCGCGCCCAGAACGCCTCGAGCGTGCTCCTGCAGGGTGGCACCGTCATCGACCCGGCCAACGGGCTGCACGCCATCCGGGACGTGCTGCTCACGGGCGGACGGATTCAGACTGTGGGGCGGATTCCGGCGGACGGGCAGCGGGCCGGGCGCGTGATCGATGCGACCGGCCTGCTGGTGGTGCCCGGGTTGGTCGACCTGCACGCCCATGTCGGCACGCCGGACACTTCGCTCGGGCTGCCGGTAGACGAATTTACGGCGCGCAACGGGGTGACGACCTGTGTGAGCGCCGGCGACGTCGGCGCCCCGGACTGGGCCCGGTTTGAAACCGAGGTCCTGGAACGCGCCCGGACCCGGGTGTTCACCTTTTTGCATGTATCTGATCTTGGATTACAGACGTTCCCGAATCCCGAGATGCTCAACCTCGGCGACATTGCGGTCGACCGCCTGGCCGAAACGGTGGCGGCGAACGCCGACCGGGTGCTGGGCATCAAGGTGCGCGAGAGCCTCGACGTGGTGGGCGACAACGGCATCGAGCCGCTGCGACGCGCGCTCGCCGCCGCGGAGCAGGCCGGGGGCGGCGCGAGGGTCATGTGCCACATCGGCAACGCGCCCGGCGAATTGCCGGCGCTGCTCGAGCTGCTGCGGCCGGGCGACATCCTCACCCACTGTTTCAGCGGCCTGGGTAACAACATCGTGCAGGACGGCCGGCTGCTGCCGGCGGCGCAGGCGGCCCAGCAACGTGGGGTGATCTTCGACGTGGGCCATGGCGGCGGCAGCTTCGATTTCGCGGTGGCTGAGGCGGCCCTCGATCAGGGCCTGCGGCCCAACACGATCAGCAGCGACCTGCACCGCGCCAGCATGCCGACGCCGGGCAGGCCCTTCCTGCCCTGGATCATGAGCAAGTTCCTGATGCTTGGATTCACGCTCGACGAAGTCGTGGCCATGACAACGGTGCGCCCCGCCGGGATCATCAACCGCGTCGAGGGGCTGGGCACGCTTTCGCCGGGCGGGCCGGCCGATGTAACCCTGCTGCGACTGGTGGAGGCCGAGACCGACTTTGTTGACACGACCGGCAAGCACCGCACCGGCGACCGGTATCTTGAGGTGGCCGGGGTCATTCGCGCCGGGCAGGTGGTGGTGTGAGGGAAAGGTAGGGCCGCCTCGGCGAGCCGTCCCTACCCGGGGTGGGGTCAACATTGCGCCGGTCGTGGCTGGACTTCACCCGGGATAGGCGGTGGCGTGACTGCCGCGGCTGATCCCGGCTGCGCGACCCCTTTGCCCCATGACGTTTCCCCGTATCCGAGCGCTGGCCGTTTCCCTGGCCGGTGCGCTTCTGCTCCTGCTCACTCCGGGCTGCGGCCCCCGGGCCGACGGGCCGATCGTGTTGCGCGGCGCGAGCCAGTTCGACGCCAACCACGCTTTCAGCCGGACCCTGCAGGAGTTTGCCCGGCTGGTGGACGCGTATTACGACGGCCCGGTCGCGTTTGAGTTCTACCTCAACAGCGAGCTCGGGCTGGAGAAGGACTACTTCGCCTACATGAGCCAGGGCGTGTCGGTGGACTTCGCCCTCGTGTCGCCGTCGCACATGTCGACGTTCTCGCAGGCGGCGCCGCTGATGGACATGCCGTTTCTGTTCCGCGACCTCGACCACTGGAACAAGGTGCTGGAGAGCGATGCGTTTCAGCCGATTGCCGACGACGTGTCCGCCAAGGCCGACGTGATGCTGCTCGGCTACGCCGGCGGCGGCACGCGCAACCTGATCGTTTCGCGGCCGGTCACCAACCTCGCCGAGCTCGCCGGGCTCGACATGCGGGTGATGGGCGCCCCGATCCAGACGCGAATCTTCCAGGCCATCGGCGCGTCGCCGTCGGTGATCGCCTACAGCGAAATCTACAACGCGGTGCAGACCGGCGTGATCGACGCGGCGGAAAACGAGGCCTCGGGCCTCGACCAGATGAAGTTCTACGAGGTGGGCCCGGAAATTTCCCTCACCCAGCACGCCATCACGGTGCGTCCGCTGGCGTTCAGCGGCAAAACCTTCCGCTCCCTGCCGCCGGACCTGCAGGCCGCGGTGGTGCGCGCCGGCCGCGAAGCCGGGGCCTGGGGGCGCGAGTTCGAATCGTCGCAGGACGCCGCCACCCTGGCCCGCCTGGAGACTGAAGGGAAGCTGCACACGCATGTCTTCACCCAGCGCGCGGAGCTGCTGCGCTTGGCGGAACCGGTCAAGGCTGCCTACGCCCGGGAGATCGGCGCCGAGGACGTCTACGCGCGGGTCAACGCGATCGAGTGAGGCCGGTTTTTCTTAACCACGGATGAACACGGATAAACACGGATGTTCAGAGCCGGTGGATAACGCGGAGCGAATCGGTGTCCATCGGTGTCCATTTGTGGTTAACTCATGAAAGCGTATCTCGACGCCTATCACCGGCTGTTGAAGGGGCTCCTCACGGCGCTGATGGGGCTGATCATTGTGCCGGTGGCGTTGCAGATCATTTCGCGCTACACCGGCATCATCCCGCGCTACATCTGGACGGAGGAGGTGGCGCGGTTCTGCTTCGTGTGGATTGTCATGCTCGGCGCGATGATCGCGGTGCGCGACAATGCGCACTTCGAAGTCGACCTGCTGCCGGCGCCCAAGACGTCGCGGCAGCAGGGCCTCAACGGTCTCATCGTGCACGTCGCGATGCTGCTGATGGCCGGGGCGTTTGCCTGGTATGGCATTGAGTTCGCCAAGTTCGGCTTTCGCCAGACCTCCGAGATGAGCGGCATCAACATGCTGAGCATCTACATCTCGTTTCCACTCGCGGGGGTGACGTGGATCGCGTTTCTCGCCGAGAAGCTGGCGGCCGACTGGCGTCTCCTGCGCACGGATGGACCGGCCACGGAGGGGGAGCGATGAGTCCACTGGGGGTGGCGCTGCTGATGTTCGGCGTCTTCGCCGTGCTCGTGCTGCTGCGTATCCCGGTGTCGTTTTCCCTGGGGCTCGCGTGCATCCCGGTCTTCATCATCGACGACCGGCTGACCCCGGTGCTGCTGCTGAACGAAATGTGGAAGTCCTACAACTCGTTCATCCTGCTGGCGGTGCCGTTTTTTCTGCTGGCGGCCAACCTGATGAATTCGGCCGGCATCACCGAACGGCTGGTCAATCTGGCCCGGGCGACGGTGGGTCATCTGCCGGGCGGGCTCGGCCACATCAATGTGATGGTCAGCATGCTGTTCGCCGGCATTTCCGGCTCCTCCACGGCGGACGCGGCGGGCATCGGCGCGCTGTTGATTCCGGCGATGAAGAAGCAGGGTTACGACGGGCGCTTCTCGGTGGCGATCACGGCCTGCTCGTCGGTGATGGGCGTGATCATCCCGCCGAGCATCCTGATGGTGGTGTGGGGCGGGCTGATGTCGGTGTCGATCGGCGCGCTGTTCCTGGCCGGAGTCGTGCCGGGCCTGCTGATCGGGCTCAGCATGATGGGCACGGTCCTGGTCTACGCGAAGGTGCGGGGCTACCCGATCCATGCGCGGGCCTCGCTGCGCGAGTTTGGCGGCGCGCTCGGCAAGGCGTTGCTGGCGCTGATCACGCCCGCGATCATTGTCGGCGGCATCGTGGGCGGGCTGTTCACGCCCACGGAGGCGTCGGTGATTGCGGTGATCTATTCCGCGGTCCTCGGCGTGGTCGTCTACCGGGCGCTGGGCTGGAAGGAGTTTCCCGGCGTGCTCTACGAGTCGGCGCGGTTGTCGGCGGTGTCGCTGTTCTGCATCGGCACGGCCTCGGCGTTCGGCTGGCTGCTGGCGTATTTCCGGGTGCCGCACGCCCTGGTTTCGATGTTCGCGGCATGGGGCACGGGCCCGATTTCGACCGGGTTGATCATCGCCGGGTCGTTCCTGCTCATCGGCATGTTCATCGACGCGATCCCGGCGATCATCATCCTCGGCACGATCCTGCTGCCGGTGGCGCAGAGCGTGGGGCTGCATCCGGTGCATTTCGCCATCATCGGGGTGATCTCCCTGGCCTTCGGATTGGTGACGCCGCCCTACGGCCTGTGCCTGCTGATTTCGGCGGAGATCGGCCGCGAGAAGGTGGTCAATGTGCTCAAGGACGTCGTCATCATCCTGCTGCCCATGCTCGTGCTGCTGTTGGTCGTGATCGTATGGCCCGACTTGATCCTGTGGCTGCCGCGCTGGCTGACACCGGAGTTTCTGTAGACGGCCGTAGGCCGGCGGGGTTGACCGCCGATGGCGCGGATGCGGGGTGGTGCAGTGCTTCGCAGCCAGCCACGCCATCAACGGTTTATCGCGACGTAGCGGCTCAGCCGCGGCCCATGTAGGGCATGCCGTTGGCCATGACGGTGAGGAAGGGGACGTTGGCTTCCAGCGGCAGGCTGGCGAGGTGGACGAGGGTGCGGGCGACGTTGTCGACGTCCATGCGCGGCTCGGTGCGCTTGGAGCCGTCGGCCTGCGGCATGCCGGTGTCCATGCCGGCCGACATGTCGGTGACGGCGTTGCCGATGTCGATCTGGCCGCAGGCAATGTTGTGCCGGCGGTAGTCGAGGGAGATGGATCGGGTGAGTCCGGTCACGCCGTGCTTGCTGGCGTTGTAGGGGATCGACATCGGGCGGGGCACGTAGGCGGAGATGGAGCCGTTGTTGATGATGCGTCCGCCGCGCGGATCCTGCGCCATCATCAGCCGGAGGGCCCCCTGCGCGCAGAGGAAGGCGCCGGTCAGGTTGGTGTCGATGACGCGGCGCCACTGTTCGTAAGTGAGCTCGGTGATCTCGACCAGGGGTGCGCCGACCCCCGCGTTATTGAAGAAGAAATCGAGGCGACCGTAGGTTTCCTTTACCTGGGCGAACAACGCGTCCACCGACTCCGGGTCGGTGACATCGGTGACCACGGCCAGGGCCTGGTCGTTCCCGATCTCAGCGGCAACGGCGGCCAGGGCATCGGCGCGGCGGCCGGCGAGCACGACGGTCCAACCGGCCTGGGCGAGGGCGAGGGCGGAGGCTTTGCCGATGCCGGAACCGGCACCGGTAACGAGAGCGATCTTCATCGTGGCAATGAGGTGGGGTAAACGGAGGGAGGAGCGGGGAATTCAGCCGGGAAAGCGTGGAACCGCAAAGCCTCATTGCCGTTCCGGACAAAAAGAAACCGCCGTCCAAGAGGACGGCGGTGAGGCAAGAGGGTGGCTTGTCGGGCCGCCTCAGGAGGACCGCAATGTGGCCTCAAGTTTGGCCGTGGCGGTGGCGTAGGCCTTCAGGGCCTCGATGGTCGCGTCGCGGGCGGCATCGAATTTGTCCGCCGTGGCCATGCGGAGGGCGTCGATCCGGTCAGCCACCGCGGTGCGGGCGTTCATCGCGGTGTTGAGGGCGGATTCGGTCTGGGCCGAGAGGTTGGGTTTTCCCTGCAGTTCGACCACCGCGCGGGCGTTGGCACTGACACTGGCCTGCGCCTGGGAGATCGCATTCCCCTTGGTCTCGTAGGAGGCATCGGTGAGGGCACTGACGGTGGCGGTTGCGTCAAAGACGATGGCTGCCGACGATGCCTGAGCGGGCAAGGCCGGCGCGACGGATGGCATCGGCTGGGTGGGAACTTGGTTTTGGGCAAAGGCAACAGTCAGGCCGAAAGCAGCAATCAAGGTGATCGCCGCGGGGAGTTTGGAGGGCATTTTCATATAGGTTGGCTCCTTATATTGGGAGGTTCGGCCAAGGCATTGCCGGATGCTTGCCAACCTGTGGGCGGGCTGGGCGATGGGCGCGGCAAGTCACAACCCGCCGGGGGAATACGGAAATTGTAACTCCGGTCGTCTCTCACCGCGAGGACTCATCCCCATGGCGTTCTGCACGGGATTTTGCATGAGATCCGGCAGACTGCATCGTTCGTGGTCAATGCGTCGGACCGGCGTGCGGCGACCTCAGTTGGATGCGTCGCGGGCGGCATCGGAGATGGCATCACCCGCGGTCTCGATGTCCTCGCCGGCACCTTCGATGGTCTGGCAACCGGTGAAGAGGGTGGTACCCAGGGCACACCCGAAAAGGAAGAGGGAGCATTTGATGGTGTTTTTCATGTTCCCTTGCGAACCGCACACCCCATGCCGGGGAGGAGGTGGGTTTAGTAAGTAGCTTTTGTATCGTTATATATCTAATAACGATCCGCTCAACCGCTCGGTCCATGCGGCCGCATGTCCCTCAGGCTGCACGACCGCATGCAGGTCGATCGTGCAGGTTGCAGTATCGAGCAAGGTCAGGGCCCGCGGTAGACCTCGACGATGGCGATGCCGGTGGTGTCACCCACTCCGGACAACTCGACGGTGTAGGAGCCGGGCTCGAGTGACACGAGCAGCACGGCGTCGTTGCTGCCGCGTTCGAGGGCAAACGCCCCGATGCTGGCGGAGACGCTTTCGATGGTCTCGATGTCACCGGCGGTCCAGTTGTCGTTGGCCCGGAGGAAGCGCGGCTGGCCCTCGGAGTCGGTTTCGTAGAGCCGAATAATCGGGTCGGCCAGCGTGCCGGGCACGCCGTAGGCGGCGAGGCCGGGACCTATGCCCCGGATGAGGACCTGGCGGGGAACGTCGCCCGAGACGACAAAGCCGCCCACGAGCTTCTGCAGGCCGGTGCCCACGTTGCCGCGGGTGGAGATGTTGACCATTTCCACCGGCTGGCCGGTGGCGGCATCGTAGACCTCGACGATGGCCAGGCCGGTGCCGTCGGCGACACCGAGCACCTGCACCGTGTAGCTGTCGGGTTCGAGGGCGACACGCACCGCGGCGGACTTGGTGTCACCGCTCAGGTCAAACGCCCCGAGCGCGGCGAAGTCATCCGCGAGATCGCTGCTCCAATCGTCGTTTTCCACCAACGGGGTCACTTGCTCGGCGCCCTTGAAGATGCGGATGCGCGGGTCGGCCAGCGTGTCCGGCAGGCCGTAGCTGCCGAGGCGCGGGCCGACGGCACGGATGACAACGTCCTTCGCCTCGCTGCCGCTGATGACGAAGCCCGCGACGAGGGCGGCGGCGCCGGTGCTGACGTTGCCGCGGGTCGAAATGTTGGCGAGGCGCTCGGTCTGGGTGCCCGTGGCGCGCACGCCGACTTTGACGGGCCGGGTGGTGGCGGCGCCGCTGGCATTGGTGGCGACGGCGACGTAGGTGCCGGCATCGGCGGCGGTCAGGCTGGCGAGGGTCAGTTCGCTGCCGGTGCCCACGACGGTGCCGCTGGCGGAGTCGCGGTGCCAGGTGATGGTGGGAGCGGGACTGCCGCTGGCGGCGGTGCTCAGGGTCACACTGCCGCCCGGGGCGGCGGTGGCGCCGAGTGGCTGCGTCACAATGGCGGGGAGCGGTTCGCCGGCGACGTCGAGCTGCACGGTCACGGTGGCATCACCGGCGGCCAGATCGAAGCTGCCGCTTTGCACGGTGTCGCCGTAGGTGACCTGGTATTCGTAGGTGCCGTGGAAGCCGCGGCCGGTGATGGTGCCGTCGGCGCCGACCGCGGCTTCGACCTCGGTCCACCAATCATCGTAGACCAATTGGCGATAAGCGTCGGCGGCGGGTTTGGCCGTCCAATCGGTGCGGAACATGGCGGCGGTGTCGCGCCAGTGGGCGCCTTCCCAGAACCCCCAGAACTGCACGCCCTCCATCTGCGGATGGCTGATGGCAATGGTCAGAAGGTCGCGGTAGAAGTCGGCCTGCATCGACTCGTCGTCGGTCGAGAGGTCGAGTTCGGTGATGCGGAATTTGAGATCAGGGAACTCGGTCGCGTAGCGTTCCAGGATCTGCCAGATGCGGGTGATGCCGGTCGGGGTGGCGCTGAAGTGACCCTGGAAGCCGATGCCCGTGACCGGGGCGCCACCGTCGAGCAGGTACTGCACGGTCTCGGCGTAGGCGTTCTGCTTGGTGATGTTAAGGCCGCCGCCGGAAAGGATGCCGTAGTCGTTGATGTAGAGGTCGGCCGTGGCGTGGTTGGCGCGGGCGCGTTCGAACCAGTCGATCATGTGCTCGTAGCCGTAGGTCGCCATGACATCGAAGTTGTCATATGGCTCGTTGATCACGTCCCACTCCTCCAGGTAGGGGGTGGTGGGCACCATCACGTCGTCGATGTGATCGAGGATGGCGGCGGGCACGGTGGGATCAGCGCTGTTGATGCGGCTGGTGAAAGAGTCCGGCATGTTGCGGGTCGAGGGCCAGACGAGCACGTGACCGCGCATGGGGATGCCCTGTTCCTGCAGCCACTGCAGGGCGGCGAGGGTCTGACTGCGGCTGAAGCTGGAGCTCCAGTCCCCGATCCATGGCTCCCACTTCAGGTCGTTCTCGAAGGTGCCGGTGTTGAAGAGTTCGAGGACGTGAGCGCGGTAGGTGTCGTTGGACGCCCCGGCGCCCATCAGTCGGCTGGCGACCATGGCGGAGCCGAAGCCGAAGGCGTGGCGGCGCTGGCGGACGCTGACGGTGGCACCGGGCAGCGGGGCGCCGCCGGAGTCGCGCACGTCGACGGTGAAGTTGGCCTTGCGGTATTGTTCGATGCGGGCGGCGGCTTGGGCCCGCCAGGGGGCGTTGGCGGGGCGGCCCTCGTATTGGAAGGGGGTGCGCGGCATCTCGGCCAGTGTGCGGGTCTTGCCGTACCACAGGAGCTCGACGCCGCCAAACTCCAGCACCTGGGCGCGGGCGGAGGCGGTGAAGCCGAACTTCATGCCGGCCACACCCGCGGCGTAGGTGCCGTCGACGGCGAAGGGCAGGAAATATTCAGTCCACTCCGAGGTGGCCGAGGCGCGGTAGCTGAGCGACTTGCTGTAGTCGGGGGCGGGGCCCTCGAAATACGCCTGCAGGGTGACGGTGCCGGTCTCGTCGGTCGTTTCGATGGCCCGCATGAAGAAGTGCAGCAGCACGACGTCGCCGTTCGCCAGAGCCCGGTTGGTGGTCTGCGTGACGGCGCTGTTCCAGAAGTTGCCGGTGGGCCGGGCGACATCGATGCGGGCGGCACTGGTGAAGGACTGCCCGGTCACGGTCACGGTGGAGCGGCTGGCGATCGCGCCTTCGGTGTCCTCGTTGGCGTAGAAGCTGCCGTTGACCGCGATGTCTGCGACCGACACCAGCGAGGTGCCGCCTGAAGGTATTTCCTGGGCGCGGAGGAAGGGGGTCCCGACCGAGAAAACCAGGAGTAATGCGGCGGCACGAAGCACGCCCGACCGTAGGGGGGAGCAAATCATAGCAGGGGTTAGGAGTGGGGGGGGGGTGGCGGCAACGTGTGCCGGGGTACGGTTAACGTCAACGCCTACGACTCCTTTATCGGGTGCGTGGTTCGCGCCCGACCAGCCGTTATTCGATTCGCCGGAGTTGCAGCGAGTCGATGATCACACCCCGGGCCAGGGCGTTGGTGATGACCACGGTCATCGTGCCAGGGGCGCACCAATTGCGTTCCTGCAACAGCTTCAGGGCGTGGCGGATCGTCTCTTCAGGGTCGTCGTGGAACTCGATCAGGAAGGGCTCCACGCCCCACGGCAGCAGCAGCTGGCGGAAGAGCTGGGGCTTGTCGGTGAAGGCGAAGATCGGCACGCCGCGGGGGCGCAGTGCGCCGAGCGAGTAGGCGAGGAAGCCGCTGCGGGTGAAGACGATGATGGCCGAGGTGCCGAGGTCCTGAGCCAGAAAGGCGGCCGAGCGCAGCATCTTCGACTTGGGCTCCTCCAGCACCAGCTTGCGGTTCAGCGTCGCGTCGACGGTGGGCTCGATGGTCTGGATGATGTTCTTCATCACCTGCACCGACTCGAGCGGGTATTGGCCGACGGTGGTCTCGCCGGACAGCATGACGGCGTCGGCCTGTTCGCGGATGGCGTTGGACACGTCGGAGATCTCGGCCCGGGTGGGCATGGGCGAGGAGATCATCGTCTCCAGCAGATGCGTGGCGATGATCACCGGTTTGCCGGCGTCGCGGCAGGCGGCGACCATCTCGGTCTGCACCAGCGGCAGCCGGTGATAGTCGATCTCGATGCCGAGGTCGCCGCGGGCGACCATGATGCCGTCGGCTTCGGCGATGATGTCGCCCATGTTGCGCACGCCGGCCTGATCCTCGATCTTGGCAATGATCTTGGCGGTGGAGCCGAGCTCATCGAGGAAGGCGCGCAGGTGGCGCACGTCGGAACCCTGGCGGACAAAGGACAGGGCGACGAAGTCGATACCCGCCTTCACGCCGGCGCGCAGGTCGGATTCGTCTTTCTCGGTGAGGCAGGGCAGATTGACGAAGACGCCCGGCAGGTTGATGTGCCGCTTAGAGCCGATGGTGCCGGGGGTCAGCACCTCCAGCCGGATGCGGTCGTGGCTCTTGTCCACCACCTTCATGCGGATGAGGCCGCTGTCGATCAGCACGGTGGCGCCGAGTTCAATGTCCTTAGGGAGGCCCGGGTAGTTGGTCGAGACGGCAGGGATGTCACCGGTGGGCGTCGCGGTCTCGATATGTATTTCGAAAAGGTCGCCGATCTTGAGCTCGATGGGGCTGTCGACCTTGCCGGTGCGGATTTCCGGACCCTTCACATCCATCATCACGCCCACGTGCCGCCCGCCTTCGTTGGAGGCCTCGCGGATGTACCACATGGCGTCCTCGACCCACTTGTGCGTGGCGTGGGCCATGTTGAGCCGGAGGATGTCGACGCCGGTGGCAATGAGCTTGGCCAGCATTTCCTTCGACTCGGTCGCCGGCCCGAGGGTCGCGATAATCTTGGTGTGACGGAAGTAAGCCGGTCGAGTCGTCATGTTTGAAAGCGGAACCAGCACAAAGGAAGCCACGTCAGGGCGACCTCGTCACCGTGAAAAAAGTGACGATTTGGGGGACTCGTTAGGTAGGACGCCGGATGGTGCGGGTACTACAGGCCGGAGTCGCTGAAAGTGCGGTCGTGCACCCGGACGTGGTGATCGAAGATCACGGTCTTCGGCGCTCGCAGGTGGGCGACCGAGGTCAGCACGGGGGCTGCGCTCAGGATCATCCGGGGCCGGTGGTCGACGGCGATGCGGCCGATGAGGTCGGCGTAGTCCAGACGGCCGGCGCTCACCCCGGTGGCGGCATGGAGGATGGCGGGCGCGGGCAGGCCGGCGCGTTCCATGAGTTCCAGTTCGAAGATGAACCCGAGGCCGTGGGAGACCCCGCAGGATCCGGCGTCGCTGCCGGCGATGATGAGCACGCCCATCTCATGGGCCTTCACCAGCGTCCGCGCATGATTATCAAGGATCCGCCGGAGATTGCTGACGACCGGTTCGTCCCAGCCGAAGCGCCCGGCGTGATCGACCTGGAGCTGGACGGGGGCGAAGGTCGGCACCCAGGCGATCTGGCGGTCGCGAAGCTTGGCCAATTGGTCGTCGCGCAGGAAGAAGCCGTGCTCGATGGAGTCGACGCCGCCGTCGATGGCGTGGTCAATGCCGGTGTCGCCGGAGGCGTGGGCAAAGGTCTGGCGGCCGTGCGAGTTGGCCGCGGCCACGATGGCTGTCACCTCGGCGGTGTCCATCTGCGGCTTGGCGGTGACGAGGCCCCGCTGGAAATTGATGATGCCGGTGGGGAGCAGCTTGATCCGGTCGGCGCCCTCGGCGACGCGACTGGCGACGCAGGCCTCGATCGATCCGTGCGCTTCGATCGAGCCGCCCATGAACTTGCCGTAGCGGCCCTCGTGGTGGAGGGCGGCACCCGGACTGTCGAGGTAGGGCATGAGCGGTCGGCCGGCGGACTTGTACTGCCGGCTGAGGGCGAGGCCGACGCCGTCCTTGTCGCCGGCGTCGCGCACGGCGGTGATGCCGAGGGTGACCAGTTGCTCCAACCGCGGCTGGGCGGCGGCGAGCAATTGGGCCGGTGACTGTTCGAGATAGGCGGCGCGCCGGTCGAAATCGAGTTCGCCGCCCTCGAGGAAGAGGTGCGCGTGGGCCTCGATCAGACCGGGCAGCAGGGTGGCGTCCGGCGCCGCGACATCGGGGGTGGTCTGGCCGGGGTTGAGCACGTCGGCGGGCGGTCGCGTGCCCTCCGTGCCCACGAAAAGGATACGCGTAGCATCGTAAACGACATGGGCATCGCGGACCGCCGTGGGGGACGAGCCCTCAAGCAGCGTGCCGACATGCAGCCAGATGCGACGGTCGGCGGAAGCGGTAGGAACTGAAAAGGGGTTAACCACGGATGGACACAGATGAACCCGGATAGCGCTTCGAACAGCTGGATAGGACTGATCCGTGTCTATCTGTGTTCATCCGTGGTTTTGTTTTCTACAACGGGGCGAGGTTGCCGAAGGAGTAGACGTGGAACTTGGCCAGGTTCGGGTGGCCGGTGAATGCGTCGACGATGTAGGACGGGTCGAAGCCGGCGACGAAGCGGGCGAGGTTGAGCGGGTTGGAGAGAAAGCCCTTCACCGCATTGTCGACGCCGCAGACTTGGGCGAAGCGGGCGAGTTGCTTCATCGTGCAGTGGTTGGGCACGCCGAGGTAGACCGGTAGCGGTGCATCGTTGAGGAACCGGGCGATGGCCTTGCGATTGAGCGACCATTGCGTGACCACGAACCGGGCGTACTTGGTCTTGCTGCGCAGAACGTCCAGCGCTTCCGCATAGCTCAGGGATCCGTTGCCGTCGGGGAAACCGCCGACGCCGATTTCCCAGTCGGCGAAAGCACCGGTGGTGATGAGTTCCGAGACGTTGGCGAAGGAGCCCTCACGTTTGCCGCCGCCGCGGATGAAGAGGGCCTTGCGGGTGTAGGAGCCGAGGGTGGCGGCGAGATCGCGGGCGTCGGCGTCATCCTTGACCTTGTTCGACGCGATGTGCGGCACGGGCCGGAGGCCGAGGTCGTGCAGCTCGGCGATCTTGGCCACCAGGGATTCCTTCGACTCGGTCGGCAGCCACGTCACGAACACCTCGTCGTAAGCGAGAGGCAGGGTGACGGCGTTGCGCGTCGTGATCTCGATGCTCATCGGCATCGTGCGCGTCGAATCAGTCGTCCCAGTCGTCATCGTCATCCGGGGTGCCGGCGGCGCAGATGGCCATGATGGCCTCGGCCTGGCGGAAGCCGGCGGTTTCCTGTGATTCGCCATCGGTGCGGCGGCCCTGGGCGAGGGCTTCACGGAGCTGCGCGACCATGGGGTCGTCGGCCGCGAGGGCGGCGGGCTGCTTCTCGACGTTGGCCAGCGCGTAGTCGAGGCCGAGTTCACCGGCGATGGTGAGGTAGGCGTTCTCGAGCTGCTCGCGCACACCCTTGGGGGTGCCCCAGGCGAAATTGGAAAGCCCGACGACGAAGTGGACGCCCTGCAGGTCGGGATCGGCGGTGATCAGCTGCATCGCGTCGAGGCCGATGTTGACGAGGCCGTAGGTGTCGGCGCCGACGGGCGCGAGGCCGACGTCGATGATGATGTCGTCCGGCGTGCGGTTCGCCTTGGCGGCGAGCAGGTCGACGAAACGCTTGGCGGCGGAGTGGCAGTCCCGCGGATCGAGGCATTGGGCGCCGCCCTCCGCAGTGAAGGTTTCCGAGGCCATGACGATGACGCGGGTGTCGTGTTCCTTGACCAGCCCGATCATCTCGTCGAGGCGGGTGCGGGAGGCGGCGAGGGAGTTGAGGATGGGCCGGCCGCTTTTGCTGGCGTCGTAGTGGGCCAACGCCACGCGGTGGTAGTCGACGTTGGGGTTGTCGAAGGCCAGCGGCGTGGTGGTGACCTCCTGGAGGGCGGGCACGACCTCGGGCAGGAATGCGAGCATCTCCTCCGCCCGGACCGAGATGCGCTGGGTGCCGTCGAGGTTGACCGTCAAATAGGCGGCGCCGCGTTCGCTCTGGCCCTGGGCGAGTTCCTGGTAGCCCGTGATGCTGCGATCCGTGAACGCCCGGCGGGCGCGGGCGTAGGAGTTGTTGATGAGTTCGCCGATGATGTTGAGAGGGGGAACGGACATGATAGGCGGGCTCAGTTGAGCGCGGCTTCAAGCTCGGCCTGGATGGCGGCGGCCACGCTGGCAGCGTCGCCCGCGCGGTCCTGTTCGTCCCCCCACTTGAACTGGGCGGAGTAGTCGGCCTCGGCGGTCAGGCCGAGGCGGGTGGCGGCGGCATCGATCCGCTGCACGAAGGGCTCGGGCAGCTCAATCTTCACCTCGGTGACCTCATCGGCCGCCTTGATCTGGGCAGGCAGGTCCTGCCAGTAGAGGATTTGGTAGGTGGTGTGGGTGCCCTTGGGCGCGGTGGCATCGGTCTTGGCGGCGGGCGGCGGATACTTGGGCTGGTTGTCCGGGGCGTCGCCCTTGCCCACGAAGTGCAGGAACAGGTCGACGGCGCTGGAGGCGTCCTGCCCGTAGCCGTCGGCCCCGACCTCGTCGGCGAACATCTGGCTGATGGGCGCGCCGCCCACGGCGAACTTGATGTGGTCGCGGCCGGCCTCGTGGAAGCCGTCGATGACGGTCTTCATGTAGGTCATGGTGGTGGTGAGCAGGGCGGACATGCCGATGATGTCCGGGTTGCACTTGTCGGCGGCGGCCATGAATTTTTCGACACTCTGGTCGACGCCGATGTCGATGACCTCGAAGCCGGCGCCCTCGGCCATCATGCAGACGAGGTTTTTGCCGATGTCGTGCAGGTCGCCGCGGACGGTGCCCATCATGAGCGTGCCGACCTTGGAGCTGGGACCGCCGGCGGCATCGCTGGCGGAGAGCAGGGGCTTGAGCACGGCCATGCCGGCCTTCATCGCCCGGGCGGCGATGAGTACCTCGGGCACGTAGAGGATGTTGTGCTTAAAATCCTCCCCGACGACGGCCATGCCGGCGATCAGGCCGTCCGCGAGGACCTGCTGGGGAGTGAGGCCCTCATCGAGGGCGGCTTGGGTCATCTTGGCGACCTCGGGTCCGTTCCCCTCGTAGAGGAGTTGGTTCATCAAAGCGTAATCAGGCATTTTTAAGTTCGGAATTTTTAACCACGGATGAACACGGATGGTTTCGCCTGCCGGCTACGCACTGAAACGAAGTGCGGGTGGATTGATCCGTGTTTAGCTGTGTCCATCGGTGGTTAATAACAGTGGTGGAGTGGTGGTTGGCTTACTCGCCTTTGCGGGCCTTGTTGTAGTCGTTGAGGGCGGAGAGCATGGCCTCGATGTTGGCCTTGGGCATGCCGGGGGAGGTGCCGCCGCCGACGGAGAGGATGATGCGCTCGCCCTCGCTCTTCTTCAGGACATCCATGGTGGCGGTGTAGCATTCCTCTGGGGTGCCACGGACGCCGACCTCAAGCGGATTCACGTTGCCCATGAGGGTCATGTCGTCGCCGATGCGGAACTTCACCTCCTCGATGTCGGTTTGCTTGCCCCAGTTGAGGACGTTGAAGCCGACGTCGGGCAGGTAGTCCATGCAGGCCTCGATGGAGGCGTCGTTGTGATAGATCTTCACCCAGTCGTCCGGGAAGGCGTCGCAGATGCGCTTGAGGTAGGGGTGGCAGAATTCCTGATAATGCTCCTCGTTCACGAAGCCGACGATGTCGTCGAGGATGAAGAGGCCCTCGACGCAGTCGCCGATGGCCCTCTGCTGGGCCTTGAGCCAGTCGATGATCAGGCGGGTGCAGAGGTCGAGGAGTTTGTGGCACTCCGCGGGCTTGTCGACGAGGTCGAGCATGAAGTCGGCGGTGTTGCGCACGAAGCCGGCGGTGCACATCGGGCCGCGGGCGGTGACGATTGGCATGATGTAACCGGCGTCGAAGACCTGCTGCTTCTGCATACGAATGCGGTGCAGGGTCATCGCCATGAAGGCGTCGGCCTCGACTTCGTATTCGTGGATCTTGTCGACGTCCTCGATGCGGAAGAGGCCGTGGTATTCGGAGGGCGTGTTGTCCTGCCAGAACTTGATCTTGGCACCGAGCGCGGACGGCTCGGCGGCCATGCCGTATTCCATCCAGAAGCCGGGGATGAAGATGACGTCGGGGAACTCGCGATGGATCTTCAGGTGGCAGTCGAGCCACACCTGCGGGTTGAGGAAGAAGTCCATGTGGCCGACCCCGCAATAGCCCGGGATCCACGGGCTATCGATGATCATGGCCATCGGGATGTTATCGAGTCGTTCGCCGCGGGCGGCTTGTTTAAAGATTTCCCATTGTTCGGGGCGCATAGTGGAGAGTGGGTTTTAGGATTTGGGTAAAGGTGATTGGGATTGCTGCTCAGGCGGCCGGGGGTTCGAGGTAGACCTCGTGGCCGCGGACCTCGATTTTGGCGCCGGCCTGGGTGGCGGCTTCCTCGAGGGCCTTGTGCAGCATGACCTTCACGTCGGGCCCGTGTTCGAGGCGGCGGAGGAGCCCCTCGCCCTTGGCGCTGTTGATGCGCAGCATGAGTTTCAGGCCCTTGCGCTTGCACATGACCTTGGTGCCGTCGTCGAGCTTGACGGTGAGTTGCTTGATGAAGGCGCTGGCGTAGTGCACGCCGACGCCGGACTTGTCGGAGAAGTTCGCGGGGAGCTTCTCGTCCGTGGCGGGATCGATATCGCAGAGTTTGATCATGAGAGGGAGGACTGGGCGGGGGTTGTGGCGGGTTGGTGCAAGGCGTAGTGGAGGGTCTCCAGGGCGAGGCCCCATTTGTGGGCGCGGGAGGTGGCGTCGCAGTAGCAGCCACTCTGGCGGGTCTCGCGTTCCCAGGTGAGGACGGCGTCGAGGGACTGGCCGACAACGGGCGGCGGCTCGGCGATGCGCGTCATCGTGGCAGCGGGATCGCGCAGCCAGGCGCATTGCTGGGCGTGGCCGTGGTCACCGGGCGCCGGGGCGCATGACGTATCCAGGATACGGTGACCCTCGGCGGCGGGGGCGAGGGCGACGCGGTAGTCGAAGGCCAGCGGCCGGCCCATGTTGGAGCAGGTGCTCCCCTCGAAGCGAAAGGTGGCGTCGATGCGGCCGTCGGCGTGACGGGTGAGCGACAGGCGCTGCTCGGCCCATTTGCCGAGCGCGCGGCGCGCGACGGTATAGCGGGGGGCGGGCGAAACGGGTTTGGGTTCCTCGATCGCGACCGGGGCGTGCACGTAGGCGGCCCGGCGGTAGGCGCAGGGCTCGAAGGCGCAGCGCTCACAGGGGATGAGGCCGGGCGTGGCCAGCGCGGCGGGGGTCCGCTCGATCAGGCCGAAGACGCCGAACAGGGTCTTCTTCGGCTTGATCATGCCGCTGCCCAGGACCTCGAGCGGCTCCGGCAGTTCGCGGCCGAGTTGGGCGGTCAGCACCTCGAACAATTTGTTCTGCTCCGAGACATCCCAGCCGGCATAGCCCGGGCTGTAGTGCGGGATGGCCATGAGCCCGGCCGGCTCCGCGAGGTCGCAGATGCGGCCGCTGAGGGTGGCGACGAGATGCTCGACGACGGCCGAGCCGTAGACCTCGGCGAAGAAGTATTCGTCGGGCTTGGACTCGCGCCACAGTTCGGCGGAGCGGTCGGCGATGGCGGCGCCGGCGCCGACGGCGGCCAGCATCACGCGGCGGGCGCCGTTGTCGCGCAGGTGGCTCCGCAGCTTGGGGGAATGGAAGGGCACGCCATCGATGACCAGGCGGTCGCGACTGAGGTCGAGGGTGGCTTCGCGCAGGTAGATCCACGGGCGGCCGTGTTGGCCATACCAGCCGGTGGTGGCCGCGATGAGCGCGTCGATGCGTTCGTCGGGCTCGTGACCCGGCGGATAGCCGAGCAGGCGGTGGTATTCCGCCCGCGGCACGGTGACGGACACCTCGGTCAAAAGGGTTTCCAGGCGCGCGCTCATGCTGCGGGGGGGCTGCCGATCGGCGCGAATTGGCAGCCTTCGACGAACACGTCGAAGAAATGCGGGTGGGTTTCGAGGCGACAGTGCTCGACGCGGCGGACGAGCTGCTCGAGCTCGGCGCGCTTGGTTCGGGAGAGTAGGGCAATGCAGGCGCCCTCGACGGCGGCGTTGCCGACCCGGCGGATTTTCCCGGCCGGCAGGTCGGGGATGAGGCCGATGCGCTTCGAGGCATCTAGGTCGAGGTGGCGGCCGAAACCGCCGGCGAGGTAGAAAACCTCCAGCTGCTCGGCGGTGATACCGAAGTGCTCGAAGATGATCTGCAGGCCGGCCACGTTGGCGCCCTTGGCCTGGGCGAGGTTGTTCACGTCGGCCTCGGAAAACGTGATGCCGGGCGCGACCTCGATCGGCTCCTCGTCGAATTCGAAGCGGCCGAGCCGGTTCATGCGGTCGGTCCGGACGAGCTCGGCGAGCAACGACACCAGTCCCGAACCGCAGAGGCCGACGGGGGGCTCGGCCTCGCCGCCGATGACGGAGACCTCAAATGATTCGTCGTCGCGCATGACGACCTTTTCGATCGCCCCGGGCAGTCCGGGCATGCCGCAGGAAATCTGACCGCCCTCGAAGGCGGGGCCGGCGGGGCAGGACGCGACCACCACCCGGTCCTTGTGCCCCAGCACCAGCTCGGTGTTGGTGCCGATGTCCATGATGGCGACGAGGCGATCCTCGTGCGCGAGGTCGGCGGCGAGCATGCAGGCGGCGGTGTCGGCGCCGACGTGACCGCTCATGATGGGCAGGCCGTAAAGTCGCGCGGCGGGATGCACCGCGAGGCCGAGTTTTTTCGCGGTGGTGGTCAGCACCGTCGAGTCGCGTTGGCCCTTTGCCATTTCATGTTCGGTGAGCGACTGGTAGGGGCTTTGGCCGATGGTGTAGACCGACAGCCGGAAGAACAGGTCGCGCATGGTTGAGTTGCCGGCGATGACGACCTCGTAAATGGAGTCGGCCGGTACGGGCAGATCGGCGATGGCCTGGTTCAGGTAGCCGAGCAGCGTGCGTTGCAGGGAGCGCGTTTTGTCCTCAGTGTCGTAGGCGATGCGCGCCATGACGTCGGAGCCGCCGAAGCGTTGCGGGTTTTCGAACGACGAGGTCGCGACCAGCTCACCGGTTTCCAGGTTCAACAGCCGCAGCACCACGGTGGTCGTGCCGATGTCGAGGGCGATGCCGTGGGCGGGCTCGGTCAACGGGCGTCGGTCGATCTCGACCCCGTCGAGCAGTACGCGTTCACCGTCTCGGGTCACGCACGGGTCGGGGGTGAAACCGGTCGCATGGACGGGCAGTTCGTAGGCCTGGTTCTCCACCCGGAGGGTGCCGCGGCGCATGGTGTGCGCGTGGACCTCGGCGTCGGCGGGCGCGTCGGGGGCGAGCCGGGCGCGGCAGGACAGGCGGAAGCCCGCCGTGAGGTGCTCCTCCTCGGGACGGGGCGCGGTGAGAAACTCGCCCCCGCCGGTGACCTCCATGATGCACTCCTTGCACTTGCCCTGCTTGCGGCAGGACGTGGGCACCCGGATGCCGAGTTGCTCGGCATGGTCGAACAGCGTCGCGGTGGAACCGGCAACGACATCGAGCGGCTGGGCGTTGAGGTGGAGGGTGGGCAAGGAGCGGTGAGGCAGGATTAGTTTTTAACCACGAATGCACACGGCTGGCTTCGTCTACCGGCTACGCACGGGAAGCTCTATGGGAAGCGGACCGGTAGGGGAGCTATTCGTGTCCATTCGTGATTGAGAATTACCGGATCGTTTTCAGGCCGGCGGCCATGAAGCCGAGGGCGAAGGCCATGCCGGCGTGCCACGGGGCGGCACAGCTCATCTGCGGGGCGTGGTCGGGGATGACGACCCCGTCGAAACCGCAGTCCTGGAGGATGCGCATGACGCGCAGCACATCGACGTCGCCGTCGTCGATGAAGGACTCCTTGTAGGTGGGTACCTTGCCGACGACGTTGCGCAGGTGGACGTAGCCGATCCGGCCCTGGCGGGCGTAGGTTTCGACTACGTCGTAGATGTCGCCCTCGGTCATCTCGGCAAGCGAGCCGACGCAGAACTCGAGCGTGTTGGCCGGGCTGTCGTGCAGGTCGAGCAGGCTCTGATACATCGACGGTTGGTAGACGAGCCGCGGGGTACCGCGGATGGTCGGCATTGGCGGATCGTCGGGATGGACGGCGAGTTTCACTCCGGCGGCCTCGGCCACCGGCAGCACCTCGGCGAGGAAGCGGTCGAGGCGATCCCACAATTGCTCGTAAGTGACTTCGGCCAGCGGTTCGGTGAGCGTGGCCGCGGGGTCAACGACCATGTTCCAGGCCATGCCCTGCGGCATCGGCAGGTCGTAGGGACCCTCCATGCCGACCGAGGGTGCGCCGCCGCGGGCGTAGGGTCCGGTGGTACGGCCGGCGACGCCGGCGAGGGAAAAGTTGTAGCCGATGATGGGGATGCCCGCTTCGCCGACCCGGCGGATGAGCGTTTTGACGTTCTCGATGTGTTGGTCGCGTTGCGGACCGTCGAGCAGCACGTCGTGCCAGTGGGCCGGGTCGAAGTTCTCGATCGCTTCCAGCGTCAGCCCGGCGGCTTCGACGTCCCGGCGGATGCCGACCAGTTCGTCGACTGTCCAGAGGGCGTCCGGGTCACCGGCCTGCCCCCAGCCGCGGTCGGTGCCGGTAGGCTGGTCCTCGGCGTGGGCGTGTTGGCCACCGCGAAAGTAATCCACCAGATGTGCGACGATGTGCGTCGCGCCGGCCTGCCGGGCGAACGCGAAGTTCTCCGGCGTGAGCATGTGGCGGTAGAGACCGAGGCCGAGTTTCATGGAGCGGGGCGGCGAGAGGGGAGGTCCGCAGAAGGAAGGGGCCTATCATCCTAGGGTCCGGCAGTGGGTCAGCTAGGGCCATAATGCTCAACTGTTGAGCATGAAATTAGCCCATTCCAGAACAGGCGAATGAGAATGGGATCCCCTACTCGGCTCGCAACGCCACTATCGGGTCAACGCGCGAGGCACGGAGGGAGGGCACGAGGCCGGCACCGAAAGCGCAGGCGGCCACCGCCCCAACTGCTCCGGCGAAGATCATGGGTTCGAAGACGGCGACCCCGTAGAGCATGGCGGTCATCAATCGGCCGGTGCCCAGGGCGAGCGCCAGACCGAGCAGGAGTCCCCACCCGGCGAGGCGGAGGGTCTGGCCTAGGATTTGGCTGCGCACGGCACCGGTCGTGGCGCCGAGGGCCATGCGAATGCCGATCTCCTTGGTGCGCTGAGTGACGGTGTAAGCGATGATGCCGTAAAGGCCGAGTGCGGCGAGACTGAGAGCGATGGCGGCGAAGCCGCCGATCAGGGTGGTGAGCATGCGCCGCGAGGAGTTGGCCCGCTCGACGAGTTCCATCATGGGACGCACCTGCGTGACCGGCAGCGTGGGGTCGATGGCACGAAGCGCGTTGACCAAGTCGCCACGCAGCGTGGTCAACGGCAATGTGGTGCGGATCATGAGATCGAACGAGCCGCTGTTTTGCTGGCGGTAGGGGTAATACATCTCGTGGCCGACGGTTGATTCCGGACCGGCGTGGCGGGTGTCCGCCACGATGCCCACGATTTCCCGGGGATAACCGCCGGTCATCACATGTTGGCCGATGGCATCGCCGTTGGGAAAAAAGTGAGCGGCCAGATGCTCGTTGATGAGAATTACGAGCGGTTGGTCGGCGTCGTCCATGCGCGTGAAGTCGCGACCTTGCCGGAGGGTGATTCCCATGGCGGATATCAGTCCGGGGCTGACGACTTTCAACCGGGCCCCCGTTCAGTTCGTGGCCTCGGTCGTTTCGGCGCTGCCGAGGTAGCCGATGCCCCAGCTGCGATCACGCTCGATGGGCAGGCAATCGGTGACGCCCGCCGCCTAGATTCCGGGCAGGGCGCGAACACGGTCTAGGATCGGGTCAAAGAGCGGCGCGAGTTCCTCCCGATCGCGCAGGGCGTCGATGCGCAGGGCGTAGAGATCCTGGGCCTCATAGCCGAGGTCGAGCTTGAGCACGTTTTGGAGACTGCGAACGGCCAATCCAGCGGAAATGGCCAGGGCGGCGGCCAGGGCGACTTCGCCCACCACCAGCAGGGAGCGCAGGCGGGTGAGTCCGCTGCCGGCGGTGGCCCCGCGCGCTGATTGTTGCAGGGCTTCTAGACTGCCGGTGCCGGCGCGGCTCAGGTGCCAGGCGGGACCGACGCCGCAGAGCACGGCGGTGAGTGCGCTGATGCCCAGCATGAAGACAAGGGCCGCGCCATCGAGACGCACGCCCTGCAACAAGGGAATTTCAATGGCCGACCGTTCGGCCAGAACATGCACACAGCCGGCGGCGATCAGGATGCCTCCGATCGATCCGATCACGACCAAGACGGCGCTTTCCGTGCAGAGCTGTCTGAGGATACGCCCGCGGCCCGCCCCGAGCGCGGCGCGCACGGCAAGTTCCCGACCTTGACTGGCGCCGCGTGCCAGCAGCAGTCCACCGAAGTTGAAGGCGACGATGGCCAGAACGAGTCCGGCGGCGACGGAAAGAAACAGCAGCGGCGGGCGGATGCGGGCCGTCAGCAGATCCTGCAAGGTTTCAACCTCGGCGCGGTGGCGCGCATCGCGGTCGGGAAGTTCGGTCAACATGCGATCCATCGCAAAGGCGAGGTCGGCGTTTGCGCTTGCGGGCGTGACGCCCGGCTTGAGGCGACCGATGAGCCGCAGCGTGTCCCCCCAGTCGCGTCGATTGTCGGGCGTGATGACGACGTAGGCGTCGATGCGGAAGGCCGGGTAGAACGCACGGGCGAACGTGTCCGCGGCCGGCATGACGCCAATCACCGTCATCGGCGTGCCGTTGAGGCGCACGGTGCGACCGATGACGTTGGGGTCACCGCCAAAGCGCTGCTGCCACAATTGGTGGGTGATCATCATGACTGGAAGGCCCTCGCCGACGCCCTCTTCGGGAATGAACAACCGGCCTTTCGCTGGAACGATGCCCAGCAGATCGAAGAGCCCCTGGCTGACAAAAACCAAGTTGCTGGTTTGGGGGGCGCTGCCGTCGATCTCGATGGGGAAGGTTTGGCGCAGGGAAAAAGGGTCGTAGTATTCGATGCGTTCAAACGTGCGGTTCTGCGCCATCAGTCCCTCCCAGGTATCCACCTGATGGGCCCGATCGGAATAGCCCCGCTCGGCATTGGCGGGATCGCCGTTGGAGATTTGCACGATCCGGTCGGGGGAGGGAACGGGCAGGGGGCGCAGCAGGACGGTGTTGACCAGGCTGAAGACGGTGGTGTTGAGCCCGATCCCGATGGCGAGGACGAGGATGGCGATGACGGCAAAACCGCGTTCGCGGTGCAGCAGGCGGCCGGTGTGGCGCAGGTCCTGGCCGAGTTGTTCAAGGAGCGGCAGGCCGCGGGTGTCGCGGTGGAGTTCGCGGGCGGCGTCGAGGCTGCCGAGTGCGAGGCGGGCTTCCCGGCGAGCTTGGTCGGGAGGGACACCGCGCGTGATCTTGTCGGCGGTGAGGGCGTCGAGATGGTGACGAAGCTCTTCGTCGAGATCGGCGTCGAGCGCGGGTTTGCGGAAGACAGCGCGCAGACGAGCAAGCAGGCGATCGAGGGCAGGAATCATGCGAAGGATCCGGTTCAGGATTGGCTGCCGGGAGCAGTGAGGATGCGATCCATCACATCGGCGGTGCGGCGCCAGTTGGCGGTATCGGCGGCGAGGCGTTTGCGGCCGCGGGCGGTGAGGGCGTAGAATTTGGCGCGGCGGTTGTTGTCGGACGTGCCCCAGTCGGCGGAAATCCAGCCGCCCTGCTGCAGGCGCACCAGGGCGGCGTAGATGGTGCCCTGGTTGAGCAGGATGTCGCCCCCGCCGATCTGCTCGATCCGGCGGGCGATGCCGTAACCGTGCTGCGGTCCGAGCCCGGCAAGGGTTTGCAGCACCATGAGGTCAAGGGTGCCTTGAAGAAGATCAAGTTTGTCGGTCGGCATACGCTTTATGTGGGTTAGCCACAGGAGAAGGGTTTTGTGTGGCATGTCCACATGAAACCGATCCGTCGCCATCGCGTTACGAAAATTCGCAGCATATTGTCGGCCTCAGGCCGACCGCAGGGACGGGCCGTCGATCCATTCGCTCTCGACCATTTCGATGCGCGGGGTAGCGGGGATGCCGAAGTCGCGGTTGGCGATGCGGGCGGCGAGCAGTTCGACCGCCCAGGCGCCCATGACCCGTTGGTTTTGCTGCAGGCCGGCGAATCCGGATCCTTCCACCGAGTGGCTGAGCACGGCGACGCCGAGATCCCGGGGCGGCTGCAGGCCGTTGGTTTCCAGCACCAGCTTGAACTGTCCGACGGCGGACGGTGAATGCACGAACACGACGGCGTCGGGTTCGTGCTCGGATCGCCAGCGCAGGAAAGGGCCGGCTTCGACTTCCTTGAGTCGCAGCAACGGCAGGGCGGCCGCCGGCCCGAGCGTCTGTTCGCACCAGCCGAGATAGGCGGCGGAGTGGGCGAAACCGGTGCGAGCCTCCTCGTAGGCGCCGAGCACGAGACCGGGCCGGCGGTAGCCGAGCGCATACAGGCGGCGCAGCGCCGTGAGCGTGTCGTGGTAGAAATGGCTGGTCACCCGGTGCAGCGGCGTGGTGATCGACAGGCCGAGCGTCACGACAGCGCTGCGGTCGAGTTCGGCGGGAAACTGCTGGTCGACATGGGGACTGCCGAAACACAGCAATCCCTCGATGCCGCGCACGTCGAGGATTTCGCGGAACCGGCGCAGCGACAGGCCGGGGGCGTTGAGCCACATGGGCTCCAGCCGGTAGCCGAGATCGCGGGCACGGGTCTTCATGCCTTCGTAAATGCGGGCAAGGTGGGCCGAACGCGTCCAGGGCCGCACGGTGTCGTAGAACGAGATCACCCCGAAGCACGCCCGCTCGCGCACCCGCGGTGGTTTGCGCAGCTGACGCATGAGTTCGACCATCTTCGCGTCGGGCTCGTAGCCGTGCTCGGTGGCGAGGGCCTTGACCCGGGCGCGGGTGGTCGCCGCGATCCGTGGGCTGTCGCGGAGCGCGAGCGAGACACCGGACGGGGACAGGCCGGCGATCTGGGCAAGCTGGCGGAGGTTCATGGTTCCTGGGCGATCAGTTATCAGCGCTCGACCCATGGTTCAACTGTTGAGCGAGCCCGAAGCAATGGGCGCGGAGGCTCGACGCCGTTCACCACCTCGCCCACATTGAGCCAACCCCAACCCCTATGTTACGCTTTTTGATCCTGCTATGCGGGGTGGTGCTCGCCGCGATTGCTGCCCCGCAACCGGTTCCCGCCACCGTTGAACCCGAGCGTCTTCCGGATGCCAAGTCGCTTAATGTGGTCTTCATTCTGTCCGACGACCATCGCTGGGACGCGATGAGTTTCATGGGCCATCCGCTGGCCGAGACGCCCAACATGGACCGGCTCGCCGCCGAAGGGGCGCACCTCAAGAACGCGCTCGTCACCACCTCGCTGTGTTCGCCCAGCCGGGCCTCCATCCTGACCGGCCTCTACACGTTTCGTCACCGCGTGATCGACAACCAGCGCCCCATTCCCGACGGCACGCTCTACTTCCCCCAATACCTCCAGAAGGCCGGCTATGCGACGGGCTTCTTCGGCAAGTGGCACATGGGCAGCGAGGGTGACCAGCCCCAGCCGGGCTTTGACCGTTGGGTGAGCTTCCGCGGTCAGGGCCAATACCTGCCGACCGGCAACCTGCTCAATGTCGACGGCGAGCGCGTGCCGCAGCGGGGCTACATCACCACCGAGCTGACCGATTACGCGGTGGAGTGGCTCCAGGAACAGAACGCGGCCGAGAAACCCTTCTTCCTCTACCTCTCGCACAAGGCGGTGCACGCGAACTTCACGCCCGAAGAGAAATACGCGGGGGCCTTCGCCGACCGCGACTGGGAGCGCCCTGCCTCGATGCGACTGAGCGAGGAGATGGCCCGGGAGCGGCCGCGCTGGCTGCGCGACCAGCGTAACTCGTGGCATGGCGTCGACTTCCCGTACCACAGCGAACTCGACATTGACGGCTACTACCGCGCCTACGGCGAGACGCTGTCCTCGGTCGACGACAGCATCGGCCGCGTGCTGGATCAGCTCGAGGCCATGGGCGTGGCGGACAACACGCTCGTCGTCTACATGGGCGACAACGGGTTCATGTTCGGCGAGCATGGCCTGATCGACAAACGCGTCGCCTACGAGGCCTCGATCCGCGTGCCGCTGCTGATGCGCTGCCCGGACCTGATCGCGCCCGGCACCGAGATCGATGAAGTCGTGGCCAACATCGACATCGCCCCGACCGTGATGGAGCTGATGGGCCTCAAGCCCCCGGCGCATTTCGACGGCGCGAGCCTGGCACCGCTGCTGCGCGGCGAGCACCCGGATTGGCGCGACTGGTTCCTCTACGTCTACTACTGGGAGCGCAATTTTCCGCAGTCACCGACGGTGTTCGCGCTGCGCGGCGACCGCTACAAGTTCATCAGTTACTACGGCCTGTGGGATGCCGACGAACTTTACGACCTGCAGACCGATCCGGACGAAATACACAACCTGCGCTACGATCCGGCGTACGCCGATCTGGCCAAGGAGCTCGAAACCCGGCTCTACGCCATGATGGACGAGCAGGGCGGCATGGAGATCCCCCTCAACGCCCCCCGCGGCAATTATCAGAATCTTCGTTACCGCTCCCGCGGCGGTGAGGAAGCCGGGGATTTCCCGCGGCCGCTGGTGGTCGACGAGCCGATCAACACCAACGCGCACTGAGCGCGTGGGCGGGGATGACCGGGGGCGGCGAGCCGGCCCCCGCTCACATCCCGCCGCGCGGGCTCTCGGGCGGGCCGAGGTAGCTGGGCTTGACGCCGACCCCGCGGGTGCGCGGTGAAGCGGGGTTGCCGAGGATCAGCCGCTCGAAGACCACGCCCGGCGTTACCCGCCAGACCTTGATCGTATGCTTGCCCGGTTCGGGCAGATTGATCGTGGTCCTCACTTTTCGGATACTTTCGCCGATGGCCTGGTCCCAGTTGCGGCCCCAGACGTCGAGCTTGAGGATCTCGGGGGCGCCATCGTCGACGGAGACCGCGAAGCGCAGGCCGGCGCCGCTCTGGTAGTCGAGTGACGGGGCGACGTGCACCTCCAGCTGGAGGTCACCGGTGGTGCGGGTGAAGACGTCGTATTCCAGACGTGAACTGGCGTCGCCCGGGGTCTCGTCCGGCGCACGGACCGGATAAGAGGCGACGCCGCCGAGGGTGCGGCCGAAGTTTGGAATGGTCAGCCAGAGCACGTTGTTGGCCCCGACCTGGCGGTTGAAGTGGGGCGCCTCGATGGCCACATAGCCGTTGGTCTCAATGTGACCCTTGAACTCACCGGGCCGCACATCCGCCGGGTTCACGATGGGCACGGTGACGGCGAAACTCGGGCCCGCGCTGGTGGCGACGGTAAAGCGGGCTGATTCCGTGCCGACCGGCACGCGGGACCAGTCAGCC
>Ga0181607_10000799_pt1 | contig 27641 bp, 20 predicted proteins | sample 041ome_9_FD_132420 | JGI IMG/M metagenome (GOLD analysis project Ga0181607, IMG submission 132420) | Coastal salt marsh microbial communities from the Groves Creek Marsh, Skidaway Island, Georgia - 041413US metaG (megahit assembly) | ecosystem: Environmental > Aquatic > Marine > Intertidal zone...
AGTGCTTCCCGGAAATACAGTGCTTCCCGGAAATACAGTGGTCGCCGATGGGCGGTTGTGCCGCCGGGAATGCAGACGCAGTGGCTTGCCGAGCTGCCCGTCGCCGCCATGCGTGTGCCTACAGAGGCGATCGCTGTTCTGGCGGAGCTGGGCGTGCTCACGATCGGGCAGCTGCTGCAGCTGCCGAGGAAGAGTGTCGCAAGCCGTCTCGGGCCGCTTACTGCGCGGAGGATCGCGGAGTTTGAAGGGCGTCGCGCCGAACCTTTGCTTGCCGTGGCCGACGACACGTTTCCACAGTCGGAGTGTCATCTCTCTTCACCGGCCTCCACACGTGAGGCGGTCGCGTGTGTTCTTGAGCCGCTCGTGGAACAGTGCCTGGCTGCTCTGGCATCTCGAGGGTTTGGAGTAACGGTTCTCCAGGTACGACTGTCGGAGGCTGTGTCTGTTTCAGCAAGACCGACGCCGAGCGTGGTTGATATCGGCCTCTTTCGGCCGAGTGTGTCTGCCCGGCATGTGGTCGATCTTGTGCAGCTGCGGCTGGCGAGGATGCGGCTGCCACGCGAGGTGGAGTCGATTGCCGTGGAGGTGGTGTCGGCAGGGGCCCTCGCAGCGAGGCAGCGGGTGCTCTTCGATGGCGTGGCGTTGTCGTCGTCACTCAAGGCGGGTGAGCAGGCGGTGCAGCTTGGTGGTCTGCTCGATCGTTTGGCGGGCCGTCTCGGTCGTATGGCTGTCTTTGAGCCACGGCCTGTTGTCGACGCACAGCCTGAGCATGCGTGGGTAGCGTCTCCACCTGAGCCAGGCAGGCAGGCATCAGCCACAGCTGCAGCGGTGGTGGCTGCCAGGCTGAGGCCTCTGTGGATGACGCCACGGCCTATTCGCGTGGAAACAGCGTCGGTGGTGCCAGATGGGCCGCCGTTGTGGTTTTGCATCAGTGGTGTTCGGCATCGTGTCGCCGACGCCTGGGGGCCCGAGCGGATCGAAACTGCCTGGTGGCGAGGGTGTTCGATTCGTCGTGATTACTACGTCGTGGAGACAGAGTCGGGCGAACGCTGGTGGCTGTTTCGGCATCTTGGTGAGAGCCGTGGTCGTGTCGGCTCGGCCCTGCGAGGCCCCAGGCGTTTGGCTGGCCGGTCCCAGCGTTCTGGCCACAGCGTGCACGCAGATCGTCTTCCGCAAGCGAGTCGAGCAGCTCGAGAGGGGAGTGATGGCAGCCGCGATCGTGGGGCCTGGTTTGTGCACGGGCAGTTTGCGTGACGCCCTGTGTGCTGATGAAGAACACTCTCTCCAGCCTGGTGGCTTCGACGTGGTGAATGATGAAAACGGTCTCGCAATGCCTGTATGCCGAGCTGCACTGCACGAGCAACTTCTCGTTTCTCCGCGGTGGTTCTCATCCAGATGAGCTTGTGCTGCGGGCTGCTGAACTTGGCTATACCGCTTTGGCGATCACTGATCGGATGAGCCTTGCGGGGATGGTGCGAGCGCACGGTGCAGCAAAGTCTGCAGGCTTTCCGCTGATTGTGGGTGCGGTGCTGACGGTTCGGCGTGGCTGCGCAGGGCCAGCGGTTCTGCGGATGAAGCCTCCTGTTGTGAGTACTGCTGGAACATCATCGCGGCTGGAAAAGCAGCCTCGGGTAGGCAGTACTGACGACGACGCCTGTGACGAACTCGTGGTGTGGGTGCAGGATCGGGGTGGCTATGCGAACCTCTGTCGCCTGCTGACGGCAGGTCATGCTGCGGAAGGCGTGCTTGAGTATGAGCAGGTGGCTGACCATGCCGAAGGTCTGCTGGCAGGAGTGGCGTTGCGGCCGCTTGCTGAGGCAGCGCACAAGCAGGAAGGGCTCTCTGTGTCGTCTACGCGTGGTGCTGCGCTCGCCACGCTCGTCTGCTGGCAGGAGGTTTTTGGCGAACGCCTCTATGCCCTTGCGGAGGTTGCACGCGAGGGGCACGACGAGGCCCTGCTGGGCTGGTATGAGAAGGTTGGACGCAAAGCAGATGTGCCCCTGCTGGCTGCGGGTGATGTTCGCTACCACGTGCGGAGTCGGATGCCGCTGTTCGATGCCCTCTGTGCGGTGCGGCATGGCTGCACGATCGAGGAGGCACGTGGCCAGCTGCTTTCCAATGCCGAACGCCATCTGCACCCACTCGAAGCAGTCAGGGAACGTTTCGCCAGACTTCCTGGGGCCGTTGAACGTACGGCAGAGGTCGCGGCTCGGTGCTCCTTTTCACTCGATGAACTGCGGTACGAATATCCTGACGCAACCGTGCCTCCCGACCGCACGCCGAGTGAGCATCTGGCGCATCTGGCCTGGAAAGGAGCCCACAAACGCTACCCCGCAGGTGTGCCGGAAAAGGTGCGAGGGCTTCTTGAACATGAGCTGAGTCTGGTCGCAGAACTCGGCTACGAGGCCTACTTTCTGACCGTGTTTGACATCGTGCGATTCGCTCGTCGGCAGGGCATCCTCTGCCAAGGCCGCGGCTCAGCGGCCAACTCCGCCATCTGCTACTGCCTGGGTGTGACCTCTGTCGATCCGGCCCGGGCCAACCTCTTGTTTGAGCGGTTTGTCAGCCGAGAGCGGCAGGAGGCTCCCGACATCGATGTCGATTTTGAGCACCAGCGTCGCGAAGAGGTGCTGCAGTACATCTACGCGACTTATGGACGTGAACGAGCCGGGATGACGGCGGAGGTTATTCGCTACCGGCTCCGCTCTGCTGTTCGCGACATGGGGAAGGCGGTTGGGCTTTCACTTGATCGACTCGCGTCGCTGGCGGAGTGTCTTGATGTGGCGGATAGCAGCGAAGCTCTGCCCGGCCGGCTGCGTGAGGCGGGACTCGATCCTGAGGGAGAGACGGGCCGCCGTCTGCTCTGGCTCGTGAACGAGCTGATCGGCTTTCCTCGACACCTCGGTCAGCATGTGGGAGGGATGGTGATCACACGAGGGGATCTTCGCGACCTCGTGCCCATTCAGCCTGCCACCATGCCCGGCCGCACGATTGTGCAGTGGGATAAAGACGATCTCGATGAACTCGGCATTCTTAAGGTCGACTGCCTGGCCCTGGGCATGCTGACGGCGATTCGCCGAGCCTTTGATCTCATCGAACGCAGCCGAGGAACAAAACTCACGCTGGCGAGTGTTCCGGCAGAAGACCCGGCGGTGTACGAGATGATTTCGCAGGCCGACACCGTGGGAGTGTTTCAGATCGAGAGCCGTGCCCAGATGAGCATGCTGCCAAGGCTGCGGCCTGCCTGTTTCTACGACCTCGTGATTGAAGTGGCGATCGTGCGACCAGGGCCGATTCAGGGTGATATGGTGCATCCCTATCTACGGCGACGAAATGGCGACGAGCAGGTGGAGTATCCCAGCGAAGCGATTCGTGAGGTGCTGGAGAAAACGCTCGGAGTGCCTTTGTTTCAGGAGCAAGCGATGCGGCTGGCTGTCGTGGCGGCTGGGTTCACGCCAGGCGAGGCAGATCAGCTGCGTCGAGCGATGGGCGCCTGGCGGCGGCCAGGGGTGATCGAAGCCTTTCGACAGAAGCTGATTGCCGGGATGCTCGCTCGAGGGCTCTCGGAGCGATTCGCAGAACAGGTGTTCGGGCAGATTCGCGGCTTCGGTGAGTATGGATTTCCGGAGTCGCATGCAGCGAGCTTTGCATTGCTGGTCTACGTCTCGGCGTGGCTCAAGCATCATCATCCAGCCGCGTTCACCGCCGCACTCCTCTCCAGCCAGCCGATGGGGTTCTATGCTCCCGCTCAGCTTGTGCGGGATGCACGGGCGCATGGAGTGAAGGTGCTACCGGCAGACGTGCAGGTCAGTGGCTGGCATGCAAGGCTGGAGGAGCAGCCCACCAGTGGCGGGCAGAGAGGCAGTGATGCCGACATCGTGGGGCCCCCTGCATTGAGGCTCGGGCTTGAGATGGTGCACGGCCTCGGTGAGGCCGCAGGGCGACGTGTTGAGCAGGCTCGGCAGCGAGGGCGGTTTACGAGTATCGAAGAACTCGCCCAGCGGGCTGCACTCGATCGAGGGAGTCTGCTGCAGCTTGCCCGTGCTGGAGCTCTCTGCTCACTGGAGACGGACCGTCGCCGGGCTGTCTGGGAGGCGATGGATGGCCTCGATCGACCTGGCAGCCTGCCGTTGTTTGAGCAGGCCCGCGATGGCCACGCCGCAGCTGAAGTGGGGCTCGTGGAAACGGATGGCGAGGGCCTTGAGCCGATGACACGCTGCGAGCGTGTGTTGGCGGACTACCGCACCTCGGGGCTCTCGCTGGAGGCCCATCCCGTGCATTTTCTCCGCAGGGAGCTGGCTGGCCGTGGCGTTGTGACCACTGCCGAGACGGCCAGATTGCCAGAGGGACGGCGGGTTCAGGTGGCAGGATTGGTGCTCTCTCGACAGCGTCCCTCGACAGCCAAAGGCATCGTTTTTCTGACCGTGGAAGATGAGACGGGCAGTGCCAACGTGGTGGTGCGTCCTCCCGTTTGGCAGGCAGCCGATGTGCAGGCCAGGCGGGGGGCGGTCGTCCTGGTGGAAGGTCGGATCCAGCGGCGGGGAACGGTCGTACATATTCTCGCGACACGGCTCCGTGGTGAGCGGGGAATGTCCCCTGCCCTCCCCCGGCAGTCGCGGGATTTTTGCTAACACGTTCTGCTAAAACTCCTCCATGACACTCCTCCACACAGACCTTGGCCTTGGTCCCGTCCATCGCGGAAAAGTCCGCGATTGCTATGACCTCGGCGACCGCATGCTCATCGTGAGCACTGATCGGATCAGTGCTTTCGACTGGATTTTGCCCACGCCCATTCCAGACAAGGGGCGTGTGCTCACGGCGATCTCGTCATTCTGGTTTTCCTGGCTCGGTGTGGAGCATCATCTGATCACGACCGATGTCGAGTCGATGGACCTGCCTGCTGCCACCAACCTGGAGCCGCTCGCTGGCCGCTCGATGTTGGTCCGCAAAGCTCGTGTCGTGCCCTTTGAGTGTGTGGTCCGCGGGTGGCTCGCAGGCAGCGGGCTCAAGGAATATCGCGAAGCTGGTACGGTCTGTGGCATCCAGCTGCCTGCTGGTCTGCGGCCTGGTGATCGGTTGCCTGAGCCGATCTTCACACCGGCCACCAAAGCCACCAGCGGTCATGATGAAAATGTGTCGTACGAGGTGATGCACGAGGCGGTGGGCCCGATTGCCGACACACTCCGTGCGCAGAGCCTCGACATCTACTGCCGCGCGGCCGAGTATGCCGCTGAGCGTGGTATTGTGCTGGCTGACACCAAGTTCGAGTTTGGGCAGGCCGACAACGGTCAGCTCATTCTTGTGGATGAGGTGCTCACCCCTGACAGTTCTCGGTTTTGGCCGCAGGAAGAGGCTGGGCACGGGCAGGTGCCCAGTTCGTTCGACAAGCAGTTTGTTCGCGACTGGCTGGAAGGAACCGACTGGGACAAGTCCAGCCCGCCACCGCCCCTCCCCGAGGAAATCGTCGCAGAAACGAGGCGGAAATACCTGGAGGCCTACCGGCGTCTGACAGGCCAAGAACTGCCTGTGTAGCCGCAGGAACTGCCCGTGCTGGCGGCTGGGAGACCTGCTCTAGGGGGGCTGCCTCAGGCCAACTAGACTCTGGGATGCGTCCCCATTCGTGTGGGACGGCCCCGGCTTCCCCGTTGCTGCACTAGAGTTTCATGCTCCGTTATCTCACCGCTGGCGAATCTCACGGCCCCGCCCTTGTGGCCTTGATCGATGGTTTTCCTGCTGGGCTCACCGTCGACACGGCGGCCCTCGACCACGAACTGGTGCGGCGTCAAGGTGGGTATGGGCGTGGTGGCCGACAACGGATCGAAACCGACTCCGCAACGTTTCTCTCTGGGCTCTGGCGGGGTGTCACTCTGGGCAGCCCCTTGGCGCTCGAGGTGGTCAACCGCGATGCGAAGCTGGAGCGGCTGGAGGATGTCGACCGGCCACGTCCAGGTCACGCCGATCTGGCTGGAGCCGTGAAGCACCTGGGTGGGGTTCGCAGCGTGCTGGAGCGTGCCAGCGCCCGTGAAACCGCGGCCCGTGTTGCTGCCGGTGCGCTCGCGCGACAGATGCTCGCCGTGTTTGGCATCGATGTTGCCGGCTGGGTTGTGTCGCTGGGCGATGTGGAACTTGGCGACCGCGATGGCACATTGACCGAGCTTCGGAGCCTCCGCGATCAGAGTGCTGTCTACTCGCTGCATCCGGAGCGAGACCACGAAATCAAGGACATGATCGACCGGATCGGCAAGGAGGGCGACACGGTTGGTGGTGTCGTGGAGGCTCGCGTAACCGGGCTGCCGGTTGGGCTCGGCAGCCACATCCAGTGGGATCGCAAACTTGATGGCCGCCTCGCTCAGGCTGTGATGAGTATTCAGGCGATCAAGGGTGTGGAAATCGGCATGGGCTTTGAAACAGCCCGACGGCGCGGCTCGGAAGTCCACGACGAAATTGCCTACGACGAGTCGCTTCGTGAAACGCCGCAGCTCGGCTTTGTGCGGCCAACGAATAATGCCGGTGGACTTGAAGCGGGCATGACGAACGGCCAGCCTTTGGTGTTGCGGGCTGCAATGAAGCCGATCGCAACGCTTCGGAAGCCGCTTGGTTCGGTCAACCTGTCTACCAAGCAGCCGGAGTCGGCGGCCTATGAACGCAGTGATGTCTGTGCGGTCTCGGCCTGTAGCGTGATCGTGGAGAACGTGGTGGCATTCGAGGTGGCGGCCGCGTTTGTGGAGAAGTTTGGCGGCGACAGCATCGAGGAGATGCAGGCGCGGTATGAGCAGTTTCACGCCCTCGCCCGTCAGCGATAGCACAAGGCGTGATGCGAACGTGTGTGGTGGTGGCGTGATGTCTGCGGAACCGCGGCTCGCGCAGGCCTCGCCGGGAGAACAGGGATGTTCGTCGAGCGATCTGCTGCCAGAATTCGGCTGGTGCGAATACTCTTCGTGCTTGTCTGTCTGCTGCCGACGGTTGGTCTCGTCGGCTGGGCGGCGTATCGACGCAGCAGTCTCTCCCGAGATTCCCTGCTATCGGCCTGGTCGCGAACGCTCGGGGTCGCGGTCACTGCAGACTCGGTGGAAAACATCCGCCCGGCTGTGATGCGGTTGCGAAATGTCGCCCTCACCACAGCCACCAATCGTTTTCTCTTGGGCGTTGAGGTTGTGGAGGTTGAGACGCGGGATCAGGAAAGCCTGGTCCGCCTCCCCTCACTCGCGATCGATCAGACTGGGGTGACGACGCTCGCACGGCTTTCGCTGGCATGGCTCACCGAGGCCGTTCGGTTTCCCGAGGGAGGCGTGATCGAAGTTGACTCGCTCACCTGGGGAGCTGCTGGCCTTCCGCAGCCGCAGGGCGGCTTCCGGATTGAATTTGTGGTGGCCGACACCGGTCGAGCGATTCGCATCCGTCGAGAGCCGGCAGACAGTGATGAACTGCGGCTGCGGGCTGTTGCCTCGTCTGCCGGTCTGCGGCTCGAGGCTGAGCTGATCGCTGAACAGGGGCTCCCAGCCGATCTCGCGGCAGCGGTGGCTGGTTGGCTGCCGAACTTCGGAGACGCCGCGGTCATCCGTGGCAGCCTGCAGGCGACCGCCACGCCCAAGACTAAGGACGGAGGTGGCTGGCGGTGGAGTGGCGGTGGGCAAGGCGTAGTGACGGACGTTGCGCTGAGCGAGTTGGCGGAGGCCGCCGGGCAGCAGGCAAACGGTGAAGCGGTGCTGCAGATTGAAGACCTGGCGGTTGAAGACAGCCGTATTGCCGCAGCACGAATGACGCTATCGGCGACGGAAGGTGAACTCGGCCGCGGCCTTGTCGAGCGGCTGATCACCGTCTTTGGCTGTCGTCTCGGCCCTGCCGCAGCAACGCTTGTGACAGGAGAAGCCTGGATGGCTGGTCCACCACTGGCGTTTGATGAGGCGTCATTTGCGGTCAGCCTCGACCGCTCCGGAGTCACGCTGCGTGGTGTGGGGGCTGCTGGTGACACGTTGGCGGTGCTCGGTGGTCGGGGGCTGCTTGAAACCAAGTCGACCAAGATCGGCTACGACCGGTTTGCGTGGCTGTTTGCCCCTATGATCCCCGGGGCGATCCCCGCGACCATTCCGGCCTCGCCGCGTGCAGTTGAGGTGCTTTCTCACCTGCCGGAGGTTCCCGAGGCCCCTGCGGGGCGGTTTTGACCGGTTTTTGACATTCACGCAACGCGGATATGACGGGATGTGGATGGCAAATCCCGCACGATCGCGCACAGTATTGATGCGGCTGCGGCGATTGACATGTCGCGCGGCATGAAGAAACGCCTTTCGAGGATGCCTTCCGAGGACGATTGCATGACACCCAACAGCACACTCGAGCCAGTCACCCGCCAGACCGGAGCACCGAAACACGACGACGTTGAGATCGAAGCGATCGGTGGCGTGTCGGATATGGCTGAGGCCGGCGACGCAGTGGTGACTGCAGTGGTCGCCGATGACCGTCCGGGTGGACATCTTGGTGCGGTCATCGTGCAGGAAGATGACGACGAAGTCCGTCGCGATGGTGCAAAAGAACTGCTCAAAGGCAGTTGGCGTGACCTTGATTGGGTCGTGCTCGGCTGGATTGGCGGTATTCATATCGCCGCCCTCGCTGCTCCCTTCTATTTCACGTGGTCCGGCCTGGCGGTCTTCGCCTTGCTGGCGTGGATCACGGGAGGTCTGGGCGTCTGTCTGGGCTACCACCGACTCCTGACGCACGGAAGTTTCGGGACCTACCGGCCGGTGCGTTGGCTGTTTGCTTTGCTTGGGGGAATTTCGGGTGAAGGGTCTTCGCTGATCTGGGTGGCCAACCATCGCAAGCACCATGTGTTCAGCGATCAGGAAGGCGACCCGCATTCACCCCGAGAAGGTGGACTCTGGGCTCACATGCTCTGGCTCTTTCCGCGGCATCCCTCGGCTGAGGTCGACGCACACATCAAACGCTGGGCACCAGACCTGCAGCGAGACGCCGGGTTGCGGTTCCTGCACAGCACTTTTTTGCTGTGGCACATCGCGCTGGGGGTGGGGCTGTTGGCTGCCGGATGGGCATACGGTGGCCAGTATGTCGGCGTTTCGTGGCTTGTATGGGGGATGGCTGTGCGGATGGTCTACGTCTTCCACGTCACCTGGTTCGTCAACTCTGCCACGCACATGTGGGGCTACCGCAACTATGAAACCACAGACGACTCCACCAATCTCTGGTGGGTGGGGTTGCTGGCTTTCGGTGAAGGCTGGCACAACAATCACCACGCCTATCAGCGAATGGCCCGTCATGGTCACCGCTGGTGGGAGCTTGATGTGACATACTGGGCGATTCTGGTGATGGAGAAACTGGGGCTTGCCTGGGATGTGGTGCACACCATTCCCCGTTCGTCTTCGGCGACCAAAGCCCGAGTCACCGCCGAGGCGTCCTGAGAGCGGCCTTCCCACTATGGGGGGTGGTGTTCGTGCGGGGTCGGAGCGGTTCCCGCAGACTGGGTGGCCAGAAATGCCGATGAGGGCTGAAGCTGCCTGGCATGTCCGATCTGCTTCTGCAGCGGGGGCTGCTGTTATTGCATTCCCCGAGGCTCCCGGTAGACTTCGAATCACATTTTGACAGAATTGAAGCACACAACTTGCAGAAACTGTTTGGGTCTCCATGTCGTTGACAAAAGATCGTAAGTCGGAACTGATCGGTGAGTTCAAGAGGGGCAACGCCGACACGGGGTCGGCCGAGGTGCAGATCGCGCTGCTCTCTGACCGCATCACGCAGCTCACGCAACACTTCAAGAAACACGCGAAAGATCACGCGAGCCGTCGCGGGCTGCTCATGATGGTTAGCCGTCGTCGACGTCTGCTTGACTACCTCAAGCGGGTCGCGCCCAATCGCTACCTCGATGTCATCCAGCGGCTGAACATCCGGAAGTGATCGAGTTTTTGTCTGTCTGCTTTCTGCAAGAAGGCAGACGCACAGAAGGCGGTTGCTGGGGGGATGGTTCCGGCGGTTGTTGCCGTCGGGCAGTTTTTCATAGGGTGGCTTCTCATCGGGGATTGCAGTTGTGCGGTCCTGATGGGCTGGGTGCCGCGGGCTTCGGTTTCGCCGGGTACCAACGCCGATGCGTGAGCTGCGAAGTGACGCGAGGAATGGTGGCGTCCGGCAGTTTATTTGCGGCAGCGAGCCTAAGGCAGTGCACCGGTGAATCAGAACTGCATCAGTTGAGGAGTGCACGGGATTTTCAGCAGCGAACAGCAGGCGGTGTTCGTCGCTATGTTCCCTCGCCAGTGACTGGCTTTTCAGGGCTCCAATGGGAGCCGCAACAAACCAAGGTTTTGGGTTAGGAATTGGATTCGGGCGGAGCATCTGGGTCGGAATGGGTCTGACGTCAGTGCCGTCCACACCTGCTCGATAGTTGCACGTGAGTCGGTCACACAAAACGCTGTGACTGCGATTCGCGACGTGCTGAGCAGGAAGCAAATGTCTGGAAGGATGGAATGGCTGTGAAAGTTCGAGTTGAACGCACTATTGGCGATCGTGTTTTAAGCATGGAAACCGGGCTACTGGCCAAGCAGGCTGCCGGGAGTGTGCTTGTTCAGTATGGCGAGACTGTGGTCCTTGTGGCCGCTGCGACTGGCGCTCCTCGAGCGGGAATCGATTTCTTCCCGCTGACGTGCGACTACCGTGAGCGGGCTGCCGCTGCCGGCAAGTTCCCTGGAGGCTTTCTCAAGCGAGAAGGCCGTCCAACGATGAAGGAGACGCTCACCAGTCGACTGATCGACCGGCCGATTCGTCCGCTCTTCCCTGTGGGCTTCTACGATGAAGTTCAGGTGCAGGCCAATGTCCTCGCCAGCGACCGGCAGACCGATGGCGACGTGCTCGCCATGAATGGTGCCTCGGCGGCCCTCTGTATCTCCGAACTTCCCTTCCAGGGGCCGATTGGTAGCGTTCGGCTGGCTCAGATTGATGGCGTGTTTGTGCCGTTTCCCTCGCAGGATCAGCTCGAGGAGAGCGACCTCGACCTGATTGTTTCAGGCAGCGAAGACTCGGTGCTGATGATCGAGGGCTTTGCCCGCGAAATGCCAGAAGACCGGATGCTCGAGGCGATCGACGAGTGTCAGCGGATCATCCGTGAGCTCTGCCTGATGCAGAAGGAACTCATGGAGAAGGGTGGCAAGGCGAAGAAGGAATATGACATTCCGGACTATAAGCCACTCCAGGATCGCATCTATGGCAGCTATCTCGCTGAGATGAAGCAGGCCAAGGCGATCGAGGGCAAGCTCGAGCGAAACGATGTGAGCAAGCAGCTCAAGGAAAAGGCCAAGGCTGAGATCATTCCTGATCCCAATGCTGAGGGTGCCGTGTGCGATGCACACTTCTCCCATGTCTGGCACGACCTTGAGGAAAAGGCTGTTCGCGAGCTGATCCTCGAAGGCCGTCGTCCTGACGGGCGTGACTCAAAGACGCTGCGGCCGATCAGCTGCGAAGTTGACCTGCTGCCCCGCGTGCATGGCTCAGCTCTCTTCCAGCGTGGCGAGACCCAGGCTTTGGTGACGATCACACTCGGCACCGGCAAGGATGAGCAGCGAGTCGACGGCCTCTTCGACGAATACTCGAAGAAGTTCATGCTCGACTACTACTTCCCCTCCTTCTCGGTCGGCGAAGTGCGTCCGATTCGTGGCCCAGGTCGCCGCGAGATCGGTCACGGTGCTCTCGCCGAGCGAAGCGTGAAGCCCGTGGTGCCGGATCCAGACACCTTCCCCTACACCATCCGTGTCATCTCCGACATCCTCGAGTCGAACGGCTCGAGCTCGATGGCGTCTGTGTGTGGTGCCACGCTCGGCCTGATGGCTGCAGGTGTGCCGATCACCAACCCGGTTGCAGGCATTTCGGTTGGTCTCGTCAAGGAGACCGACGACCGCTGGACGCTGCTGACTGACATCATCGGTGATGAAGATCACTTCGGTGATATGGACTTCAAGATTGCCGGCTCACAGGCAGGCATCACGGGCATTCAGCTCGACCTGAAGATCGCGGGTATCTCTCGTGAGATCATCCAGGCGACACTCTCTCAGTCGCGTGATGCCCGCATGGAGATCCTGCGGAACATGATCGGGGCGATCCGTCGTCCACGTGGTGAGATTTCGGGCCATGCTCCACGTCTGCTCCGCACGCAGATTAACCCAGAGAAGATCGGCTTGCTCATCGGTCCTGGTGGCAAGACGATTCGCTCGATTCAGGAAACCACTGGCGCCAACATCGAAGTCGAGGATGACGGCACCGTCACGGTGGCGGCTCACGACGGAGAGAGCGCCATGGCTGCGATGGCCAAGGTTGAGGCACTCACCGCGTCGATCCAGATTGGCCGCATCTACGAAGGTCGCGTCACCAGCGTGAAGGACTTCGGTGCGTTCGTGGAACTGGTGCCAGGCAAGGATGGCCTTTGCCACATCAGCGAGCTGTCTGACGAGTATGTCTCGAGCGTCGGTGATGTCTGCCAGGTTGGCGACACGATGCGAGTCAAGGTGATCGCCGTTGACGACCAGGATCGAGTCAAGCTCAGCCGTCGGGCTGCGATGCGTGAACTCGCTGGCGACGAGGGCGGTGAGGCGGCTGCTGAGGCGAACGAGACCGAGTCCTCTGACGGGTGATCGATGGCGGCGGGTGACGATGCGGGGCGATCGGTAGCCGATGTCTACTCAGAGCTCTCCGCTCTCGTGGGCGGATTGGCCCACGAGATTCGCAACCCGCTCTCCACGATCCAGTTAAACATGGAACTGCTCGCCGAGGATTTCTCGGATGACAGTTCCACTGGTCCACAGCGTCAGCGGGACCGGCGTGCACGGGCAAAAATTGAGTTAGTCCGCCAGGAGTGCGAGCGACTGCAACGCCTCCTGGGGGACTTTCTCGACTTTGCTCGGCAGGAAACGCTCACCCTCGAGCTTGGGAATCTCAATGAGGAGATTGAGCAGACGCTCGACTTCTTTGCGGCCCGGGCTGCTGAGGCTGGCGTGGAGGTGATCCGCTACCTCGATCCGGCCCTGCCGAAAGTTCGCTTTGATCGCGAGACGTTCCGATCGGCAGTTCTGAACCTCTTGATCAACGCTGTGCAGGCGATGAAGGAGGGAGGACAGCTTGTCGTTCGAACCCGGGCTTCAGGCTTGGGTGTGCTCCTGGAGCTGATTGACACCGGCCCGGGCATGGATGCCGAGACGCTGGCGAAGGCATTTCGGGCCTTCTACTCCACCAAGCAGGGAGGCTCCGGCTTAGGTCTGCCCACCGCCCGTAAAATGATCGAGTCGCATGGTGGAAGTATTGACGTCGAGAGCGCTCCCGGCCGTGGCACCAAGGTGGCGATCTGGCTCCCTGCCCCGCCCCGCTTGGCGACCCAAGACGAGGAGTAGAGCCAGGGAAGAAGTGGATTGATGCACCCCAACGAGTGTGGCGAGCTGGCGTGTTCAGGCTTTCTGCCAATCGTCACGCAAGGCATGTTCACTCTATGCAGAACCTGGACGACACCTCGCCCTCCCTCTTACAACACACGTCATGTCTGCAGCAAAAACTGAAAACGCCGTTGGAGCTGAGGAAGAACTCCCCACATCGTTGGTGAGTGTGCTGGTGGTCGATAACGACCTCGCGCATGCTCGAACGATGGCGGAGGTTCTCGAGAGGCAAGGTTATCGGTGTGTCGTGGCCGGCGGGGGCAAGGAGGGTGCCCAGCGGATCACCGAGGAGGTTTTCGATGTCGTCGTGACCGACTTGATGATGAACGACATCGGTGGGCTCGACATTCTTGCTGCAGCGAAGCAGGTCTCAGCCGACACCCAGGTGATCCTGGTGACAGGGCATGGCACGATCCCCTCAGCGGTCTCCGCAATGCAGCAGGGAGCGTACTCCTACCTGCAGAAGCCGCTGGATCTTTCTCAGCTTCGGTCAGCAGTCGAGAAGGCGGCAGAGGGGGTGCTCCTCCGACGGCAGAATCTCGAACTCAACCGGCGACTCGATGAGAAGTTCGGGTTCGAGGGAGTGGTTGGCAGCAGCCCACAGATGCTGACGTTAATCGATCGGCTGAAGCGAATCGCCCCCACGGATGCCACGGTGCTCGTGCAGGGTGAGACCGGGACTGGGAAAGAACTCGTTGCGCAGGCGATTCATCAGAACAGCCCTCGGAAGTCCAAGCCATTTGTCGCGCTGAACTGTGCGGCGCTTTCGGAAAACATCCTTGAGAGTGAACTCTTCGGCCATATCAAAGGCGCCTTCACGGATGCATCGAGTGATCGGATCGGCAAGTTCGAATATGCCAATGGCGGCACGCTCTTCCTCGATGAGGTGGGCGACATGCCGATGGCAACCCAGATCAAGCTGCTGCGGGTTTTGGAGTCATCGGAAATCACTCGCGTAGGCAGTAACACGCCGGTGCGGGTGAATGTTCGCATCCTTTCGGCGACCAACCGCAACCTGGAAGAGGCGATTTCAGCCGGCACATTCCGCAGCGATCTCTACCATCGGCTGAAGGTCGTCACGATCGCGATTCCACGGCTGAAAGAGCGTTCGGCAGACATCCCGTTGCTGATAGAGCACTTCCTCAAGCAGTTTGCCAAGCGACATGCGAAGAAGATTCGTGGTGTGTCGCCAGCGGCACGGATGCGACTACTTGCCTACGACTGGCCTGGCAACGTGCGTCAGCTTCGCAACGTGATCGAGAGCATGGTCGTGGTCGACATCGATGGCACCCTCGACATGGACGACCTGCCCCCCGAACTGGAGCCGCAGGCTGGGGAGGAGCCGCACGTCCCGGAGAATGTCGATATGCACGCGGGGCTCGCCACGCTCGTTGGTAAATCGCTCGAAGAGATTGAACGCATCTTCATCGCTGAAACGCTCAAACTCACCGGGGGAAATCGAGAGCAGGCGGCCGAACTGCTCGGAATCGGTGAGCGGACGCTCTATCGCAAGATCAAGGAGTTTCAGCTTTCCTGAGCCCCGTGAGCCCTGAGGGGGAACGCGGGCCTTGGCTGCTGAGCATGTTATGGGCCAGATTCATCGTCTCTCGCAGTCCGTTGTCAATCGCATCGCTGCTGGTGAAGTGGTGGAGCGGCCTGCGAGTGTGCTGCGTGAACTCCTCGACAATGCTCTCGATTCTGATGCCCAACGGATTGATGTCACGCTCGAGCAGGGCGGCATCGGGCTGGTGAGAGTCGTCGATAACGGAGGTGGGATTGCCGCCGAAGAGCTTCCCTTGGCGGTGGCTGCTCATGCCACGAGCAAACTCTCCACGGCTGATGACCTTGAGCGGATTGACACCTTTGGCTTTCGCGGAGAGGCGCTGGCCTCCATTGCGGAGGTGTCGCGGATGGTGATTCGCTCCCGTCGTCCAGAGGATGCGGGCGGAAGCATGCTTGAGGTTGATGGCGGGGAGGCGGGAGAGGTGCAGCCGGAGGGCTGTGCGGTCGGCACGACCGTGGAGGTCCACCAGCTGTTTGCGAAGGTGCCTGCTCGCCGTTCTTTTCTGAGAACAGCATCGACCGAATGGTCGCATGCGTCGGATGTGTTTACTCGTGCGGCGCTTGCCAACCCACAGGTAGCGTTCTCTCTCGTTCATGGCAGCCGACGGGCGCATGACCTGCCGGCGGTGGAGTCCTGGGCAGACCGTATCGAGGGCATATTCGGCCGCTCGGTTGGTCAGCGGCTGATCACAGTCGAGGCTGACGACGGTGATCTCCGTGTCTCTGGCTACATCGGGAGACCTGAGGCAGACATGGCCAGTCCGCGACTGCAACACCTGTTGGTGCGTGGTCGACCGATTCGAGATCGCTCCCTCTCCCACGCGATCCAGGAAGCCTACCGGGGCACGATGCTGACTGGACGGCACCCGATGGTCTTTCTCCGCATCGATCTGCCAGCTGATCAGGTGGATGTGAATGTGCATCCGGCAAAGAGTGAAGTGCGGTTTCGTGACCCGTCTCGGGTCTATCGACTTCTGCTCGCCGCCGCCCGCACCGCCCTGCTCGACTCAGACTTGTCCACTGCATTGAAGCCGCCTGCGGTCTCCGGAAGTGCTGGGGCGGTGTCGGCGTTTCGGCCATTTGAGAGTGGCCGTGCTGATGGCTCCGCCGGGAGCAGGCCACCGGCAGTCTTTGGGCAGACCTCCTTCCACACGCCTGCCGCCGCACCGTCGTCGTTCCCGCAGCCTCACCCCTCGCTTCCGTTTGTCGCGGAGTCGCCAGCCAAGTCAGTGGCTCCATGCTCACCCATGGATTCCGGCACGCCCGCCGACGCCGAGTCAGAGAAGTCGGCAGCACGCCCCGCCGTGCCGCGAGAGTATGCGGTCCAGATGCATGATCGGTATCTCGTGGTGCAGACGCCTGACGGGATTGAAGTGATTGACCAGCATGCGCTTCATGAGCGGTTGCTGTTCGAGCGACTGAAGACCGAAGTGGCGGGTGAAGGCCTTGAGATACAACGGATGCTGGTGCCGGAGTCGGTCGAACTCTCGTCGGCTGAGGCTGAACTGCTGCTTGAGCATGCCGACTCCCTCGCGAAGGCCGGGGTGGCGATCGATTCATTCTCGGGGAATGCGGTGCTCGTATCGTCGAAGCCTGCGCTCACCGCCGACACCCCTGCCACTGCGATTCTGCAGGAAATCCTGCCACGTCTCGAAGCAGCGGCCTCACCGTCGACGGAGACCGTCGTTGAGGAAGTGCTGCACTCCTTGGCCTGCAGAGCGGCGATCAAGGCGGGAGACCGGCTTTCGCAGTCAGAGGTTGATACGCTAGTGCGGGATCGTCATCTCGCCGCGTCATCGCATTGTCCGCACGGACGGCCCACAACGCTGACGCTGACGAACCGAGAGCTAGACCGTCAGTTTCGTCGCACCTAAAGCCATTCATTGGAGAGAGTCGACACCCATGATCTGTGTGAGTATCGGTCGCGGACGCCATCGGCACATGATCGCCGAGCATCGCTTTCTTGCCGAGAACGGCGTGAAGCTTGTGGAACTGCGGCTTGACTACATCCAGGGGCCGGTGCAGGTGAAGCGGCTCCTGCGTGAGAGGCCCTGCCCAGCGATTGTGACCTGCCGTCGCGCTGAAGACGGCGGGCGTTGGCGGGGCACCGAGGAAGAGCGGCTGCTTGTGCTGCGAACGGCGATTGCCGAAGGCGCTGACTGGGTCGATCTCGAAGACGATATCGCGGAGAGCGTTCCACGCTTCGGAAAGACGAAGCGGATTGTCAGTCATCACGACTTTCAACGGACGCCTGCTGATCTGGAGAGTCTGCATGCCAGGCTGGCAGGCATGAATGCCGATGTCGTGAAGATCGCGACCATGGCGGATCATCCTGGCGACAACCTGCGGATGCTGGAAATGGTGCAGTCGAGTCGCGTGCCGACGGTGGGGCTGTGCATGGGGGAGATGGGCGTACCCAGTCGGGTGCTGGCCTGCCGCTATGGCGCTCCTTTCACCTTTGCAACGTTTCATCAGGACCGTGTGCTGGCTCCCGGGCAGCTGGCATGGAAGCCGATGCGAGATGTCTACCGCGTTGACTCGATCACAGAGTCGACAGCGATCTACGGAGTGATTGCAGATCCGGTGGCCCACAGCCTGAGTCCTGCGGTGCACAACGCTGCTCTCGCCGATGCGGGTATCGATGCGGTCTACCTGCCGTTTCGCGTGCCCGCAGAAGATCTCGACGACTTTCTTGCAGAAGCGAAACGCTGGCCGCTCGCTGGACTCAGCGTCACGATCCCTCACAAACAGGCAGTCCTTGACCGTGCCACCGAGTGCGATGAGCTTGTGAAGGGTATCGGGGCCTCGAACACTCTTCGCTTCCTTTCTGACGGCGGCATCGAAGCACGCAACACCGATGCAACGGCCGCTGTGGAAAGCCTGCAGGCAGCAATCGCTGAACAGGCGGGTGATCTCGGAGGACCGCGGGCCGGCACAAAGTCAGCGCTGGTCTTGGGGGCGGGAGGAGCTGCTCGAGCGGTGGCCTTCGGCCTGAAGCACAACGCGATGGAAGTCACAGTCACCTCCCGCACACTTGAGCGTGCCAAAGAGATCGCCGATGACGTCGGCTGCCGTGCGGTCGACTGGGACGGGCGGTATCGCAAGCCGTACGACTGCATCATCAACACGACGCCAGTCGGGATGCACCCCAATGTCAACGAGACGCCCTTCGACAAGGCAAACCTGCGGCCGTACATGATCGTGTTTGACACGGTCTACAACCCAGAGAACACGCTGTTGCTGAAGGAGGCGAGGTCTGTGGGGTGTCGCACGGTGACAGGCGTGGAGATGTTTGTGCGTCAGGCGATGCTTCAGTTTGAGTACTGGCATGGAAAGCCCGCATCGGCAGATGTGATCCGTGAGGCCATTAAAGCCTCAACAGCCTCGCACAAGCCAGTGGGTTAGCCGCACGACTGTGAACGACGGAGGCGGTTATGCCACGGGTGACGCTGATCGGCTATCGCGGAGTGGGGAAGACGAGCGTGGCACGTCAGCTCGCTGATCGGATCGGCTGTGCGTGGTGTGATGCGGATGTCGAACTTGAGCGGCGACAGGGGCGGTCGATTGCCGACATCATTACGCAGGACGGTGAGCCGGCTTTTCGAGATGCCGAAGAGAGGCTCCTGATCGACCTGCTTGCCGATTTCGATGGTGTGCTTGCCACCGGCGGTGGTGTGGTCTTGAGGGAAGTGAACCGCACGCTCCTCCACGAGCACGGCAGGCCAGTTGTCTGGCTGCAGGCAGATGCAGATGTTATTCGGGCACGGCTGGCAGCGGATCCGACGACAGTCCAGCGACGTCCTGGCCTGACAACGGCGAATCCACTCGACGAAGTTGCCACGGTCTTGGCTTCCCGGGAGCCACTCTATCGTTCGCTGGCGGATCTCGCGGTTGATACGGCGGCGGCGAGTGTTGACGAAGTCGTGGCCCGCCTTGCTGACTGGCTCGCACACGGAGTGCGGACATGACGCTGACCCCCGATTCGCCCTGGTTGCTACCGATCGTGCTGGCCTTTGCGGCCATGGTCAGCCGAGGGCTGACGGCAATCGTGATGCCGCTGTTGGTGCAGCTGGAAGCGATCTTCGCCGCCGAAGCGACAGGTGCTGTCGGCCACAAGTCGGCAACGGCAGATCAACGGACGCCGCGAGTCGCCGAGCACCTCTCCGAAACCGCTGCGATCACGGTGAGCCGACCTCAACGGCGTGGTCCTCTGGCAGCTGTGCCGGTGCTCGGCTGGTGGCTGGCATCAGAGCATCGGCCGGCTGGTTGGCGGCTGGCGATGTGGCTGGAAGTGCTGGCGGTGGTGATCGGTGGGTTTGGCTGGTGGTGGGAGGTGGTCTGCAGCATGCAGCTTCCGCCCGTCTTTGCTGACGCACCGGCGGCTCGTGCTCTCGTGGCTCCTCGGTTGTTCGCCCATCTCACACTGTGTGGCTTCCTCGCCGCTGCCACCTGGTGTGACCTGCGATACCGCGTGATCCCCGATGTGATCACGGTCCCCGGGCTGTTGCTGGGGCTGGCTGCCGTGACCATTTGGCCAGGGATTCTGCTTCCTGTTGGCTGTGTCTTGCCGGTGGAGCCGGCCTCCGTGCTTGCTGTGCCGGATGTCTTGGGGCTGGCTGGGCCGCTTGTCAGCGGTGGGCAGGCAGGCTGGCTGGTCGATCTGACGTCTTGGCTGGGCCTGGTGCTGCTGGCTTCAGCTTTTCTGCTCTGGTGGAGCGTGGGCACGGCTGCGATTCCTGGCCGCCGTTGGTATCGCGATCCAAGGAGTGCGGTGCTTGCTGGTGGGCTCTCCTTGATCGCGGGCACCTGGGCATCGGCTGGAACTCAGCCGCTCCATCTTCTCGGCCTCGCCACCGCGATCACCGGAGCAGTCGGCGCTGGTGGCCTGATCGTGTTCACGCGGGAAGCGGCCTCACGGGCGTTGGGCAAAGAAGCGATGGGCCTGGGCGATGCCACTCTGATGGCGATGACTGGCAGCTGGCTCGGCTGGCAGGTCGGGGTGATGGCGTTTTTCATCGCGGCGTTTCTGGGACTCGCCCACGGGCTTCTCGGCTGGTTGCAGCGTCGCGAGACGGAGCTTGCGTTTGGGCCGAGTCTCTGTCTGGCGACGGTTCTCTTGCTGGTGGGCTGGCGATGGATCTGGGCCTGGCTCGAGCCGGTGTTTCTCTACCCACTCGATCTGCTGATTGTGTTGGGAATGGTGGTGGGGCTCACCGGGTTGACGCTCGCGATCTGGAGTCGGCTGAGGGGCGCCTAGGACAACCAGATTGGCAGGCAGCGGCTGAGCAGGCGGCCTTCCCTGGAAAAACAGCCACTATTCCCGGTGATTCTGCCGGGACGAGCCGGTCTTGTGGTGGCGTCGTGGGCTTTCCTACCTTCTCACCCCTGAGGGTTTCCTGTTGCTCGCACGAGTCTGTTGGCATGTCGTGGACGTCAGTCGTGATGCATCGCTCCGCCCGGCTGCCTGGTACAGCCGGTCTGTGTGTGATTGTTGCGGTGGCAACGTCTGGCTGCACCGGCAACCCGTTTCGTACCGCCTCAACGAGCATCCCCCCACCGACGATTGAGGTGCCAGGGGCACCCGCCGTGGTGAACTCCGCGGCCCCTGCCCTGCCCTACGCGCCGCCACCTACGACTGCAGGCTCAGGAGTCGATACGGTGGCGATGCTCGATTCCAGCCGGCAGCAGAATCAACTGCTCGAGGAAGAGGTTGTTGCCCTGCGCGAACAGCTGGCCAGTACTTCCCAGCAGCTGGCCACAGCCCTGCGTGCTCCCGCCGCATCCCCATCGCCGACCCCAACCACGGCGGACCGAGTCACCAGTGGCGGCCAGGTGATGCAGTCGGCGGTGTCGCAGCTGAAACTCGATGACCTGCCTGTGCGATTTGATGGGAGCGTGGTGCGAGTCGAGATCCCGGCAGACCGTCTGTTTGATTCTGGTGCTGCCATGCTTGTGCCCGGAGCTCCCGCAGTGCTGTCATTCGTCGCCGGTGAGCTGGAACGGGTCTATCCAGGACACTACGTGGGCATTGAAGGGCACCTCGACGCCTCACCACTGCAGGGTGATGAGGGGCTCTCCCCGCATGCACTCTCCGCGGCTCGGGCTGAGGCCGTTCTCCAGTTTCTCACCGCACGCACCCCGTTGGATGAAAATCAGCTCTTTCTGGTGGCCCACGGTGCAAACCATCCTGTCGTGAGCAATGCCACGGCCGCGGGACGGGAGCGGAATCGGCGGATCGAACTGGTGGTGTATCCCGAGCTCGCCCCTCGCTGAGAGGCCCGCACCGGTTGCGGCAGGCCATCGTGAGCGTAGACTCCGCGTATGAAGAGCGTCACGATCGTCGACTACGGCAGCGGGAACCTTCGCAGTGTGCAGAAGGCCTGCGAACGGCTTGGGGCTGAGGCCACTATCACGTCGGACCCCAATGTCGTTGCGGAGGCCTCTGTGCTCGTGCTGCCTGGCGTTGGAGCGTTTGGCGATGCGATGCGAGAACTGCGAGGGCGTGGTCTCGTGGAGCCTCTGCAGCGACATCTCGCGACAGACAAGCCATTCCTAGGCATCTGCATGGGGCTGCAGCTGCTGTTTGAAACGGGACGTGAGGGGGGAGACCACACGGGGCTCGCGGCGTTCAAGGGAGATGTGGTTCGGTTTGAGATCGACCCGTCCCTAAAAGTGCCTCACATGGGCTGGAATCAGGTCCGTTGGCATGGAGATAGTCCGGTGCCGACTGCGCTGGGCAGCTACTACTACTTCGTGCATGCCTATCACGCCCGACCTGCAGAAGCGGCTGACATCTGCGGCACGGCTGACTACGGTGGTGAGTTCTGTGCGGCTGTTTCCCGCGGCCGTCTCCTCGCGACGCAGTTTCATCCTGAAAAGAGCCAGCAGGCAGGGCTGCGCGTGATTGAGGCGTTTCTTGATCGGTATGCCGGTCGGCCGTAGGGCCTGCCAGGCTTCACGGTTTCGCCGGGTCTGCCTGCATTACCTCGGCGGCGTAGGCCGCGCGGCGGCATGCGGAGCTCAATCTCGCTGTTTCTCCGCGCCGATTTTCCCGAATGTCGCGGTGGTGCTGCCACCCGTGGGGAACCGCCTTCGAGCGAGTGAGTGAAGCATGTCGGCTGATGTCCGTATCAAAGAGCAGCTGCCGGAACTAACCCGCCGGATCGTCGCGACCTACGACGAGACGCCCACGATTCATCATCTGGGGCACTGTCCGCTGCCAAACTGCGATGCGGTGATTTCGGCCTGCGAGGACCTCAAAGAGATCCTCTATCCCGGCTACCGTCGCCGGGAAAACCTGCACCTCGGCAACGTCACCTACCACGTGGGTGACCTGATCGATGGGCTGCATGACAAGCTCACCATGCAGATTGGACGGGCCCTCCGCCACGGCTATGCCTGCGGTCAGACGCGTGCTGACGCCAGTGACGGCACTGCCGATGAGATTCATGGCGGTGAAATCGACTTTGAGGCACTCGGCCAGGCGAAGGCGGTGGAGTTTCTCGAGAAGCTTCCAGATGTCCGTCGGCTGCTTGCTGGGGATGTTCAGGCCGCCTACGACGGCGATCCCGCCGTGCGGACGCTCGATGAGGTGATCTTCTGCTATCCAGGGCTCGAAGCGGTGACGATCCATCGCCTTGCCCATCTGCTCTACCGGCTCAAGATCCCGCTGATCCCACGCATGATGGCCGAGTGGGCCCATTCACGGACTGGGATCGACATTCATCCCGGGGCGACCATCGGCGATCACTTCTTCATCGACCATGGCACCGGTGTGGTGATTGGGGAGACCTGCGAGATCGGCAGCCATGTGAAGATCTATCAGGGTGTTACGCTCGGCGCACTGTCTTTTCCCACCGATGCTCAGGGAGAACTCGTGCGTGGGGCCAAACGGCATCCGACGATCGAGGATCGGGTGGTGATCTACGCCAACGCCACGATACTCGGGGGTGGCACACGAATCGGCCACGACTCTGTGATCGGCTCGAGCGTGTGGATCACGAGGAGTGTCGAGCCAGGCACGACCGTGGTCCTTGAGAAGCCGAAACTGAGGATGAAGGGCGAAGCTCCCAATCCAGAGACCGAAGCGGACTACCAGATCTAGCAGCTGCAGGTCTAGCGGCTGCGGCCGGCCACCCGCACCATGGACCGGGCCGCTTCGCTCGCCTTGAGACGCTCTTCGATCGCCTGCGGGCCGACTGCCTTGGCCGACTGCACCCGCTCAAGTTCGCGTCGAGCTTCCTGTGCATCGATCGAATCGGCAGCGACAGCCCGCTGGGTGATCACGGTCACAGTGTCGTGGGCTACCTCAACGAAGCCACCCTCAACAAAAAATCGTGACGTCTGTCCTCCCGACTGCCGGGCGGCAACCCGAACCTCGCCGACACCGAGGCGGCCAATGAATGGAGCATGACCGAGGCCAACGCCCCGCTGACCGTCATCAAGCGGGAGGCTCACGAAACTCGCGGTGGTGTCAAACACCGTTGTTTCTGGAGTGACCACGACACACTGGATGCCACGGCCACCGCGGGATGTCTGCTTCTGTTCGCTCACGATGTCTCCTCAGGGCGGCCACATCAACGGCCGCTGATTGCTTAGGACTTGGCCTTCTCTGCCATCTTCTTGGCCTGTTCTTCGGCCTGCTCGATGGGACCGACATACATGAACGCCTGCTCGGGGAGGTGGTCCCACTTGCCGTCGGCGATCTCCTCGAAGGAGCGGATCGTGTCTTCAAGGCTGGTGATCTCACCAGGCTTCCCAGTGAAGACTTCGGCCACAAGGAACGGCTGGGAGAGAAATCGCTCCATGCGGCGAGCACGGTGCACAACCAGCTTGTCTTCCTCAGACAGCTCATCGACGCCAAGGATGGCGATGATGTCCTGCAGTTCGCGATACCGCTGTAGGGTTCGCTGCACGCGACGTGCGATCGCGTAATGCCGCTCACCGACGTACTGCGGGTCGAGAATACGGCTTGAGGAGGCCAGCGGATCCACGGCTGGGTAAATACCCTTCTCCGAAATCGATCGCTCGAGGTAGAGGAAGGCGTCCAGGTTACCGAAAGCGGTTGCTGGGGCTGGGTCGGTCGGGTCGTCTGCCGGCACATAGACCGCCTGCACCGACGTGATGGCACCCTTCGACGTCGACGTGATGCGTTCCTGCAGAGCACCCAGCTCGGTGGCGAGTGTTGGCTGGTAGCCCACGGCACTCGGCATACGGCCGAGAAGCGCACTCACCTCACTCCCCGCCTGGGAGAAGCGGAAGATGTTGTCGACGAACAGCAGCGTGTCAGCCCCGGTAGTATCGCGGAAGAACTCGGCCATTGTCAGGGCGGAAAGGGCAACACGCAGACGAGCTCCCGGTGGTTCGTTCATCTGGCCGAACACCATGCAGGTCTGCTCGATCACGCTCCGGCCGGTATCGCCGATCTTGGCCTCCTGCATTTCCAGCCAGAGGTCGGTTCCCTCACGAGTCCGCTCGCCGACGCCCGCAAACACCGAGTAGCCACCGTGGGCGGACGCGATTCGAGCAATCAGCTCGGTCAGGATGACCGTCTTGCCAAGACCGGCACCACCGAACAGACCAGCCTTACCGCCTCGCACGAACGGCGTCAGGAGGTCGACCACCTTGATGCCTGTCTCGAACAGTTCGGTGTTGGTCGAGAGCTCAGAGACCGGCGGAGGATCGCGGTGGATCGGCCACCGCTCCTGCGTCTCCACGGGCCCCCGCTCGTCGATCGGGTCGCCGAGCAGGTTGAACACGCGGCCGAGAGTCTCTTTGCCAACAGGAACCGACACAGGCTCACCGGTGTCAACAACTTCCTGACCGCGGACGAGGCCGTCCGTGCTGCCGAGGGCGACACAGCGAACTTTTCCACCACCGAGATGCTGCTGGACCTCACCGGTGAGGTGAAGCTCAACGCCCTTGTTGTCGGAATCGATCTTCACCGCGTTGTAGATCAACGGCAGCGCATCCTCAGGGAACTCGACATCGAACGTCGATCCGATGACCTGGGTGATACGACCGGTACGGGTTGCGGTTGCCATGTTTGTCTCGAGCTCCTGCTGGTTATCCGATGAATGCGTTGTGTTGGTGACGTGTTGTGTTCGTGACGTGTTACTGCTTCAGAGCCTCGACACCACCGAGGATCTCCATGATCTCTCCGGTGATCTGGGACTGTCGGGCCCGGTTGTATTGGCGGGAAAGGCTCTTGATCAGGCCACCCGCATTTTCCGTGGCCGCCTTCATGGCCACCATGCGTGCCACCTGCTCACTCACGGCTGCATCGAGGAAGCACTTGAACAGGCGAGCCATAAAGCTTGCCGGCAGCAGCTCTTGCAGGATGCTTCCGGCCGACGGATAGAAGTCGTACTCGTCTGAAGCGAGTTTGGCGGCTGTCTCGCCCGCTGCCTGCGGTGGGGCGAGAGGCAGCAGCATCTCGGTCACCGCTTCTTGGCGAGCAATCCCATCAAACCGGGTGTAGGCCACATCGAGCCGGTCAATCTCCCCTGCGGCGTAGGCCGCGAGATATGCCTGGCCAATCGGAGCGACCTGAGCGAACTCAGGCTTGTCTTCGAAGATCGTGTACGACTCGTCGATGCTGATGTCGCGGAACTTCAGAGCAGAAATACCCCGCTTGCCCGACACCGACACGTGGGTCGCGACCTGCTCGCTTCGCCACTGCCCGAGCAGGGCAAGCGACTGTCGCACGACATTGCCGTTGTAGCCACCACACAGACCACGATTCCCCGTCAACACGAGAACCGCCGTCCGCGTAGTGGGGCGGATCTCAAGCAACGGATGAGCCACGTCCGCCCCGACCGACGCGATGTTCTCAAGAATCTTGGCGAGATGCTTGGTGTAGTCGCGTGCGGCGACGGAGCGGTCCATCGCCTTCTTGAACCGTGCCGTTGCGATCAACTCCATCGTGCGGGTGATCTTACGGATGTTCCGCACGGACTTTCGTCGTCGATCGAGTGCTCGCGCCTGTGCCATTCGGCTTCTCCTCTTGCCTCGTGAAGCCCTTAGCCACCCACAGCCGCCGGTTCACGACTGCCCGCTGCACGCTGACGATTGAACTCAGCGATGGCTGCCTCAAGCTGCCGTTCGGTCTCGTCGTCGAGTGCTCCGGTCTCAACGAGCCGATTACGCAGCTCCGGCACCTGGTCGCTCACAAAGGTCAGGAAGCCCTTCTCCCAGTCAGCAACCTCTTCGCGTGGCACCTTGTCGAGATGACCACGGGTGCCGGCGTAGATGCTCATCACCTGGTCGACGACGTCCATCGGTGAATACTGACCCTGCTTGAGCAGTTCCACCATGCGGTAGCCGCGGTCGAGGCGGGCTTGCGTGGCTGCGTCGAGGTCCGTGCCGAGCTGCGCGAAAGCTTCCAGTTCGCGGAAGGACGCGAGGTCGAGTCGCAGACCACCAGCCACCTTCTTCATCGCCTTCGTCTGGGCTGCACCACCCACGCGTGATACCGAGATGCCGACGTTCATGGCTGGTCGCTGGCCAGCAAAGAACAGGTCGGGCTGCAGGTAGATCTGGCCGTCGGTAATCGAGATCACGTTGGTGGGAATGTAGGCCGAGACCTCACCCTCAAGCGTCTCAATGATCGGCAAGCTCGTGAGGGAGCCACCGCCATGAGCGTCCGAGAGCTTCGCCGAACGCTCAAGCAGACGGCTATGGGCGTAGAACACGTCGCCCGGGAAGGCTTCGCGTCCTGGTGGACGACGCATCAGCAGCGACAGCTCACGGTAGGCAGTGGCCTGCTTGGAAAGGTCGTCATAAACAATCAGGGCGTGCTGGCCGTTGTACATAAAGTGTTCAGCCATCGCCGTGCCCGAATAGGGAGCGATGTACTGCAGCGGAGCAGCCGTGCTGGCACCAGCGACGATCACCGTGGTGTAGTCCATCGCGCCGTACTTCCGCAGCACGTCGATGGCCACAGCGACCGACGAGTCCTTCTGGCCAACAGCCACATAGAAGCACTTCACACCGCTGTTTTTCTGGTTGATGATCGCGTCGATGCCGATCGCGGTCTTACCAGTCTTTCGGTCGCCGATGATCAGCTCTCGCTGGCCTCGGCCAATCGGCGTCATCGCGTCAATCGCCTTGATGCCAGTCTGGAGCGGCTCGCGAACTGGCTGGCGATCAGCGACACCCGGAGCGAGTGTTTCCACGGGACGACGCTGGTCCGTCACGATCGGACCCTTACCGTCGAGCGGGTTGCCGAGCGGGTCGAGCACACGGCCGACCACAGCATCGCCGACGGGCACCGAAAGCAGTCGACCGGTGCTGCGGACTTCGTCGCCTTCGGTGACCTTCAGGTAGTCGCCGAGGATGATCACGCCGACAGAGTTCTCTTCGAGGTTGAAGGCCAGCCCGGTGATCCCACCAGGGAACTCGACCATCTCACCGGCCATCACACCGGAGAGTCCCCAGACGCGAGCGATACCGTCGCCCACTTCCAAGACGCGGCCGACCTCGCGGACGTCGATACCTGATTCGAAGCGATCGATCTCCTCACGCAGAAGTGAGGCGATCTCGTCCGTGTTGAATTTCATTGATGGTCCTCCTGTGCAGCTTTCCACCCAGAGACGCCAGGCTGGAAGCAATTGATTGGTCGTAGACGGTGTCGCCAACGCGGACGACAAGGCCGCCGATCAGTGC
>Ga0181607_10000801_pt1 | contig 27620 bp, 26 predicted proteins | sample 041ome_9_FD_132420 | JGI IMG/M metagenome (GOLD analysis project Ga0181607, IMG submission 132420) | Coastal salt marsh microbial communities from the Groves Creek Marsh, Skidaway Island, Georgia - 041413US metaG (megahit assembly) | ecosystem: Environmental > Aquatic > Marine > Intertidal zone...
AAATGATATTTAACACATCGCACTTTCAATATGCCTCAATTTTATACATCTTGCGTCAGCGAAATCAATCGATTTCAACCTTGAATTTCCTGAATGAGTAAACATCAACTTACACCAGATCAATGGGTCAATTTGTATGCAGACCAACTGTTGAGGTATGCGCTCGTTCGTGTGCCTGAGCGTGATGCCGCAAAAGACCTTGTTCAGGACACCTTTTTCACAGCATTGAGGTCTAAAGATGTATTCAGGGGAGAAATCTCTGAGAAGAATTGGCTCTACTTGATACTCAGGAGTCGCATCCTGGACTACTACAAAAAAAGAAGGAAGTCTTGGCCTCAGATATGGCTTCAGACAGAGATGATGACGACTCATTTGACGATCAAGGACACTGGATGGATAGTAAAAAGCCCCAAGAATGGACTACAGATGACATTGTTCAGAACAAAGAATTCATGCGCGTATTTCTACAATGTAAGTCTGCTTTAAAAGAAGTCCAAGGTCAAGTGTTCACCATGAAATATATCGATGGAGAAGACGCTGAAACCATTTGTAAGGAATTGGACATATCCGCTTCTAACTATTGGGTTTTAATTCACCGAGCAAAAGTGCAGTTGCGCTCATGCATCGAAAAAAACTGGTTTGATAAATGATCAATTGCAAAGAATCTACTCGACTAACAATAAAGAAAGAAGAGAATAAATTAACCCTGAGAGAAAAATTAGAGTTATCTTTTCATCTGTTAATTTGCAAGTACTGCAAATCATTCAGCAAGCAAAGTTTATGGATTAACTCGATATCGAAAAGCCTTCACGTTGAGGATTCATTATCCAATTCTGAAAAGGAAGCTATGGAGGCTAATCTGAAAAACTCTAACTAGTAATAAGCAACAACTAAAACCAAAATAATATGAAAAACTCAAACAAAGGTTTAGGTGCATTGATCACCGGAACATTAATGGCAGGTGCCGTTCTGGGAACATCTGCAGCAAATGCCAACGAACTATTTTCTTACGATGATCTAGGTTCAGGTTCTGAACTCAGAGCTGACTTATTGGATGCTTCAAACACTGGGTTTAAATCTCCGGAGGCCAAATGCGGTGAAGCAAAAGCTGAAGCCAAAACTGAGTCAAAATCAGCAGACCATAAATGTGGCGAAGCAAAAGCAGAAATGAAGTCTGCAGATTCCAAAGCAGCTGAACACAAATGTGGCGAAGGAAAGTGTGGCGAAGGGAAATGCGGTGAGGCGAAAGCTGATGCTAAGCCAGCTCAAAGTAAAAGCGGAGAAGTGAAAGCCGAAATGAAGCCCGCAGGATCGAAGGGAACAAAGCCTGTGAAGCCAGTTAAGCGTAACTAGAAATTCACATAAAAGCCTGATCTAAAGCAGATCTGGCTTTATTGTTTCTATATGTCACAGCACGTTGGAATAGGATACCGAAAGGATTTTGGATCAGCTTTTTTAGAGAGTAAGAATCTTAATCCTGCTTTTGTGGAAGTAGCTCCAGAAAACTGGGTGGATGTCGGAGGGTTTTGGAAAAAGGAGTTTTCCAAAATTGCTGATAAGTATCCCATCTATACCCATGGTTTATCCCTTTCCATTGGGAGTCCAGATCCGATAGATTGGGTTTTTCTGAATAAAATTAAGGCCTTCATTAAGGATTGGGATGTTAAGGTGTACTCTGAACATTTAAGCTACAGCAAATGCGATAATGCGCATTTGTATGACCTTTTACCAATTCCATTTCGTGAAGATGCGGTTAAGCACATCGCGCAGCGGATCAGAGAGGTTCAAGACTTTCTTGGCCGTAAACTGGTAATCGAAATCGTTTCATATTACACACCTATTGCAGCTGAAATGACTGAGGTTGAATTCATTAATGCAATTTTGAGAGAGGCCGACTGTGAATTGCTATTTGATATCAACAACATTTATGTCAATGGATTTAACCACAATTACGACCCGAAACTCTTCATTCAAAAACTCGATCTGTCGCGTGTGAAGTATATTCATATGGCTGGGCATGAAAAGGTAAGTGACGACTTGATCATAGACACCCACGGACAGCCAATCATTGATCCTGTTTACGACTTATTCGAATATGCCATTTCAAAGCTCAAACAACGCGTTCCGGTGCTTTTAGAAAGGGATTTCAATATTCCTGAAATGGAAGAATTGGCAATGGAGATGAATCGATTAGAAGCAATCTGCCAAAAGCAATGGAGCCATGAGTCAAGCATTGCATAACGAAACATTAAAACAACAACAGCTTCTCGCCAAATATTGTCGAGATGGAATAGAGCCTCAAATAAAGGGTGCGACAAACAATCGTCTTCACAACTACCGAAGGCTTGTGTTTGGCATTATTCGGGAGGCCCTAAGCAGTACATACCCCTTGACGATGAACCTCCTTACTGCAAAGGAATGTAGTGTTTTAATTCAAGAGTTCTTTGAATCGCATCGTTGCCAAGATCCACAAGTGTGGAGGATGCCTTTTGAACTGATTGAATACACAGAAAACAATCAACGGGCCTTAACCAAAAAATACCCTCATCTAATCGAGCTATTAAACTTTGAATGGAAAGAAGTGGAATATTATATGATGCCGGATGAAGCTTTTCCCCACAAGTCAACTTCTGATTATTGGAATGACGTTTGGGTTTTTAATCCTGAATTCGAAATCATGCCGCTTTCGTACCCTCTTCACACTAAAAACGCGCGTTTTATTTCAATAACCGACCGTGGGCAATATTTCTGTTTGATTTTTAGACAACCAGAAACATTCAAGGTTAAATTTTTAAACCTATCCCCTTTCTTCGCTTGGTTAATTGCAAGCATACAAAACGAACAAGTGAGCATTTCCAAATTGCTTCCAGCCATCCATGCTCAATTTGGGATTTCTGATGAAAACCAATTAAAGCTAAACATCGAACCTTTTTTCAAAAAGCTCGTGTCAGAAGGCATGGTTCTCTCCAAGAAATAATACCATTTCATACATTTAAGCTATGAAAACAGCGCAAGAATGGTTTGATGAATACGGTGTAAGTCATCAAAACCCAACCAACAAGTTGATTCACTGGATTTGTGTGCCGACTATTTTTTTCAGTATCGCTGGTCCTTTGGTATCCATACCGAGCGATTTTCTATCCAGCTTTTTCCCTTCAAGCGTAGCTCCATACGCCAATTTTGGGTCGTTGGCAATAGCGCTAACATGCATCTTTTATTTCAGCATTTCGCGCACCATTTTTCTGGGCATGCTGCTATTTTCGGCCTTCACTGTGTGGTTGAATGTCAGAATAATGCAATCGACTGAAGTACCGCTTTGGACAATCTCACTCTTACTCTTCGTTCTGGCGTGGATCGGACAATTCATTGGTCACAATATTGAAGGAAAGAAACCTTCTTTCCTGAAAGACTTACAATTCCTTTTGGTAGGTCCCGCTTGGCTTTTGGGATTTATTTACAAAGGCCTCGGAATAAAATATTGACCAACTAAATCGGACCAAGTGAATTACACTCGATCAAATATTTGAAATTCGAATGTGTGAATTGGTTCTAAATTCGCAGCTTCAATTTTGATTACCCAATTGCCAATTCAATCACTTTCCAATATTGCCCCGCTAAAAAAGCAGCTGATTAAATTCTCGCTGATCGGTGTTTTGGCAGTTCTTGTTGACTTGGCTTGCTATTACATTTTTTTGAATGTGCTTCCATCAAGTTACTCGATTGGCGTGGAAATCGAAGATTTTTCGAAAGCGCTGTCATTTTTATGCGGAATGAGCGTGACCTATACATTGAACAATTTGTGGACCTGGAAGACAAAAAACAAGTCACAAAAACGGGTTGTGAACTTTGCTATTCTATACGGATCTTCATTATTAATCAATGTTTTCGCCAACTCCACAACACTTGATTTACTTCATGAGGTTGAAATACTCAAACAGTTGGATTACAAATACTTAATTGCATTTGTTGTTGCTATAGGAATCAGTGCGTCTGTAAATTTCATCGGACAAAAGTTTTGGGTTTTCAAGACCAAGTAGATCAAAATATTTTCAACTGTGGGTTTTTATTCTGTTCGTATAATCCGAGGTTATAAGACATCTTCTCGGGCTCACCAAAAAATTTCTTTCTGGCCATTTTAAACGTTTGGTTGATCGATTCCACTTCTTTACCACTTCCCTTCATTCTTCGTCCAAACTGATTGTCTTTAAGCGAACCTTCATGCGCAGCCCTGATTTGATTTAATACTTTTTGAGCCTTATCGGGAAATGTTTCGTGAATCCAAGTGGAAAAGATATCTGCAATTTGACCGTTCAATCGAACCATGGTATATCCAACATCTCGAGCTCCAGCTTGCTTTGAGGCCTTTAGCAATTCAAACACCTCATGGCTATTCAATCCAGGAACAATCGGTGCCATCAAGACTGTGACAGGAATTCCAGCAGCTGAAAGGACCTCCACTGTTTCTAGTCGTTTTTTAATGGATGCCGTTCGTGGTTCCATCTTTTGACGTAAATCTTCATTGAGTGTGGTAATCGACACAACTACCTGAGCTAATTGCATCTGAGCGAGTTGTTGCAGTAAATCAACATCTCGTTGAACCAGCGCATTCTTAGTGATGATTCCCATTGGATGTTGGTGTTTTAACATTACTTCAATGCATGCTCTAGTTATTCCGAGCTTTCTCTCAATGGGCTGATAACAATCGGTATTTCCTGAAAGAACGATGGGCGAAGCCTTCCACGACTTCTTTTTCAATGTTTGATCGAGGATTTCAGGGGCATTCTTCTTAACCAGGATGACGCGCTCGAAATCTACTCCAGCGCTGTAGCCCCAATATTCATGACTGTTTCTAGCATAGCAATACGTGCAACCGTGTTCGCAACCTTGATAGGGATTCATTGACCACTCCATGGGCACATCCGGACTGGTTACCGCGTTTACAACACTCTTAGGAAACACTTCAATCACCTTGGTTTTTGAAACCATCTCTTCCCCTTCAAAGGCCAAATAGTTGAGGTAAGACTCGTCTACTTCGCTTGTATGCTGTGCGAATCGATTGTCAGGATTGGTTTGTGCTCCTTGACCTTTTGTAGTCATTCGTTTACTGTGCTTTTATTTTTTCGTTCAAAATACCTTGCGTTTTTATTGACGTTAGTCGTTGAAATATCTGCTTTCAAAGCATCTCTGTAATTCTTTCTATCAGGCTTTTTCGCATTCACCTCTTCACTGTAGCGCGGGTCTTCAATCATATCTTCTTTGTAGCATTCACTCACCTCGATGCAATGAAAACCAAACTCTTCCATCACTTTGCCGATGATGCGATAGACACCCCGACCACGAAACGGATACTTTGCTGCAACGGGTGGAAAATGAACAGTATCTAAGAAAAACCCTTTACGGTCTAAGAACGTTCCGAACTGCATGCGTTTGCCATCTGCTGTTTTGGTATCCTTCACCGTGACCAAATAACCATACGCCACAACGGTTTGATTCACAAAATCGCTCATATCTGCAGACAGTATCCCGCCTTTTGGAGAACGCTTCAGCAGCAAAAACGGATCGCACAGAGGATAACCCAGCAACTCAATTTGATCGTAAGCCTCTTCCAACGGAGCAGTATAAAAAGCGGGAAAATCAAAAGGCTTTGACCTTTCTGAAAACAGCTTGGGTGCCACGCTGCGCTTTTTCACTTTACCCAAGGTGAGGTGCGCTTCCCACATCAATTCTTTCTTGTTTTTACCCGTGAAGCGAAATGCCCCCGCCTTTACCAATGTGGTTATTTGTTCAATGCCAACCGGAACGCGCTCCGTAAAATCAGCCAACGATTCAAAACCACCGCCTTCTGCCCTGGCCTTGCAAATCCATTCTACTGTTTTCCATTCCAGCTCTTTTAAGCTCGCTAAGCCGAGATAAATGACTTTACCATAAACTACCGCTCCAGCTTCGCTATGATTAACACAGGGCGCTTGTATATCACCACCGTGCATACGCGCTTCGTGCACATAAAACTCAGGACGGTAAAACCCACCCGAATTGTTGAGTGTTGCCACCATGTATTCTAACGGGTAATGAGCTTTTAAAAACAAACTTTGGTAACTCTCTACTGCGTAGGATGCCGAATGCCCTTTAGCAAAAGCATAACCCGCAAAGCTTTCTGTTTGCCGCCACACCTCTTCTACCATCTCGGTAGGATGACCTTTTGCCAGCGCTTTTCTAAAGAATGCTTCTTTGGCTTGTTCAAACTCTTCGCGCGAGCGATACTTCCCACTCATCCCTCTGCGCAACACATCGGCCTCGCGCAATGTAAGTCCAGCAAAGTAATGAGCCACTTTAATCACATCTTCTTGATAGACCATTACCCCAAACGTATCGGGCATGATGTCCATCATGATTGGATGCGCCTTCTTCCGCTCTTCAGGATCACGAAAACGCTTGATGTATTCGCGCATCATCCCTGACTTTGCCACGCCAGGACGAATGATGGAACTGGCAGCCACTAAGCCCAGATAATCATCAACACGCAACTTAGAGAGCAGCATACGCATAGCGGGCGATTCAACATAAAAACACCCAATCGCCTTGCCATTGCGCAACATATCTTTCACTGCTTCATCTTGCTTAAAGCGCGCTAAATCATGAATATCGATGGGGTTCTGAGGGTTGTTGCGATTTACATCAGCTACCGCATCCTTGATCTTGCCCAACCCTCGTTGACTCAGAATATCGAATTTGTACAAGCCAACATCTTCTGCCACAACCATATCAAACTGGGTTGTAGGATAACCTTTAGGAGGCATAAAGGTGGCTGTGTAATGTTCGATCGGTTTTTCAGAAATCAAAATACCACCTGCGTGTATGCTTAAGTGACTTGGAAAATCTTGGATCAATGCGCCATACTTCAACACCAATTGAGAGAGCTTATCCAATCGATTCATATCCAAGTGTCCTTTTGATAATTTGTCGATCTCACGCTTGGGTAAGCCAAACACCTTTCCAAGCTCACGCACTACAGCTCGATATTGAAATGTGCTGTACGTTGCCAGCAATGCAGAATTTGGAAATCGCTCGAATATGTAGCGCGTAATATCATCCCGATCAGTCCACGAAAAATCGATGTCAAAATCTGGTGGGTTGCGCCTATACAGATTAATAAACCGTTCAAAGTATAAGTCTAAGTCAATTGGGTCTACGTCTGTGATCCTCAATAAGTAAGCTATTATACTATTCGCACCACTACCACGACCAACATAGAAATATCCTTTGCTGCGCGCATAGGAAACAATGTCGTGGTTGATCAAGAAATAAGACATGAAATCTTTGTCGCGAATGATCTCCAATTCCTTCTCAATACGGGAGGTAATATTGTCATCCAGCTTCGGATACCGATAAGGCAAATTCTCCTCACAAAGCTGTTGGATACGTTCATAATCGCCTTGCTTACTTCCTGTGTAGGTAGACATATTTTGAGGAGCAATGCTATCGCCAAACTCAAACGAAACTTCACATTGCTCTAATAACTCTTGAGTGTTTCTTACAATTTCAGGAAACTCTTGGTATTGATTCAACAATTCTGCCTTCGGCATCAACACATGCCGTTGATCTCCTTCTTCTGATTTAGGCAGCTTGCTCAGCAAGGTATTATTATCAATCGCCCGCAGCAAACGATGCGCATTAAAATCGCGCTGGCTTTGAAATGACACTGTAGGCATCATCACCAATCTATCAAGTTGGTGGCGCAATGGCGAAAATCGAATTCGAGGCATCTCATAGGGCTGAATACCGATTAAGGAGCGAGTTGCAAGTTGCGAATTGCGAGGAAGTCCTCTATCAAAAGGATAAACCACAATTACATCCTCTAATTCGAGTGCTGTATTTGGAATCGGCTCTTTGCTGTGCAAATGCTTCGTCAAAAAGAGGTTGATGTTTTCAAAGCCGCGATTGCTTTTTGCGATTGCCACAAACTGCTGATCTACTCCATTTCTAAAATCAACTCCAGGAATCACTTTCAGTCCGTGCTTTTGCCCCAGCCGCATGCTGTCTAAACACGCTGATGTGTTGTTGATATCGGTAATGCAAAGCGAATTATAACCCCACTCAATCGCTTGTTTGATGAGGTTTTCCGGTTTCCACGTACCGAACTTGAAGGAGTAATATGTGTGGGTGTTTAGGAGCAAGGTACAAGGAGCTAGTAACAAGGGGTGAGTTGCAAGGGATTAGGGATTGGGAGTTCTTAGTTTTTTAAGTAGTCCAAAAAGCATTTTCTGTTCTTCCTCAAGCTTTGACAAAACATCATTTATCCGAGCCGATTGATCTGGACATATATCGAGGATAATCAGAATCTGAGTTTCTACCTCAAACGCTGAACCAAGAGCAATCTCTAAAAACCGAGCATAATCTTAAGTGCTTTGCCTACTATTTCCTTCAGCTATGTTGCTTGAGATCGAAACTGCAGCTTTAGTTACTTGATAGGAAAAAATAAACTGAGTTTCTTTATCCAATTGAGTCACCAATTGAAATATATCCACAGCAATTTCTTTTCCTAATTGCCACACTTTTAACGTTTTAAAATTCCTCATATTATAAAATTTAGTTTCACTTGTTACTCGCTCCTAGCGCCTAGTTACTAGCTCCTCCGATTCGCCAATAGCATTGGCGCTTTTCCATTGAAAGGATTACTTCTGCTGATGGTGCGCGCACCGAGTCCTGAAGCGCGCATTACAGCACGATCACCAAAACGCTCGCGGATCTTATCCATGGCTTGGTAGAGGTTGATGTATTCTTCACTGTCTTCAAACAAGTTGATTTGATAACCGCCACCCACCAAATGACTGAATCGCACGCCAATCAAGCGAACCAACAACCTGCGATTGTAAGCCCTGCCGAAAAGCTCCATCACTTTTTCAATCAAAATATGATCGGCTGAGGTGTATGGAATACGCGCTTGAAGGGTTTGCGTTTGAAAGTCAGAATAGCGCACTTTCACCGTTACACAGCCCGTGAGTTTTTTACCTCTGCGCAACTGAAACGCCAAATTCTCAGCCATGGCAAGCATGATTCCTTTCAGCTTAACCACATCGGTAGTATCGCGGTCAAAGGTGCGTTCGGTACTGATACTCTTGCACTCATTGTAAGGAATAACCAAGCTGTTATCAATGCCATTGGCCTTTTTCCAAATCATATCGCCATTCTGCCCCAATACTTGTTGCATCATGTCCTGCGGCATTTCTTGAATGGTCTTAATCTTTTGTATACCCAGGTTGCGCAGCGTTTGATACGTCTTTTCCCCCACCATTGGTATTTTACGCACTGAGAGTGGCGCTAGAAAAGGCTTTTCTAACCCACGTAAAACCTCTAAATGATTGTTCGGCTTAGCCTCACCTGTAGCCACTTTAGAAACCGTCTTATTGATAGACAAACCAAAAGAATTGGGTAAACCCGTCTCCTTAATAATCCGTTCGCGCAGCTCGCCCGCCATTTTACTGCAGCCAAAAAAACGATCCATACCAGTGAGGTCGGCATAAAATTCATCCACAGATGTTTTCTCCAACACAGGCAACGCCTCTTGCATGATCTCGGTAACCATATCGCTGTACTTAGAGTAGGTTCCGCTATTTCCTTTTATGACGATGGCTTCCGGACACAATTCACGCGCCATACGCATGGGCATGGCCGAATGAATACCAAAAGCACGTGCCTCATAGCTACAAGCTGCCACCACTCCACGATCGGTAGTGCCACCGATCAGCACGGGGCGATCATTGAGTCTACTGTCTAAAAGTCGCTCAACCGATACAAAAAACGAATCGAGATCGAGGTGTAAGATTTGCCTTGAGCGGGTATTAGTCACTATTAAAAAACCAATTATTAACGTTTACTAAAATATTTAGTATTTAATAAATAAAGATGATTATACCAGAGTATTTTTATCAACACAGCTAAAAATCCTTTTGTCACTGAAAGACAAACTCAAACAAGAACAAAAACAGCATTTTTAATGTTAGCACTGCCAAAGAATGAACAAACCTTTTCTTCTTTGAAACGTATTTTAGCCGTCTGAATGCAGCACCGCCAAACAATATTCAACCACTAGCAAGAGGCAGTGGGCGTTCGTCCGCTGCCTTTTTTGTTTTCTCTAACTCCTAAATATCAAATTGAACTTAAACTCGTTCATTTGTGTTTGCAATAAAAAAGAGGCGCCATGTTTGATATGATGAAGAAGCTGCAACAGGCTCAAGAAGAAATGAAGAAGATCAAGGCTCGATTAGACACAATCAGTGTTGAAGGATCTTCTCCAGAAGGAAAAATAAAGGTGAGCATTTCTGGTAACAGGAAGATAAAGGGCATAACTTTTGTTGATGAAGCAATCATGACGGACAAAGATCAACTTGAAGATTATCTGGTATTAGCGATCAATGATGCCATTGAGAAGGCCGACAAAATCAACGAAACGGAAATGAAGTCTGCGGCTGGTGCAATGATGCCCGGCATGGGAGGATTGTTTAAATGATACGAAGCACCAAACATATCGTTGTCCATGCAAGCTTGATGCTGCTTGTTCAAGCAGCCTTACAAGCAAAAGAGGTCTCCTATCCTACCTTAGATTTAATGGATCAGTATTTTGATCGATCTTCTTCAGAAAACGGTTCCATTGATGAGTTTTTTACTTCCGAAGCCGCCATTCGTTCAATAGTCTATGATGAGGAAGGCCGATCGATTATCAATACATTCTCGGCAGCAGCCTTCGAATCAGAATTATTCCAACTTCGTGCTGATTTTGAATTTTTTCAAGAACCTGTTGTATTATTATCTCAAGGATATGGCTCCTTAGAAACATTTTTCTGTAGTGTACACACACGATTGATTAGCAAAACAAATGGAGACACCCTGCACCTCAAAAGCGTGCAATCATTCCAAGTGGTCAATGATAACGGATGGAAAATCCATCACTTGGTCATCCAAAACGAAAATCCGTGGTCGCCAGTAAGCGAGAAACTTTGGCCAAAAGAGCTGACCGATGTCATCGGTATCAGCACTCCGAAGATGAAACAAGCACGACAAGAATCGTCTCAAGAATACGATCCAAACAAGGTCTACAATGTAAATGAATTGGATGAAGCGCCAGTGTATCCTGGACAACCTGCACTTTTCGAAACCTTGTTGGAAACATTTGACGTGGTGCTTTCTCCCAATGAAACACATACACCATTCACCATAGAAATTCATGAAGACGGACTCGCTGAGCTGAAATACGTTAATGATTTGAGTGGCCCTCAAATTGAAAAAGCCAAGAACTTTGTTAACAGCATGCTCATTTGGTACCCTGCCATTCGAGATAAGGCTAGCGTGCGTTGTAAATTGATCATGTATATCCGATGAGCAAACTGATCTACATATTTGCCTTCCTCTTCGCTGCTATAAACGGGCATGCTCAACGTGCAGCACTTGAAAGCCCCCAAGCAGCAGTAAATGCTTTTTTCAAAGCAAGCGCAGAGAATAATGACTCTACACGCGCTTCGATGTTCGCCTCCATTTTTGAAGAAGCGGGCCAAGTAAACTCCATCAATCAACTTGATGCTCAAAACTCAAGTAGTAAATTGGGCTCAGTATACACGTTTTTGGACCAAGCTGCGGGCTTTTACAAAGATTACAGTCTGGCTTTTGATGAAGTTGAACGATCGATTAACTATTACGAAGACATAGCAGCTGTACACAGCCTCGTTTATCAGACCGTTACTGAAAAAACGGGGCTCAAAACCACCTACGAGCAATTCCTTTGGTATCATTTTGATTTGATTTACCAGAACGATGGTTGGCTGATTTCTTCTGTAACCTGGATCAACGCGATTGACAGCCAGCCAATTGACGATGCTCTGATCCAAGACACCATCTGGCACACCCTTAAGAAATAACCTTTCGTTTATTTTCTGCGTATAGGCTTAGCACAATGTTTTTACTAACATTGTATTTACGTGCTAAACCAAACAATATGAAAAAAACCTTACTCTATCTTCTAGCTGGAGAGTTATTCATGTTTGGCATCACCGCATGCAGCATTGATGAATTCGCCTTCAGACCCACTTATGCCATTCCCGTTGTGGAAGCAAAAATGACCATCGGTGAAATACTCAATTCACGCCCATCGGAAGTTGAAACTACATTCAATCAATCATTTGGAGATGATAGTTTGTTCAATTTTCAATTGGTGTATACAGACACGCTGGAGGCCTTGACGTTTGAAAGCTTTGCTGGCGCAGGAAATACTGTTCCCGCTGGAAACTATCCAGACCTCTATGACCTAAGAAACGTATTTCTAAGAATGACGGGGAATACGGAAAATGGTGATTTCAGATTTACTGACCCCAGAGTTGATTTTGTTTTCGCAAATGAAATGAACACTGAATTTCATCTCCGGTTAGATAGCACCTATACCAAAAATGTTAGATCTGGCGATGAATTCCCATTCACGGTTGAAGATACTGCGATCATTCAAGCAGGGAGTATCGCCTCACCTGGATTTGGATCGTTATCAGTGACCAACTCAAATACCGGTGGGGCATTGACTGATGTTTTTTCTCCTACACCAAAATTCATGTATTACAAACCACTTTTTAAGGTTCCTCAAGCAGGAACGGCCGAATCTGGTGAAAAGTTAAACATGTATGCTAAAGTTACCCTGCCCTTCACCGGATGGGGTCAAGCAGTACGCAATGACACTGTTCCTTACAACTTTGGAGATGGTGACACGGCTGGACTTGGAATCATTGATTTCATCTACTTGAGAATGGCATTTGAAAATGAATTGCCATTAGAGGTCACCGTGAATGCTTTTATTGTGGATACAGCCACATGGCAGACATTGGCACAGATTCGCTTATACAACAGCGAAACAGGCGTTGCGCTCAATGGCACAGCAGCCATCATTCCCGCTGCTGAACCTTTACCAGAAAGTAGTATTAATTCTACCACCACCACTACACCTTCATTCAATTCTTCTGATATGCGTGTCTATAATAAGAACCCAACTACAGGTGAGAATGAAATTGAAACCTTATTTGATGGCAATGCGATCATATTGAACATGAGCTTCAAAACCAATGGCTACGATAATGATGAGACGGTATCCATTTACAGCTCTCAAGGAATTAAATTCAACATGGGAATTAAAACGCGTATTAATGCTTCCATCACCCGCGATTCTCTAACCAATCTTTTAGGACTCTAAGCCAATATATACTATCATGAGAAAATTAATCATCATAGCGTTAGTGGCTTTTGCAGGACTAAAAGCCAACGCACAACAAGACTTAACTTTATACAACGCCCGATATTTACAACAGGCCAGCTTCACCAATGCTGCATTCACCCCAGAGTGCAATGTGACGGTTGGTGGTATCCTATTTGGATCTACCTACATTAGAGGCGGTAGCAGTGGAATCACACGAAGAAGTATTTCAAATTTTATTCAAGGTCCTGATGACGCTGTAAAGTCATTGGACCGAATGAAAGACCTCAATTATCTTGAGGTAGATGCTGGGCGTGATATCATTCACTTTGGATTTCGCGTTAAAGAAAAAAACTATTTCAGTTTGAATGCCAGCGTAAGAACCTTCAATACGCTCACCTACGCAAGAGACGCTGCAACGCTCATGATCATGGGTAATGGCGCATCAGCTGACGACCCCGGCAATGAAAACATTCCGGCTGAATACCTGCTGTTAGGTAATCGAGCTAACTTAGATGGAACTGGCGTTCAATCCATAACATATGGTGAAATCGGCCTTCAGTATGCGCGTAAATTTTTGGAAGACGATAAGCTAAGCATAGGCATACGTCCGAAACTTTTATTAGGACTTGCCAATGTGAATACGGCTGAATCTACCTTGGGAGTTACCACAGATGCCAACACCTTCGGTATTACTATAGATGGCAGCTATTTGGTGAACAACTCCATCCCAATTGACCAAGAAGATTCTTCGTTTAGCTTACCTGTTTTTAGCAATTTGGGATTTGGAATTGACCTGGGTGCGAGCTTCGACATCACAGAGAAGATGCAGGTCAGTGCATCGGTAAACAACCTTGGATTCATCAATTGGAAGAATGAAGCCACGAATTATTCGGCCAACGGGGGAAGTTTCGAATTCCGCGGAGCATTGATCGATGGATCAATCTTAGACGCTGGAACAGCCTTCGATTCCCTAGGTACTTCTTTTGCCGAAGACTTATTGGATAGTTTGAATAGCCAATTTGGAGCTGATACAACCAATGACAACTACCGCACTAACCTACCAGCACGCTATAATCTAGGTTTCAATTATCAATTGACCGAGCGTGCCAATGTGGGTGTGCTGATGAATGCTTACAACATCAAAAAGCAATTGCGCGCGGCATTTACGCTTTCGTACAATTACAGAATAAGAAAAGCGATTGGTTTCCATGCGAATTACAGCATCAACAACAGAAGCTTCGCCAACCTCGGACTTGGTTTCAGTTTCAACATTAAGTCATACCAGCTCTATGCGATGTCTGACAACATGTTGTTCTTCCTTCCAAACGCAACCAATATGCATGTAAGAGGTGGAATCAACTGGACATTTGGTTGCAGCAATGACAAAGACAAAGATGGAATTAAGGATAAGGATGACGATTGTCCAGAAACTCCAGGAGAAGCCAAGTTCAAGGGATGTCCTGATACAGACAAGGATGGCGTAATGGACAAAGAAGACAAGTGTCCAGAGACTCCAGGTTCTGAAGAATTTGCCGGATGCCCAGACCGCGATGGCGATAAGATTCCGGATTTGGAGGATGAATGTCCAGACGCTCCTGGCGTTGCAGAATTCAAAGGCTGTCCTGATACCGATCAAGATGGAATCCAAGACTCGGAAGATGCTTGTCCAACAATTGCAGGTATTGCCGAGTTCAATGGCTGTCCTGACAAGGATAAGGATGGTATTCAAGATTCAGAAGATGAATGTCCTGAGCAGCCTGGTATTTCAGCTTTCAATGGCTGTCCTGATACTGATGCTGACGGCATCAAAGACAGCGAAGACGCATGCCCTGAAAAGCCGGGAACTGCTCAATTCCAAGGATGCCCTGATACTGACAAGGATGGTTTGCCAGACAACAAGGACAACTGCCCAGATGTAGCCGGACCAATCGACAATAAAGGTTGTCCGTTTGGTGACCGCGATGGCGATGGTATCATTGACAAGGATGATAGCTGTCCTGATACTCCTGGACCAGTTGAAAACGCAGGTTGCCCATACAGCGACCTCGATGGTGACGGAGTTTATGACAAAGACGACCGTTGTCCACAAACGCCTGGTGTAGTTGAAAACCAAGGCTGCCCTGAAATAAAGCAGGAAGAGCAAGAAGTATTGAATACTGCTTTCAGCAACCTAGAATTTGAAACAGGTAAGGATGTGATCAAGACAAGTTCATTTGAATCTCTTGATAAGCTAGCAGAGCTTTTGATCAAGAAAACAGATTGGAAGCTTGAAATCGCTGGTCACACAGATGACGTTGGTAGCGAAGCTTCTAACCTTGCCCTTTCTGAGAAAAGATCGAAGGCTGTGGGCAAATACCTAGAATCGAAAGGAGTACCTGTTACCCAACTCATCGTGAAATGGTTTGGTGAGTCTAAGCCAATTGCTGATAACAGCACGGCTGAAGGACGGGCTCAGAACAGGCGTGTTGAGTTGAAAGTGATCTTCGATTAATACCGATTTATAAATCATAAAAAGCCTTGGCACATTGCCAGGGCTTTTTTTTGATCCATTATTCGCGTTTTGCATAAGCACATAAATCGCATATTCGTCACATGGAGAAAAAGCACCCTTCTGTTTTTGTTGCGCTTATCCCGTTAATCGTTCTCATCATCATTTTAGCCACCAACGTGAGGATTTTTGGTGATGATGCATTGTCATTCTCTAATCAGATTGCATTGCTCCTGGCGGCAGGAGTAGCTGGAATCGTTGGATTAATTAACGGAACCAACCTCAGCGATCAACTCGATGGGGTAATTGACAATATTAAACAAGCCGTGCCGGCTATCATCGTATTGCTCTTGATAGGTTCGCTTTCAGGAAGTTGGCTTTTCGGAGGAATTGTTCCTGCTATGATTTACTATGGGCTAGAGATTTTGAATCCTGATTACTTCCTGGTTACAGCATGTATCATAAGTGCGATCGTATCCCTAGCTACAGGCAGCAGTTGGGGAACAATAGCCACCGTTGGAATAGCTTTGCTGGGCATTGGAAAAACCATGGATATTCATGAAGGCTTAATTGCTGGATCGATTATTTCCGGTGCCTATTTCGGAGACAAGATGTCTCCATTGAGCGACACCACAAACCTTGCTCCAGCTGTTGCTGGAACGGATCTTTTTTCTCACATCAAATACATGACCATTACCACTGTTCCTAGCATCGTGATTACACTGATCATCTTCTTGGTGATTGGCTTGTCTTTCGATAATACTATTGACGCAACTTCTGCCAATACCGTTTCCTCCATGCTAGAGGCGCAATTCAACCTATCTCCCATCCTATTCATAGTTCCTGCCACTGTAATTATTTTGATCGTAAAAAAAGTTCCCGCCATTCCCTCATTAGCCATTGGTTCTATTTTGGGCATTATAAGCGGGTTTGTATTTCAAACCGATCTGATGGAGGCGCTTTTTGCACAAGGCCTCTTCAATAGCAAATATGCCCTTGCGATGACCTCATTGGGCACAGACTTCAGCATTCCTTCCAACGACCCGATACTTTCAGACTTGCTCAGCACAGGTGGCATGAGCGGCATGCTTGGAACGATTTGGTTGATTGTTTGCGCAATGATATTTGGTGGAATAATGGAGAAGTCTGGCTGTTTAAATGCTATTTCTACGGCCTTGCTCCGTTTTGCATCTGGCAGAACTGGTTTGGTTGGAACCACTGCAGCCACTTCCATCTTTATGAATTTTACAGCGAGTGATCAGTACTTAGCCATTGTGGTTCCGGGACGCATGTACAAAGAAGCGTATGAAAAACTAGATCTTCACCCGGTAAACCTCAGTAGAACATTAGAGGATGCCGGAACAGTTACGTCTGTACTCATACCGTGGAATACCTGCGGGGCAGCTCAAGCAGGTGTTCTTGGTGTTGCCACAGCTGTGTACTGGCCGTTTTGTTTTTTCTGCTTGTTGAGTCCCATTACTACTGTTGCGATCGCTGCATTTAACGTAAGAATCAAAAAAAATCAGCATTAGAACTCAACCTTGATCTTTCAATTACGTCCTTTTCTAAACTTTTACCAACCAAGAATATTTTTATGAAGAAATTTTTACGCCAATACCTCGGGCTAATTGCTATTTCAACGATTGCCGTTATTACGATTAGTAACTCTACGGGCCCCGGAGGTGATAATACGGGTTCACCTAATGATGTCGGCATGGACGCCTGTACGCAATGCCATACTGGAAATGCTCTAAACTCAGGAGGAGGTTCAATCTCGTCTAATCTTCCGGCTACATATTATCCCGGTGATGCCATCGTAGTAACCATGAGTTTAACCCATCCAGGTTCTTCCACTTATGGTTTTCAAGGTGTTTTCCTAACTCCGGCCAACACACAAGCTGGATCGCTTACAGCTTCTGCTGGAATGACCACAGGATCTGCCGGAAGTGTAACTCATATCAAGCACAATACTCCTAACGCCACCGGCAACTGGAGCTTCACTTGGACTGCACCTGCCACCGCTCAGACCGTTACCTTTTACTATGCAGGGAATGGCGCAAACGGAAATGGAAACAACGGAGGAGATTTCATTTATTCTGGTTCTGATGTAATAACCGGACTAAGCCTTATAGCTGCAACAGAGACCATTACTGATGTATCTTGTTTTGGAACCTGTGATGGAAGTATTTCTCTTGCAGGAACCACAGGAGGTGCAGGAGCTCCATACACTTATGCATGGTCTAATGGTGGCACTACCGCTAGCATAAGCAGTCTTTGCGCTGGAAACTATACGGTGAGCATCACAGACAATGCCGGAAACGTTGAAGCCATTACTTACACAGTAGGTGGACCTTCAGAAATTCTAGCAAATTTAGTTGCAACCCCATCTTCATGCGCAACAGGTGACGGTCAAATTGAAACTACCCCAACAGGAGGTGTAGCACCATATACCTACCTATGGAATACAGGAGCTACTACAAGCCAAATCCTAAACGCTGCTATTGGAACCTACACGGTAACAATTACCGATGCAGGTGGTTGTCAAACAATAGCATCTGATAATGTTAGCTCAAGCGGTTCTGGCCTGGAAGGAGACTTCGTAATCGTAAATGAAGGCTGCGATCAAGACAATGGTTCTCTCACAATCAACATGACTGCGGGCAATGCTCCATTCACTTACGCATGGTCAAATGGTGCTTCAGGATCTAACAGTATCACCAATATATCTTCAGGTACCTACTTTGTCACTGTCACCGATAATATCGGTTGCACACAATCATTTGGAAACATCTTAAACAACATATTCGCAAACATTGATGAACCAGGCACCATAGTAAACGATGCCAATTGTTTTGGTGAACCAAGTGGTAGCATTAATGTAGATATGCAAAGCGGACAAGAACCATTTACCTATTTGTGGAGCGATGGCTCAACAGGAAATCCATTGAGCAATATTGAAGCTGGAGATTATACCGTAACGGTTACCGATAATAGTGGATGTACAGATGAAGCAACATTTACAATTTCTGAACCTGCAGCTATTGATGTCTCAGTTTCGAAAACAGATGCATCGTCTGCAGCCTCATGCGATGGAAGTATAACTGTCACTGCCTCAGGAGGAACAGGAGCGCTTACTTACAGCTGGTCACATGACGCAAACAATACCACTGCGGAAGCACAGGATTTATGTGTTGGCACATATTCCGTTTCAGTGACTGATGCTGAAGGGTGCGAGATTGTGAATGAAATCGTGATTTCCGAACCTAATAGCATTGATGAGATCAGCGGAGTGAACTTTACCATCTTCCCTAACCCTTCGTCTGGAAGCGTATTTTTAAGAGGACAATGGCAAGATATCCAAACTGCTTCATTGGTTGATCTGAGCGGGCGTATTGTGAAAACTTGGACTGCATTGCAATCCAATGAACTCAGAACGGAAGACTTGGAAAACGGTCGATACATTTTGGTTCTAGAATCAACAGAACAAAAAGCTTATCACAGTATCATCTTAGCACGATAATATTATCATTCCGGAGTATTTTCAATTATAAATGCTTCCCTTTGAGGAAGCATTTTTTTTGTTCGTATGTCTGCACATCTACCACCAAGTAAATTTCCACGCATTGTAATTATCGGGGCGGGGTTCGCTGGTTTGTGACTGGCTAAAAAAATAGCCAACAAGCCGTTTCAGGTAATCTTGATCGATCGAAACAACTTCCATCAATTCCAGCCTTTGTTTTATCAGGTAGCTACGGCAGGTCTTGCACCCAGTGCAATCTCTTTTCCTATTCGCAAAGTTTTTCATGGTTTTTCCAATGTGCTTTTCAGAATGGCCAACGTAGACCTCATCAATGCTGACAATAAAACATTGCACACATCCATAGGTGAAATCCAGTTTGATGAACTGGTCATCGTAGTTGGTGCGGACACAAACTACTTCAACAATAAAGAGATCGAAGAGCACGCACTTCCCATGAAGTCTGTTCAAGAATCGCTTCAAATGAGGAATAAAATTCTAGAATGCATGGAAGCCGCTTTGATCAGAGAAGATCAGGATGACCGAGATGCATATATGAACATCGTAGCGGTTGGCGGAGGACCAAAAGGCACAGAAGTTTCGGGTGCATTGTCTGAAATGAAGCGCTATGTATTACCAAAAGACTATCCCGAGCTTGACTTTAGCAAAATGAGCATTCACCTGCTCGAAGCCTCAGGAAAATTACTCAATGGAATGAGCGATAAATCATCCATGGCAGCGGAGCGATTTCTCAAAGAAATGGGAGTTAAAGTAAATGCATCGGCACAAGTTGAAAGCTTCGATGGCCACACGGTAAAAATGAAGGATGGCGGTCAACTCAAAACACACACTTTGATTTGGGCTGCAGGAATCAAGGGCAATCCGGTTAATGGCATCAACCCTGAAAATATTCTTCCGAATGGACGGGTAAAGACGAACGTTTTCAATGAGGTAAAAGGTCATAAAAACATATTTGCCATTGGCGATATTGCTTTGGTGGAAGATACCTCTGTGCCGAGAGGACATCCGCAAGTAGCTCAAGTGGCCATACAACAGGCAGATAACTTAGCCTATAACCTTATTCACGCCAAACAGCGTTCTTTTAAATATAAGAATTTAGGGTCCATGGCTACTATAGGCCGCAACAAGGCTGTGGTTGATCTTCCATTTTGGCATTTCCAAGGATTCTTTGCTTGGGCTGTATGGCTTTTTGTGCATTTGATGTCCATTCTTGGAGTGAAAAACAAACTGTTCATTTTTCTAGAATGGATGTGGAATTACTTCACATTCGATCAAAGTTTGAGGCTCGTTATAAAACAAAAGCCCGATAAAAATCGGGCTTCTTAAAACTATGTTTCGTTTTTTAATTAGTGACTATCTTCCATTTCATGGTTTTGCTCATCGGCCTTAGCCGCCCCAGTCTCCACTTTGTAGTCCTTAATAATTACGCCATCAGCAACAAAGGTTAAGCTTGTTTCTGGTTCGGTAATCGCAGCGATTTCATCCTCAGAAAGGCCTTCATCTTCAGCGAAATGCCTTAAATCATCTACGCTTGTGGTTTCCATGTAAACGGTTCCTTCGATTACCGCTTCCTTTCCATCAACATCCTTTGGAACAAAAAACCCATAATCCCTAAAAGAGACACGCATGCTTTCACCTTCGCCATAAGGCATCGTCATCCAGCATCCTTTCACTTGACACACTTTTTCAATCGTTCCTGATAACTTAACATTAAGCGAATCCTGATCTCCCAATTTCTCCTTAATCGAAGCAAGTTCAAGCGCGTTGTCTTCTGTAATTTCAGAACCAAAAAAAGCCATGTGTGTTTCAACTTCAGCCACTGCTTCTTCTTGAGCTACTTGGGCGTTTTCATTGGTGTTTTGACAAGCAATAATGCTCAATAAAATTACCGGAGCAAAAAATATTTTTTTCATTTATTCAATTGATTTATGGTTTCAAAATTAATAATCCAGTAGGGTTTGAATCACACTGTCCAATTTTTCATTCGCTAAAAACTGCCTTTCCAATGAAGCTGCGAACGGCACTGGAGTATCCAGGCTTGCACATCGCATCACAGGAGCGTCTAAAGCTTTGAAAAGTCGTTCGTTGATCATGGCACTTATTTCACCACCAATTCCGCCTATGAGTGTGTCTTCATGCAGTACAATAACTTTTCCAGTTCGGAGCACCGATCGTTCAATGGCCTCAAAATCGAGTGGAGCAAGACTTCGCAAATCAACAATGTCGAATGAGTGTGATGGGAATCTATCTGCAGCTTGCTCTGCCCATTGCACGCCAAGACCGTAAGTAATTATTGAAACATCGTCTCCTTCCCTCACCTGTCTAGCCTTACCTATTTCTAAGGTATAATAGCCTTCCGGCACGTTACCAAGCAAGCTTCGGTACAAAAACTTGTGCTCAAAAAACAAGACTGGATTAGGGTCTGCAAATGCCGCCAACAACAACCCCTTTGCGTCTTCGGGCGTAGATGGGTAAACAATCTTCAGTCCAGGCGTATGAAAAAACCATGCTTCAGTAGACTGGGAATGATATGGTCCCGCACCTACGCCTGCTCCAGTAGGCATGCGCACCACAACATCGGCATTCTGCTGCCACCTCCAATGAATCTTCGCCAAATTATTGACAATTTGATTGAAACCACAGGTTACAAAATCAGAAAATTGCATTTCTACCATCGCTTTCTTACCTGTAATACTCAATCCTAATCCTGATCCTACTATGGCTGACTCACACAAGGGAGTATTTCGAACTCGGTCTTTTGAATATTTTTCAGCAAGGCCTTCGGTAACTTTAAACACACCTCCATAATCAGCAATGTCTTGCCCCATCAAAATCAGGTTCGGGTGTTTTTCCATGGCTTGCTGCATGCCGTCAGCAATGGCATCTACAAAGCGCATCTCTATTGTGATATGAGATGGAGCCACTGTCTCAGGCGAGTGTTCTGCAAACAGGTCTTTTAGCTCTTCTTCAGCACTGGTTTCAATGGTTTTGTAAGAAAGGGCTTGATCAAAAGCAGCCGAAATGCTCTGCTTCATGCCATCCCTTTTAGCGTCAATAGATTGTTGATCGAGCAACCCATATTGGATCAAAAACTGTTCGTAATTGTCCACAGGATCATGCTCTGCCCATTGGTCTTGCAATCCTTCTGGATAGTACTTTGTGCCACTGGCTTCTTCGTGACCGCGCATTCTAAACGTAACGCATTCCAAAAGTACTGGCCTCGGATTTTCGCTGATTGATGCCTTTAGTTCAGCCACTTTGCCGTACACTTCTAAAATGTTATTTCCATTCACTTGCTCAGCTTGCATGCCATAGCCGATGCCTTTATCTATGAATTGCTTGCATTTAAACTGCTCTGAACTGGGTGTGCTCAACCCCCACTGGTTGTTTTCCACCACAAATATCACAGGAAGCCCCCATACTGCTGCTACATTGAGCGCTTCATGAAAATCGCCTTCACTTGCACCGCCATCGCCCGTAAAGACCAATGTAGATTTACCTGAATTATCGAGTAACTGGGAAAGAGCAATCCCATCTGCGATACCCAATTGCGGACCTAAATGCGATATCATGCCCACGATCCTATGTTCTTTCGAACCGAAGTGAAACGAACGATCACGCCCTTTGGTAAACCCTTCAGCTTTGCCTTGAAACTGGGCAAACAATCGATCTAACGGAACATCGCGAGTTGTGAACACACCCAAGTTGCGATGCATGGTCAAGATGTATTCGTCTTGATCCAAGGCCATTGCGCACCCTACGCTCACCGCTTCTTGTCCAAATCCTGAAAACCATTTTGAAATCTTTCCCTGCCTCAAATAGATGAGCATTTTCTCCTCGATCATGCGCGGAAGCAAGAGGCGTTCATAGATGGATAGGAGCTGTTCGTTGGTATAGTTTGTCCTGTCAAATTTCATACGGTGAAAGTCTGTTTCAATAATTCATGCTTTATGTGCTTCGTCTAAAAATTCGAGCCTTTGGTCGTAAAAACAACCTCGACACGCCTTTCTTATCGATACATTGTCGTCACTCTACAAACCTTAAACTTTTATAAATATGAAAAACGTTTTCTTTCTACTTTCTTTTGCCTTTTTCACGCTTACTTTAAACAGTTGCAACGACTGTAAAGATGTTGTTTGTAACAACGGTGGTATATGCGAAGACGGCACATGCGATTGTCCAAATGGTTTCTCAGGAGCCAGCTGCGAAATTGAAGATTTGTGTATCACGCAAGATGTTACGTGCTTGAATGATGGTGTTTGCGCAGATGGTGAATGCGACTGTAAACCTAACTATCGTGGCGAAAGTTGCCAAACGTATTGCGTAAACGGCACATTCAATTCTACCAATAACTCATGCAATTGCTGGCCAGGTTGGGAAGCTGATGGATGTACCACCGAATCGAGATTGGATTGGATCGGTAAATATTCATTATCTTCTAATTGCAATCAAACGGGAAGCAACGAAACCATTGCAGCAATGGAACACCCTGATGCAGATAGCGTGAATATTGGTGTAAACTATGTCAAAATCACCGGTTTGACAACCATTGGCGACAAAAATGGATACGGATTAATTGATGGCAACAGCCTAAGAATTCCAAGGCAAAATGTAAGCGCTGGAGGTGTTTCATACAGAGTTGAATCACAGCAACCTGCTATTCTAAATGGCAACTCATTTGAGCTCATCATCATTAGAACCTACCAGGGCAATGATGTTATATGCACACTTTCTTTTGAAAAAGCATAAGACGTAAATCATATACAGAAGAGAGCCGCTTGGGAGACCTCGCGGCTTTTTTTTACTCTAACCTTTCACGCCCAACCTCAATAGGTGTGGGACATACAAGAATATTTATTGGCAAAGGACTCAGATTTGCATTCAGACTAAGAAATAGTATAAATTTACCACCCTAATCAAAATCAATTATGAAAAAACTTAACTTACTTTTTGTTGCTCTTATTGGAGCTTCTACATTGACTTTCACTTCTTGTACTGATGAGTGTAAAGATGTTGTTTGTGAAAACGGTGGTACTTGTGATGAAGAAACAGGTGCTTGTGATTGTCCAGCTAACTTCTATGGCGAAAGCTGCGAAACCGAGTGTATTAATGGAACTTATGCTGATGGAGCTTGTACATGTGATGCTGGTTACGAAGGAGATGCTTGTGGTACTGAAGAGCGTGAGAAATTCTTAGGTGCTTGGACTTACACAACTGGTTGTGCTCCAGGTTCATCTTTCAACTCAACTATCGCTACTGTTACTGATAACGTGGTAAGAGTTACATTGTCTAACCTTACTGGTTTCAATGACAATTCTGCTTATGCAGTTGTTGATGGTACTACATTCACAGTACCTTCTCAAAGTATTGTTGATGAAGATGGTGATACTTGGACTATCGAAGGAACAAGCACTGCTACATTGGCTAACAATGCTTTCAACATCACAATCGACTTCGCAATTGGAGGTTCAACTTCAACTTGTGTATTAAGCTACACGAAGTAAGAAATCATTCAAACAAAAAAAGGGGACGATTTCGTCCCCTTTTTTTATGACTTAATATCAAGGAATTATTTTCCTTTCATTTTAGCGCGAGCATCACCTACAGTTTTTGCTTCTTCAGCAGTTCCTTCTTTCATTGACTTTCGCAAGTCTTCTTTAACTTCAGTTCCTTCTTTGGCTGCTTTACGAACGTCTGTCTCAACTTCTTCAACAACTTCTTCAACTGCAGTTTCAGCTTCTTTAGCAACTTCTTGAACTACATTCTCAGTAGCTTGTGCTGCTTCTTCAGCTTCTTCTTGTGCATTTTCTACTGCTGCTTCAACTTGTGTAGCTTCTTCAGTTCCTTCTTCGTGTGACTCACCTCCACCACAAGCAGTTAATACTGCTGCAGCAAACATGAACAACACTGCTGTTCTTGTAACTTTTTTCATTTTAGATAGATTTTCAATTTGGTGCAAAATAAATCATAATTCTAGACTTGCAGCAAGCTGCACTCGTCTATTCGTCAAAAATCATAATTCTGACTTTCAAAATATCATTCTAGAAAGCTGAGAATGCCTTTTTCATATATTTACGCCTCAAATAGAAAAACACTATGATCAGATCACTTATACTTCCCATCGTTCTTGCCATTTTAAGTTTTGGCTCCATTTCATGTGGCGATTGTGTGGGCGCATTCGGAAAAGAAAAGGTTGTGTGCAACAACGGTGGAACTTGCAATGATGGTGAATGTGACTGCTTAAAGGGATATTCAGGTCCTAGTTGCGACAGTCTAGATCTTTGTGAACTGAACGATGTTGTGTGTGTATTCGGTGATTGTGATGGTGGTCTATGCTTCTGCCAAAATGGATACGAAGGAGAAGTATGTGAAGTTGAAACACGCGTGAAATTCTTAGGAAAGTACCGCGTATCTGCTGAACGCTGCAGTCCTCTTGACACAATAGCGGGAAGAGAAATCGAAATTCAGCGTGATGCTTTTGATGCGGGTAAAATCACCATTGCGAGTTTGTTTAGTTACAACAACTTCCCCATCAATGGATTCTTCTCAAAGGTTGAAGCTACGGCAACAGCCAACACCATGAACTTTAACATCTTTGGTCAATCGCCTGATGACAATTCAAAGACAATAAGCGGATCAGGAAGTCTTGACTTGACCGATACTGCCAACGTGAAAATCTTCATTGACTACACCGTAATCAATGGAAACAAAGAATACACCTGCGCGTTGGACGGAACATTGATCAAATAATGAACCTTGCTTCGCATAAGATATTGGGCCCTCTCGAGGGCCCTTTTTTATTTATCGTCAATCCTAACTCTGGAACGGGTGCTGTAAATACGTTCAGGAAAGTCATCACCCAGTTTAATGCTGCCAACAACTTTACGGTAATCGAGAGTCAAAGTCCTGCACATTCTTTAAAGTTGGCGCATGAAGCAGGTTCAAATGGTTATGAAGCAGTAATAGCAGTGGGTGGCGATGGCAGTGTGCATGAAATTGGGGCGCAGCTTATCGGTACAACTGTGGCATTGGGAATAATCCCCACCGGATCAGGAAATGGCGTTTCTAGGCATTTGGGAATCTCTAACACTATCCCCAAAGCCATCGAACAGATGCTGAAAGGAAAAGTACGTCCCATCGATACTTTTATAGTGAACAATCAACCAGCCATTGGCTTTGCAGGTGTTGGAATTGATGCCCACGTAGCTAAAATGTTTTCTGAAGCTTCCGAAAGGGGATTTAGCAACTATGTTAAACTCAGTATCGATGCATTCACCAATTACAAGCATACAGCCTTCAACTTTAATGCTGACGGAAATTCAGAATCCACATCGGCCTTTTCGCTGGTGTGCGCAAATACGAGCCAGTTTGGAAACAATGCTTTTATCAATCCTCAAGCCGATGACGATGACGGATTTTTAGAGCTTGTCATTATAAAAAACATGCCTCCCGCAATGCTTGTGCCTGTGGCCTCTCGCCTATTTTTGAAATCAATTCACAAGAGTAAATGGGTAAGCACATTGAAAGTAAAACGAATTGAAATTGAAAACTTGGGTGATGCTCAGCTTCAAATTGATGGTGAGGCCTTAGGAGTGTTCAAGAATCTTACTTTCGAAGTTAGACCAAAGTCGTTAATGGTATTAATTCCTTGATATGTCAAAAAACACACGCGATAAAGGAGGCTTCATATACTCAACTAATCCTTCCTTTTCAAACGATGACGATGATGCTGAAGAAGAAACACTTGAGCCTAATCAACAACTGCTGGAACTTCATAGAGAAACAAAAGGCCGAGGAGGAAAGGCGGTGATCATCGTGCGCAATTTTATTGGCACTGATGATGACCTTGCCACCTTAGGCAAGAAACTCAAGGCCCATTGCGGAACAGGTGGCTCTGCCAAGGATGGGGAAATCATCATTCAGGGTGATCAGCGCGAAAAGGTGGATGCATACCTGAAGGGACAAGGTTATAAAACCAAGCGCGTAGGAGGCTAATCGCTATTTCAAGCTACCAACTACGATAAAATCAGAACGCCTGTTCTTTTGGTGGTCGAAGTTCGGACAAGGAACTCCATCGCCACAATCGGTCACCAAATTATCCTCGCCAACACCCACAGCCGGCAAAGCTTCTGGTTTTGACCATTGCCCGTTCTCATCGAGCATTGTTCTAAAGATGTCGAAATGAAACTTATTGAGTTTTTTGTCGAGCACCTCGGCTGTTAATGAAGCGTGGCGATAGTAATACTTGAAATTGATGCTCTTCGGATACTTGATTGGGTCCGTAAATCCATCGCCATCTTTGGTGGCATACCATAGATCATTCTCTTTGAAAAGAATAATGGTTTCCTCATTTTCAGATATGTAAACCG
>Ga0181607_10000803_pt1 | contig 27598 bp, 25 predicted proteins | sample 041ome_9_FD_132420 | JGI IMG/M metagenome (GOLD analysis project Ga0181607, IMG submission 132420) | Coastal salt marsh microbial communities from the Groves Creek Marsh, Skidaway Island, Georgia - 041413US metaG (megahit assembly) | ecosystem: Environmental > Aquatic > Marine > Intertidal zone...
AGTAATCTTCTGTCATCTCCAGCCGCTGGGCGGCGTAATACACGTTTATGCGGCCACGGTCGCTGGTGGGAAAGCCCAGCGAGGGGCGAATGCGGGTGATCGTGCTGTCGTAATTGGCAAAGTTGTTATCGGTTTCGCTATAGGCCAGATCCAAACCAAAGGACAAATCGCGGCCCAAAAACGCCGGTTCTTTGAAATTGATCGCATACACTTTCGACGCGGTGGCGCCCGAAAAATTCAGCGACAGCGATTGCCCACGGCCCAAAAAGTTGGATTCTGTGAACGATGTCACCAGCGAGAACCCCCCGCTGGTGGCATAGGCACCGCCCAGCGACAGCGAGCCGGTGGGTTTTTCTTCCACATCCACCTCGACCACCACCAAATCGGGGCGTGCGCCTTCGCGGGCATCTACCGAAACATCCTCGAAGAAATTCAACGCGCGAATACGCTCGGCGCTTTCACGAATTTCGCGTGGGTTGAACGGGTCGCCCTCGACCAGACGGAACTGGCGGCGGATCACCTGATCTTGGGTGGTTGTGTTGCCCTCGATATCGATGCGCTCGACGAAAATACGCTCGCCACGGATCAAGGCAAAATCGATATCCAGTGTAAAATCGCGGTCGTTGCGGGTGATGCGCGGCTCGACCCGCACAAAATTCAGCCCCTTTTGCAGCGCCAACCGCTCTAACCGGGCGATCGAGCTGTCAACCAGAGCAGGCGAATATACCGTGCCCGGGCTTAGCTTTAGCGCTGCCTGAAATTCGGCTGCATCCACGGTGTTCAATTCGCTAGAGGTGGTAATCTTGCCAAAGCTGAATTGCTGGCCTTCATAAATATTGAAATTCATGAAATAGCCATCGCGCTCGCGCGCCAATTCGGCATTCACCCCCAGCACGCGGAAATCCACATAGCCGCGGCTTTGGTAGAAATCGCTTAGCACCTGCTTGTCAAATTCCACCCGGTCTTCGACCAGCGTATCGCGCTGGATCAAGGTGCGCAGCAAACCGGCCTGTTTGGTGGCCAAAACCCCGCGCAAGCGGCGGTCGGAATAGGCTTTGTTGCCCACAAAGCCAATGCGCTCGACCTCGGTCAACGCGCCTTCGAAAATTTCAAAGACCAGATCAACGCGGTTGTCGCTGCGGCGGATAATGCGGGGCGTGACACGGGCCGAAATGCGCCCGGCCTCGTTATAGGCCTCGGCGATTTTGGCGGCGTCGTCTTCCGCCACATTGGCCGAAAACACCCGGCGCGGCTTTGACTGCACGATCTGTTGCAAAATTTCGTCGTTGATGCGGCGGTTGCCCTCAAAACTGATGCGGTTGACGGTGGGAAATTCCGCAACCTTGATCACCAGCCGGCTGCCCTTTGGCTCGATCTCGACGCTTTCGAAAAGCCCGGTGCCCAAAATACGCTGATAAGCTTCGTTCACTTCGGCGGCGCTGACGGTCTGGCCACGGGCGATTCCCGCGTAGCTCAGCACTGTGGCATCCTCGATCCGGGTGTTTCCCTCGATCGCAAAGCTGTCAAACTGATACGATTGCGCACCAGCGGGCCCCGGGAAAACCGCATAAGCGGTTGAAACCATTAGAAAAGACGCCAGAACCAAACGGCGAGCATTTTTAGCTGGTTCAAAAGCGTCAGTCTTCTGCGCGTCGAGAGCATAGGGCATGCGTTTACCATTCAGTAATCCAATTGATTACCTAGGTATCGGCATTGCCTTGGCTTGTCAAAAGACCAAAAGCGCAACCGCCCCAAACCCCGCGCTGCCGTGCCAAATGGGGCCGCGAATGGCGGTTAAACAGGCTGTGCTTGGCTGGTCAAAAGCAGCAAAACAACGATCAGGCCCGAAAACAGCACCCGGTCTTGATATAGCCGCAAGAGCACCCCCAAGGCGCGGCTGCCACGTTGTATCACTTGCATGAGATCTCCTGCCTCAATCTATCCTCGCCACCAAGGATGGCTGGAAATTGGGGCAAGAGTTGGGCAGCATTTAGGGATTAGCAGAATAAATCATTGCTCAGCGCAAACACCATGATCGACAAAACGATCACCAGCCCCACGCTCATCAAAACCTGCACCACCTTTTCCGATGGCCCCCGCCCCACGACAGCCTCGTAGGCGTAAAACATCAAATGCCCACCATCCAACACCGGAATGGGAAACAAGTTGACCAACCCGATGGCGGTGGACAAGAACGCCAAAAAGGCGATGAAATCCACCAACCCGGACGAGGCCATTTTGCCAGATGTCTTGGCAATGGTGATAGCGCCCGACATGTTGCAGCTGGAAATTTTTTGCGCCGCGATGTGATACAGGCCCGAAACAGACGAGGCCGCCACATCCCATGTACGCCCAACCGCGCTGCCCAAGGCCGCGAAAAGCCCCGGCATTTCGGTGGCCGGCTCGAAAAACGACGACGAAGACACCCCCAGCAACCAACGGGTTTCAAAACTGCGGTCTTCTTTCAAAATATCTTGCCGGCGCGGGCTGATCGCCATCTCCATCACCGCCCCGTCGCGCCACACCTGCAAATCTACCGGCTGGCCATTGCTGGCCGCTACGATCTGGATCAGTTCGTTAAAGCGCCAAATCGGCTGGCCATTGGCGGCCATAATCACATCGCCCACCCGCAGCCCGGCATCTTCGGCGGCCGAGTTGAACTGCACAAACCCAATGCGCGCGGTGCTGAGCATGGGGCCTTGCACCTGCGTCATGCGCCCATCGCGTTCAACAAGATAGGGGATCAGCGGCTGCGGCACCTCATCGTCTAACAAGCTGGGCGCTTTTTCAAAGGGCACCCCATCCACCTCGATCAGCGTATCGCCCGGCTGCAAGGTGATGCCGGGGATCGGGGTGCCATAAATCTTGGCAATGCGCGGCGGGTCGCTGGGCGTGCCAGTGGCCAAGGCCAAGCCGGTCAAGACAACGATAGAAAACACGAAATTAAATGCCGGGCCCGCGGCAACCGTGGCCGCGCGCGCCCATAGCGGGGCGCCGGGCATGGTGGTGCGGCGCTGTTCTTCGGGCAGGTTGGCCATGGCATCGCCGTCGGGGGCGCTGGCGGCATTGGCATCGCCGCGAAATTTCACATAGCCCCCCAAGGGCACAGCCGCGATTTGCCACACCGTGCCCCGCCGGTCGGTGCGGGCAAACAGCACCGGCCCAAACCCAAGGCTAAACACATCCGCATGAATGCCCGACCACCGGCCAACGATGTAATGCCCGTATTCATGCACCCCAACGATCACCAGCAAGGCCAGCACGAAAGCGGCCAAAGTCCAGATCAAATTACCAAACTGCGGGATCAGCGACACAAAATCCAACGGGTCTTCCTTTCACATGCAGGCCAAGATCAGGCCCGCTGGGCAATCAGCGCATCCACGGCCCTACGGGCCAAATGGTCAGCATGGGCCACGTTATCAAGGTCTAGCGTGGCATTGGCCAATTCGGGGTGGCCCGCCAGCTGGCTTAGCACCTTTTCAACCAGCACGGCCATTTCCAAAAACCCGATGTGGCCCGCGATAAAGCCATCCAGCGCGCGCTCTTTGGCGCCGTTAAACACCGCGCCCGCCAGCCCACCGGCCTGCATCACCTCGCCCGCCAGCCGCAAGGCCGGGTAGCGGGCCAAATCGGGCGCGCGAAAGCTGAGCTGGCCAATGGCCGCCAGATCAAGCCGCGCCACCGGCAGGGGCTGGCGCTGGGGCCAGTGCAGCGCATAGCCGATGGCATGGCGCATATCGGGTGGGCCCACATGGGCCATCAGCGCGCCATCGCAAAACCCAACCAAGGCATGCACCATGGATTCCGGGTGCACCAGCACCTCGATTTGCTGCGGTGAAACGCCGAAAAATTCTTTTGTTTCAATTACCTCAAGCGCCTTGTTGAACATCGAGGCGCTATCGATGGTAATGCGTTGGCCCATGGCCCAATTCGGGTGAGACGAGGCCTGCGCCACGCTGACATGGGCCAGATCCTGCATTGGCGTGTCGCGAAAGGCGCCACCAGATGCGGTGATGATGATACGTTCAACCTGCGCAATATCTTCGCCCACCAGCGCCTGAAAAATGGCGGAATGTTCGCTATCCACAGGCAAAACGCGGGCGTTATGCTGACGCGCCGTTGCCATCAATAATGGCCCGGCCGTGACCAAGGATTCCTTGTTGGCCAAGGCCAAAGTGGCGCCCTGCTGCAGCGCGATCAACCCCGGCGCCAGCCCCGCTGCCCCAACAATGGCCGACATCACCCAATCGGCCGGCATGGCCGCCGCCTCTAGCAGCGCCGCGCGCCCGGCCATGGCCTGCACTGGGCTGCCCGCCAAGGCCGCACGCAATGAATCCAGTTTGCCGGGGTCGGCGGTCACGGCCACTTGGGCCCCCAACCGCCGGGCATCGGCCGCCAATTGCGCCACGTTTTGCCCGCCCGTCAGCGCCACCACCTGATATTGGGCGGGCGCACGGGCGATCAGATCTATGGTGTTTTGCCCGATCGAGCCTGTGGCCCCAAAGATCGACACGCGCCGCGTCATAGCCACAAACCCAGCACCAACACCACCACCGAGGCACTGATCAGCGCATCGAAGCGATCCAGAAAACCGCCATGCCCCGGGATCAGCGACGAGCTGTCTTTGACACCCGCACGGCGTTTGATGGCGCTTTCCGCAATATCGCCCAGCTGCGCGGCCACCGCCACCACAACCGACAAAGCAACCAGCGCAGGCATGCCCAAGGCCGGGCCGAATTCAACCTTGAAAAGCGGCGCATAGGCATAGCCCATCAGCGCAGCCCCCAGCCAGCCCGCAATGGTGCCAGACCATGTTTTTTTGGGGCTAAAGCGCGGCCAAAATTTTGGCCCACCAATCAAGCGGCCAGCAAAATACCCCGCCACATCCGAGGCGATCACAACGCTGACCAACCACAACAGCACCCAAAGGCCCAAACTGTCGCGTATCCAAATCAGGCTAAAGCCGCTGAGCAGCACCAAGCTGGCATATGTGACCCAGGTTTTGCGCCCGTTTCCGCGCCCCAGCACCAACCAGCCCATGCCCACGATGGCCCCGATGACAGGCACCAAAAACACGCTTGGCAAATAAGACAGGCCCAAGGTGCCCAAGCCCCCCATCAGCCCCAAGCCCCAGGCCGTGCCGGTATTGGCGCGGCTCAGCATGCGCCCCAATTCCCAAAGCATGATGCCGATCACCAGCGCGACAAAGAAATGAAACCAATGCCCGCCCAGCCACAGCTCGACCCCGCCGATAAGCACCATCGCCACGGCCGACAACAGCCGCACGCGCAGATCGTCCCATTTAGAGGCGCCCGCGCTCATGCGGGCACGGCCCCGAAACGGCGTTCGCGCTGGCCATAGCGCGCCACAAGACGGCCAAATTCGGCCGCCGAAAAATCGGGCCAAAGCGTATCGATGAATTCATATTCGGCATAGGCCGATTGCCACAGCAAGAAATTCGAGATGCGCGCCTCGCCGCTGGTGCGGATCACCAAATCGGGGTCGGGCAGCACATGGGTGTCTAGATATTTGGGCAGCGTTTCTTCGTCTACATCAGACGGGCTAAGCCGGCCCTGCGCCACATCTTCGGCCAGCCGCTTGGTGGCGCGGGCCACCTCGTCGCGGCCGCCATAATTGATGGCAATGGTCAGGTTCACCCGGGTATTGGCCATGGTCAGGGCTTCTAACTCGTCCATCAGGGCGGTTAACTTGCGATCCAGCCGCACCCGATCGCCGATAAAGCGCACGCGCACCCCTTCAAGGTTCAGCGCTTGCGCCTCTTTGGTGATGTAGCGGCGAAACAGGCTCATCAGCCCTGCCACCTCGACCTGAGTGCGTTTCCAATTCTCGGTAGAAAAGGCGAAGATCGTCAGGTATTTCACGCCAAATTCAGGGCAAGCCTCGACGATTTCGCGCACCCGTTTCGCGCCAGCATGGTGGCCAAACAACCGCGGGCGGCCACGTTGTGTGGCCCAGCGCCCATTGCCGTCCATGATGATGGCCACATGGCGCGGGCCGTGCTGTTTTTGTGCCGTGCCGCTCACCTTGCGCCCACCACTACCTGTTATACCTGCATGATTTCGGCTTGCTTGTTTTCCAGCGCCGCATCGACATTTTTGATGAACTTATCGGTCAGCTCTTGCACGGCACCTTCCCAGAATTTCTGGTCGTCTTCCGACATGCCTGCCGCCTTGGCCTTTTTGATCTGGTCCATGCCATCGCGGCGCACGTTACGGATAGAGACACGCGCGCTTTCGGCATATTGGGCGGCCACCCGCGTCAGGTCGCGGCGGCGTTCTTCGTTCAGCTCGGGGATTGGCAGCATGATGATCGTGCCGTTCAGCTGCGGGTTGATACCCAAGCCAGAATTGCGGATGGCCTTTTCCACCGGCCCCACCATCGAGCGATCCCAGATGTTGATCGTCACCATGCGCGGCTCGGGCACGTTGACCGTGCCCAGCTGGTTGATCGGGGTCATTTGGCCATAGGCCTCGACCTGAACAGGTTCCAGCAGCGAGGCCGAAGCCCGCCCCGTGCGCAGCGACGAGAATTCGGTTTTCAAATTCGCCATGGCGCCTTCCATACGGCGTTCGAGATCGTCGGTATCAATTTCGAAATCGTCAGACATGCGGTCCTCGGTCAGAATTGGTCGTGTGGTTTAGGTGGGTTCTAAGGGCAGATGCAGCGCTTGTATAGCCGCCACAGACAGGGCGGGGTGCATTTAGCGCCAGATCGCCCACGCTTTGATGGCTTATTCGTGTACGCGGGTATAGGTGCCCTGCCCGGCCAAGATGCCTTTGAACCCGCCCGGTTCATCCAAGCTAAAGACGATGATCGGCAAGCTGTTATCGCGCGCCAAGGCAATGGCCGAGGCATCCATCACGTTCAGATGCTGGGCCAAAACCTCGTCATATGTCACGGTATCATAGCGCTTGGCGTCGGCGTGTTTGACCGGGTCTTTGTCGTAAACGCCATCCACCTTGGTGCCTTTGAAAATAGCCTCACACGCCATTTCATTGGCGCGCAGCGTGGCGGCTGTGTCGGTGGTGAAATAGGGGTTTCCGGTTCCGGCGGCAAAAATGCACACCCGCTTTTTTTCAAGATGTCGCACTGCACGGCGGCGTATGTATGGCTCGGCCACCTCGTCCATGCGGATGGCGCTGATCACCCGGGTGAACACCCCCAAGCGTTCCAGCGAAGACTGCATCGCCAGCGCGTTCATCACCGTGGCCAACATGCCCATGTAATCGGCGGTGGTGCGCTCCATTCCCTGTGCGCTGCCTGCCAGCCCGCGGAAAATATTGCCGCCACCGATCACCATGCAAATCTCGACGCCCATGTCGTGCACCGATTTCACCTCTTCGGCGATTCGTTGCACGGTGGGCGGATGCAGGCCAAACCCCTGATCGCCCATCAGCGCTTCGCCCGAAATTTTTAGCATCACACGGTTATAGGTGGTTTGCGGGGGATGAGCGGGGGCGGCCATGGGGGATTCCTTCAACTTTGGGTTTGCGCCAAAATGCGGGAAAACGGGGCCGGGTTCAATGGATCTTGCCGCCGCGTCAAGCGCACCGTACCCCCGCGGGGCGACCGCCCCCTCGCCTTGGGGGAAAATTCGCGCTAAGGGGCGGGCATGCAGCTGCCTTTTGCCATACCAAACACCCAGCATGTATTGATCGCAGGCCCCACAGCCAGCGGCAAATCTGCGCTGGCGCTGCAGATCGCCGAAACCGGCGGCGGCGTTGTGGTCAATGCCGATGCCATACAGGTCTATGCCAATTGGCACCTGCTGACCGCGCGCCCCCCTGCCGCAGATCTGGCCCGCGCGCGCCACGCGCTTTATGGCCATGTGGCGTGGGACCAGCCCTATTCGGTGGGCCACTGGCTGCGCGAGATGGGGCAATTGTTGCAAGGGCCAGACAGGCTGATCGTCGTTGGGGGGACGGGGCTGTATTTCCGCGCCCTGACCGAGGGGCTGGCCGATATCCCCCCCACCCCGCCCCAGCTGCGCGCCACAGCCGATGCCCGCCTGCAGGCCGAAGGCATCGCCGCCCTGCTGGCCGAGATTGATCCGCCCACCGCCGCCCGGATCGACCGGCAAAACCCGATGCGCGTGCAGCGCGCATGGGAGGTATTACAGGCCACGGGCCGGGGGCTGGCCGCATGGCAAGACAACACCCCGCCGCCGCTGCTGCCCTTGGCGCAGGCCACAGCGCTGGTGGTGCAGGCGCCCGTGCCATGGCTGAACGCGCGCATTGCGGGGCGGTTTCAACAGATGTTGGCTCAAGGCGCCTTAGACGAGGCGCGCGCCAACCTGCCCCGCTACCAGCCCAGCCTGCCCTCGATGAAGGCAATCGGCGCGCCCGAGCTGATGGCCCATTTGCAGGGCCTGTGCACGCTGGAGGCCGCAGCGCAGGCCGCCACGATCGCCACGCACCAATATGCCAAACGCCAGCGCACGTGGTTTCGCGCCCGCATGGGGGCATGGGTGCCCATTGCTGCGGGCAGTGGCGCAGGTGATGTTTGAAATGATGTGCAAGCCGTGATACCCATAAGGGGATAACAATACCTTTTCGAGTAGTTACGGTAACAAGTTCACGTGCAAAGCCTGAAGTCACCCCACGCCAAAGCCCCCCAAACCCCCAATCCCGTGGGCCCTTTGCTGCCCAAAGTGCAAAGTTTGGCGCAGGCGACACGTGCGGGCGATTGGCATTTGCAATGGCTGCATTGCAGCGACCATCCGCTGCTGTATTGGATCACCCGCGGCCAAGGCCGGGCATTGGTGCAAGGGGTGCGCACGGGCGTGGGCGCGCATAACGCGATTTTTGTGCCAGCAGGCTGCTTGCACGCGCTAGACCTGTCAAAACAAAGCATCGGTTTGGTTTTGCGCTTTCCCGCGCATGGCGCGGGATTTGACCAATGCGCCCAGGATCTGCCCAAAACACCCTGCCACTTGCGCATTAACGACGGGGCCAAACAGGGCGAATTAACCGCGCTGCTGGATGCGCTGGCGCGCGAACAGGCCAGCCCGAACCCGCTGAAAGACCCAGCCATGCAGGCATGGGCCACTTTGGCCGCGCTGTGGCTGGCCCGCCACCAGCCCACCGACAGCCCGCGCCAACCGGCAGCACAAAGGCTGGTCAAGGAATTTTGCGCCCTTTTGGCCCGGCAAACCAACGGCAGCCAATCGATGGCAGATTTTGCCGCGCAGCTGGGCGTGACACCCACGCATTTGACCCGCTGCTGCAAACAAATCGCGGGCATGACCGCAGCAGAAATGCAAACCCAAGCCGCGCTTTATGCGGCGCGCCAGATGATTGAAACAACCGAAACCACATTGCAAACCATCGGTCAGCAGCTGGGTTTCAGCAGCGCGGCATATTTTTCGCGCTTCATACAGAATCATACGGGCCATAGCCCAAGCATGTTGCGCAAGAATGCCCCAAACCGCGCGGCGCAAGCCGCCTGACGAAAAATTCAACAAATTTTTCGGGTTGCATAACAACGTTGTGTCGTTTTTGATGAGGCGCAATGTCGTTTTTTATTTAAGAAATGGCGGATGCGAACGTTGACGCATGGCAGTTTCTAGTGCCGAATGCGCCTTGTAGGAGGAATGCTCGCAAGCGCCCAGCCATCAGGCTGGACTTGGGAATGCCACGGGCAGCCCCATGATAAAAACGATGAAAACAAGCAACCATCCGAAGTGTCACAGGGAGAACACGATGACGCATCACACACCGATCCACGCGCAGGCCCATCCGGCGGCGCAAATGTATGCAACGGAATTCAAGCAAGGGCTGATGGACCGGCGCGAATTTCTTGCGCGCAGCACCGCACTGGGCGTGTCGGCGGCAGCAGCCTACGGGCTGATCGGCCTGAATGCGCCTGTCGAAGCAGCCGCACATATGAAAAAAGGCGGCACCTTGCGCTTTTTGATGGAAGTGCGCGCCCTCAAAGACCCGCGCACCTATGACTGGACCCAGATCGCCGCGTACACCGCTGGCTGGCTGGAATATCTGGTGGAATATAACAACGACGGCTCGTTCAAGCCCATGCTGCTGGAAAGCTGGAGCGTGAATGACGATGCCACAGTGTACACGCTGAACGTTCGCAAGGGCGTGAAATGGAACAATGGTGATGATTTCACCGCCGAAGACGTGGCGCGCAACATCATTGGCTGGTGCGACAAAAGCGTCGAGGGCAACTCGATGGCGGGGCGTATGGCGTCGCTGATCGACGATGCCACCGGCAAGGCCGCCGCAGGTGCGGTAGAGGTGGTCGACAGCCACACCGTGCGCCTGACCTGCAAAACCAGCGACATCACCATTATCCCCGGCATGGCCGATTACCCTGCCCCCATCACCCACAGCAGCCATAACCCCGACGATATGCTGGGCACCGCAGTGGGCACCGGCCCCTACAAGCCCGAATCGCTGGAAGTGGGCGTAAAAGGCGTGGTTGTGCGCAACGAAGGCTTCGAATGGTGGGGCTATGCCGAGGGCAAAGGCGCCTATCTGGACCGCATCGAATTCATCGATTACGGCACCGACCCGTCGGCATTTGTGGCCGCGGCTGAAGCGGATGAAATCGACGCCATCTGGGAAACCGTTGGTGATTTCGTCGATGTCTTCGACGGTTTGGGCTGGACCCGCTCGGAAGTGGCCTCGGGTGCCACGATCGTTGTGCGCCCCAACCAGCTGGCCGTAGACGCAAACGGCAAGCGCCCCTTCGAGGATAAGCGCGTGCGCCAAGCCATCACCATGGCCGTCGACAACGCCGTGTGTTTGGAACTGGGCTATGCCAACCGTGGCATTCCGGCAGAAAACCACCACGCAGGCCCGATGCACCCCGAAACCGACCCGAACGTGGGCCGCACCCCCTTTGACCCGGCAAAAGCCAAGGCGCTGCTGGAAGAGGCGGGCATGGCCGATTACGAGTTCGAGCTGCATTCGATCGACGATGACTGGCGCAAAAACACCACCGATGCCGTGGCAGCACAGCTGCGCGACGCGGGCTTTAACATCAAGCGCACCATTCTGCCCGGTTCGACCTTTTGGAACGACTGGACAAAATACGCCTTCAGCTCGACCAACTGGAACCACCGCCCGCTGGCCACCCAAATCTGGGGCTTGGCCTATCGCTCGGGCGAGGCGTGGAACGAATTTGGCTGGTCGAACCCTGAATTCGATGCGCTGCTGGCCGAGGCAAATTCGATCGCCGATGCCGACAAGCGCCGCGAAGTGGCAGCCAAGTGCCAAGCCATCATCGCAGACGAGGGCGTAACCATTCAGCCCTACTGGCGCTCGCTGTATCGCCACCACAAGGAAAACGTGGCGGGCTGCGAAATGCACATCGCCTACCTACCCCAGATCTATAAGTGGGGCTTCAAAGCCTAACCTTAGCGGGAAATGAACCGAGCCGCGCAAGCGATTGCGCGGCTCATTTTGTAGATCGAACCGAACTGGGGTAATGGGCAAAAATTATGGGACTATTCATCCTTAGACGTGTTGGTGTGATGTTGATGACAGCTTTATGTCTGACATTCATCGTATTTTTCCTGACAAATCTGTACCCCAACTTGGAAAAACTGGCCAAAAATCAGGGCAACTTCCGCATGAGCGACGAAGAAGTAGCCACGTTTTTGGAAAACCGCGGCTATTTGCAACCGCTTCCCATCAAATATGGCCAATGGCTGGGGGTTTTGCCCGGGTACAGCATTGTGGGCACCGATGGCAAACTGCGCGAAAAATGCCGTGCGGGCGAAGATATCACCGAACCACAAACCGCTTTTTGCGGGGTGTTGCAGGGCGACTGGGGGCAGTCGACGGTGTTTAAGGATACGGTCTCTAGCATCATTGCCACGCGTCTTGGGCTGACGGGCAACCTGATGTTATGGGTGTTTTTGCTGATGGTGCCCTCGGCGCTGCTGGTGGGCATCTTGGCGGGCATGCGCGAAGGCAGCGGGCTGGACCGTTCGCTTTCCACCTTTTCGATCACCACCACCGCCACCCCTGAATATGTGTCTGGCGTGATCTTGATTGCGGTGTTCAGCTCGTCTGCTGTGGGGCTGAAATGGTTCAAGGGCACAGCCACCAGCGCGATGGAGGGGGCCAATTTCGAAAACTTCTTCCTGCCGGTGCTGACCATTGCGCTTTATGGCATGGGCTATATCGCCCGGATGACGCGCGCCTCGATGGCCGAGGTCATGACTGCGCAATATATCCGCACCGCCCGGCTAAAGGGGGTATCGTTCAAAAATATCGTGGTCAAACACGCCCTGCGCAACGCGCTGATCGCGCCTTTTACGGTGATCATGCTGCAATTTCCGTGGCTGCTGAACGGCGTTGTGATCGTAGAGACGCTGTTTAATTACAAAGGCTTCGGCTGGGTATTGGTGCAGGCGGCGGGCAATAACGACATCGAATTGCTGCTGGGTGTGTCTGTTGTCTCGGTTGTTGTGGTGCTGGTGACGCAGCTGATTTCCGACATCGGCTATGTCTACCTGAACCCGCGTATCAAAGTCAGCTAAGGAGAAAACCCATGGAACCACTTAGCTGGACAGGTGCCTTGGGCACCATTTTGGACCCGATCCTTTACATTGTTGGCCCGGCCTTCTTGGCGCTGTTGGTGCTGCGTGCGCTGGTGGCAGGGGTGATGGCCGCCCCCACCATGCGCACCAACCCCGATGGCACGCTCAGCGCGGTCAGCGGTGGTTTGCCTGTGCTGATACCGCGCCTGTCGAATTGGGTCAGCTTGGCCTTGGGCCTGCTGGTTGTGGCCTATCTGCTGGCTGGCGCCATTATGGGTGCCCATGGCGCGGGCATCATTGGCGGCATAAGCCAGCAATTGGTGCCGGTGTGGCTGTCGTTGATTGCGCTGTTCATCGCGTCATTCACCTTTAAGCGCCGCTTGGGTCTTTATGGCAAATTGTTTGACAGCACCATCGGGATGGTCGGCTTTGCCTTGGTCATGTTTTGGGTCTTTACCGGCATCTACGCGGGCCTTGACATGCTGATCACCCACGACCCGCTAAGCCAAGTGTCGGGCATGAAAAACAAAGGGCCCGGCACTCCGCTGCGCGGCGCGGCACCGGAAGATTTTCAATGGTATCTCTTGGGCGGCGATAACCTGGCCCGCGATGTGTTCAGCCGGGTTCTTTCCGGTTCAACCATCGTGATTGCCATCGCCCCCTTGGCCACACTTTTTGCCTTTATGGTGGGCATCACGCTGGGCCTGCCTGCGGGCTATTACGGGGGCAAGCTGGATACGTTTTTGTCGTTCCTTGCCAACCTGATCTTGGCTTTCCCGGTGATCTTGCTGTTTTACCTGCTGGTCACGCCCGAGATCGTGCAAACCGGGTTGCCACAATTCATGGCGGTGGTGCTGTTTTTCTTCCCGCTCATCTTTTTTGCGGTCTTGATCCACTCGCGCTATCGCACCCAGCCGCGCAAAAACGCGCTTTGGCTGGCGCTGGTGCTGACACCGCTTTTCTTGCTCTATATGTCGGCGATCAACGGCGAAGGCACCAAGGTAAATATCTGGCCGCTGGATTTCTTCGATATCCCGCCGGGCATTTTGGTGGTGTTTGTGTCTGTGGTGTTTGTAAATTCGCCCACCGTGTTTCGTATCGTGCGCGGCTTGGCGATGGATATCAAAACCCGCGATTACGTGGCCGCAGCCCAAACCCGGGGCGAACGCCCATGGTATATCATGTTGTGGGAAATTCTGCCCAACGCCCGTGGCCCGCTGATCGTAGATTTCTGCCTGCGCATTGGCTATACCACCATCCTTTTGGGCACGCTGGGCTTTTTCGGGCTGGGCCTGCCGCCTGAAAGCCCCGATTGGGGCTCGACCATCAATGACGGGCGCAAGCTGTTGTCGATTTACCTGCACCCTGCCCTGCCGCCTGCCTTTGCGCTGCTGACCTTGGTGCTGGGGTTGAACCTGCTGGCAGATGGTTTGCGCGAAGAAAGCCTGCGCGATTGATCCACCGGGCGGTGCGGCCCCCGCACCGCCAGTTATTTTCCGGAGCGGCCCCAAGGCCAAAGGCCAAGCCGCATTCCGACAGGGAGACAAAAATGAGCAAAATGGCAGATTACGACGGCCCGATCCTAGAGATCGACAAGCTCAGCATCTCGTTTTTCACCCGTCTGCGCGAAATTCCGGCGGTGATGGATTTTTCCTGCACCGTGCAACCCGGCGAAGCCATGGGGCTGGTGGGGGAATCTGGCTGCGGCAAATCCACTGTGGCGCTGGGGGTTATGCAGGATTTGGGGGTAAACGGGCGCATTGTGGGGGGCTCGATCAAGTTCAAGGGCCGCGATCTGGGCGAGATGAGCGCCGAGGAATTGCGCGACATCCGCGGCAATGAAATCGCCATGATCTACCAAGAACCCATGGCCAGCCTAAACCCCGCCATGCGCATTGGCCGCCAGCTGATGGAGGTGCCAATGATCCACGAGGGCATTTCCGAAGAGCAGGCCTATAGACGCGCGCTAGAGGTTGTGACAGATGTGAAACTGCCCGACCCGGAGCGCATTTTGCGCTCGTACCCGCACCAGTTATCGGGCGGCCAACAACAGCGCATCGTGATCGCCATGGCGTTGATGTCAAAACCCGCGCTGCTGATCTTGGACGAACCCACCACCGCATTGGATGTCACGGTCGAGGCAGCCGTTGTGGAATTGGTGAAAGATCTGGGCAAGAAATACGGCACCTCTATGCTGTTTATCAGCCACAATCTGGGGCTGGTGCTGGAAACCTGCGACCGGATCTGCGTGATGTATTCCGGCGAGGCGGTCGAAACCGGATCGATCAAAGATGTGTTCGACAAGATGCAGCACCCCTATACGCAGGCGCTGTTTCGCTCGATCCCGCTGCCCGGTGCCGATAAAAACGCCCGCCCGCTAAAGGCCATTCCCGGCAATTTCCCCCTGCCGCACGAGCGCCCACCGGGCTGCAATTTTGGCCCGCGCTGCGACTATTTCCTCAAAGGGATGTGCGACGCGCAAGAGCGCATCGCGATGGTGGATATTGCGGGCGACGACCGCCACAGATCGCGCTGTTTGCGCATCGATGACATCGACTGGAACGCGCCCTTGCTGGCCACCCAAAGCACCCAGAAAACACCCCCAGGCCGGGTGGTTCTGAGAATGGACAAGCTGAAAAAATACTATGAAGTGGCCGCAAATGCGCTGTTTGGCGGTGGCGATCGTAAGGTTGTGAAAGCCAACGAAGAGCTGACATTCGAGGCGCATGAAAGCGAAACACTGGCCATTGTGGGCGAATCTGGCTGTGGCAAATCCACCTTCGCCAAGGTGCTGATGGGGCTGGAAACCGCCACCGCAGGCACGATTGTGCTGGACAACCACGAGATCCAGTCCACCGCCATCGAAAACCGCGACACGCAAACCATTGCCGATGTGCAGATGGTCTTTCAAAACCCATTCGACACGCTGAACCCCAGCATGACGGTGGGGCGCCAGATCATGCGCGCGCTAGAGGTGTTCAATATCGGCACCTCTGACGCCGAACGCCGCGAACGTATGCTGGAATTGCTAGATCTGGTCAAACTGCCCCGCGCCTTTGCCGATCGCATGCCACGGCAATTGTCGGGTGGGCAAAAACAGCGCGTGGGCATTGCCCGTGCCTTTGCCGGGGGCGCGCGCATCGTTGTGGCAGACGAGCCGGTTTCGGCGCTGGATGTATCGGTGCAGGCGGCCGTGACCGATCTGCTGATGGATATTCAGCGCAAGAACAAAACAACGCTGCTCTTTATCAGCCACGACCTAAGCATCGTGCGCTACCTGTCTGACCGGGTCATGGTGATGTATCTGGGCCATGTGGTGGAACTGGGCACCACAGATCAGGTCTTTGCCCCGCCCTATCACCCCTATACCGAGGCGCTTTTGTCGGCGGTTCCGATTGCTGATACCAAGGTGCAAAAACAACATATCGTTTTGGAAGGCGATATTCCCTCGGCGATGAACCCGCCCCCGGGCTGCCCCTTTCAAACCCGCTGCCGCTGGAAATCGCAGGTGCCGGGTGGCTTGTGCGAACGCGACGTGCCGCCCATTCGCACATTGGCCAATGGCCATCAGATCAAATGCCACCTCGCAGACGAGGTGCTGAGCGGCATGGAGCCGGTAATCAAACTTGCCGCCGAATAACGCCAGCGGGCCAATGGGCCGGCGCTGCGACAAAACCGGGGAAAAGGGGGCAATGCGCCCCCTTTTTCTTTGCCTCGGGGCACGATAGGCTGGCCCGGCAACCAAACGAAGGCCCCGCACATGAGCCCCAGCACAGATCTGCGCCCCAACGAAGAGACAGTGGCGCTTGCGGCGCCAAATGACGCCAGCCTGCGCTTTATTGGGCATATCGAAACCCCGTGGAACAACCGCGCCGATTGCCCCCGCCAAGGGCATCACGACGGGCCAGAATGCCGCCTTGTGCTGCACCCGGTTTGGGCCGCTGCGCTGAACGGGCTGGCGGCCTACCCGGTGATAGAGGTGCTGTATTGGCTGGATCGCAGCCGCCGCGATCTGCTGACCCAAAGCCCGAAACATAATGGCGAAACGGTGGGCACATTTGCCCTGCGCTCGCCCGTGCGGCCAAACCCCATTGGCACATCGCTGGTGCGCTTGATCGGCATCAATGGCCATATCGTGCGGGTGCGCGGCTTGGATTGCCTGAACGGCACGCCCCTGCTGGATATCAAGCCAAACCGCTGCGATTTCACCCCGCAAGCGCTGCCCAAATAGGGCGGGCCAACGCCCGTTAAGAGCCTAAGATGCGCTTGATATAGGTGCGGGTTTCGTCAAAGGGGGGCACGCCGCCGTATTTGCGCACAGCCTCTGACCCGGCATTATAGGCCGCCAGCGCCAGACGCCAGCTTTTGAACTGGCGATATTGCATCGCCAGATAGCGCGCACCACCTTCGAGGTTGTCGAACGGGTCATGCGGGTCTACCCCCAGCAGGCGCGCGGTGTCGGGCATCAATTGGGCCAAGCCAATGGCGCCTTTGTGCGACACAGCTTTGGGATTGAACCGGCTTTCTTGGTGAACAAGGCGCAAAAACAGCTCTTCTGGCACGTTATGCCGGCGCGCAGCCGCCCGCGCCAAACCCACATAGGGGCTGTTGAAACTGCCCCTTGGCAGCATCACCAAATCATCCCATTTTGTCGGCGCTGCAACGCGGGGGCCTGTGCCCAAAAGGCTGGCTTTGTTTTCGCCGGCCGCGCGCCGATCCAGCACTTTGGTTTGGGAATTGAACACAGATTTGCGCTGCTTGGATGGCAATATATCAGCCGTGGCCGCGCCCGAAAGCACCAGCACAACCGCGCCACAAATCGCCATTACGCGCAGCATTTCACCCCCAGATGCCCAGTGTTGGGCCAAAATAGCCCATTGATGCAGGCCCAATATAGGGGGTTTGGCGCCGAAAAACACCCCCCCCCACCACCGCGGCCAGTCAGGTTTGGGGGGCGATCAATGGCTCTTGCATCAAATCTTCGACCAGCATCGACAGCAGCGCGCCGCGCCCCTGCACCCCGGCCTTGCGGTAAATCGCGTTCAAATGCGCCTTAACGGTCCCCTCGGCCGAGCCGCGCATCTGCGCGATTTCGGCATTCGACAGCCCCTTGATGGCAAAAGTGGCCACGTCGCGCTCGGCGGCGGTTAGGGCCCATGAATCAAAATAGGCCTCGATCAGATCATGCAGCGCGCCCGAGGCCACCGACAGGCCGCGCCGAAAATGCGCCTGACGCCGAATGAGGCGCATCAACATGCGCCCCTCTAACGCGATGGCCAGCACCAAGGTGATGCTGGCCAATAGTTCCAAAACCAGATGCCATTCAAACAAAACCTGATGACCGATATCTGAAAAGTCGGTCACAACATCGCCCAGAAAAAACGCCGCACATCCGCCTTGCAAAACCATCAGCCCGGCAAGGCCCAGCCCCTCGGCCCCACCAGGAAAGCGGTTTTCGACATCATCGCGCATCGTCATGCGGCATCACCTTGGTTCCAGTTATCATTGCGCGGGGCAGGTTCACGCCCGTCCGCCGGCTTTCTATAACAACAGCGGCCACATGAACACAGGCCGCAACAGCCGTCACCACCATCAATGCTTCGTGAATCTCTTCAACCCAACCGATACCCCAAAACCTGTCGGTCGTCATCATCACGCCCGTGGCGCACAGCCCCGCCAGCCCCAATAAAAGCGCATAAATCATCCACGCCCCCAGCGGGGAATGGCCGATATGGTGATGCAGGCGGCCTGTGGCGATATCTTGCACCTGACGCATGGCCGCCGGAATGCTGGGCGGAAAATCGCTGAACCGGGCGTGTTGGGTGCCCACAAGCCCCCACAGCACACGCAGCCCCAAAAGCGCAACAATCAGCCAGCCAACCTGCTGGTGCAATTTGCTTTCATCATCAATCGCCCAGGCATTGGCCACAAAGGTTAATACCACCGACCAATGAAACAGCCGTATGATCGGGTCCCACACTTTGACTTTGCGCATGTTGTGTCCTTTCTTCTGCCGCTTTTTTTGCCGCATTGGCACCGGCCCTATGCGGGCCGGGCCAAAGGGTGGCATGCGATCAATCGTTGGTTTTGATGCGGTTCACGCTGAGATCAGCGTTGAGGTAAATTTCCAGCCGCTTGCCATCTTTCAGGGCATAGACCTCGATCTCGCCATCTTCGATTTCAATCTTGCGCACGTCATAACCTTCGGCGGCCATCTTGGTGGCGATTTCGTTATAGGTGGTCTCGTTGACACGCGACGAGGCCAGTGCGGCATTGCCTGCAACTGCGCAAGCCAGGATCAGCGGAAGAGCTTTGACAAGTTTCATGGTTCGTCCTTTCAAAAAATGCGATGCCTTGGTGCATCTGGCAATCAATCTAGGGGCGAATGCGTGGCGCCTGAATTGGCCCACAGGTATATTCGGGCGAATTCGGCGCCCGTATACCCGCGGTTATAGGCCAATGGCGGGCGATTGGGGCGAAGTTTAACCTTTCCTTCATACTGTCAGAGTGGTGTAACCTGCGCGAAACACGACTCGACAGGAGGAATGGCATGGCCGGTTCGGTAAACAAGGTAATTTTGGTGGGCAATCTGGGGCGCGACCCCGAGGTGCGCACCTTCCAGAACGGCGGCAAAGTGTGCAATCTGCGCATAGCCACCTCTGAAACATGGAAAGATCGCACCTCGGGCGAGCGGCGCGAACGCACCGAATGGCATTCGGTTGCGATTTTCCAAGAGGGGCTGGTGCGCATCGCCGAGCAATATTTGCGCAAAGGCTCGAAAGTGTATCTGGAAGGCAAATTGCAAACCCGCAAGTGGCAAGACCAGTCTGGCCAAGACCGCTATACAACCGAAGTTGTACTGCAAGGCTATGACGGCGTGCTTACCATGCTGGATGGCCGCGAGGGCGGCGGCCAAGGTGGCGGCGGCGGCAATTACGGCGGCGGCCAAGGCGGCGGCTACGACGGGGGCTATGATGGCGGCTACGACAACGGGCCCGCAGCATCGGGTGGCCCGGCCCCATCGCGCGATCTGGATGACGAAATCCCGTTCTAAGGCGCCCAAAACCACGAAATATAACACTGCGGCCCCGGTTGGGGCCGTTTTCATGTGGCGTAAGTGCCGCAGCGCGGCGTTTACGCTGGCCTTTTCATGAAACTCCGGTTAGGCGAACGGCGAACACGCTTAAGGACGGATACATGGATCTGCGCAATATCGCTATTATCGCCCACGTTGACCACGGGAAAACCACCCTTGTGGACGAATTGCTGAAACAGTCGGGGGCTTTCCGCGAAAACCAAGCCGTGGCCGAACGGGCGATGGACAGCAACGATCTGGAACGCGAACGGGGCATCACCATTTTGGCCAAGGCCACATCGGTGGAATGGAAAGGCACGCGGATCAATATCGTCGACACCCCCGGCCACGCCGATTTCGGCGGCGAGGTCGAGCGTATTTTGTCGATGGTCGATGGCGTGGTGTTGCTGGTTGACGCCGCCGAAGGCCCGATGCCGCAGACAAAATTCGTAACATCCAAGGCGCTGGCCTTGGGGTTGCGCCCGATCGTGGTGTTGAACAAGGTCGACAAACCCGATGCCGAACCTGACCGCGCATTGGACGAGGTGTTTGACCTTTTCGCCAATCTCGACGCCGATGAAGACCAGCTAGATTTCCCACATCTATACGCCTCGGGGCGGTCAGGCTGGGCCGATGCCGAAATGGATGGGCCGCGCAAGAACCTAGACGCGCTGTTCAATCTTGTGGTCAATCACGTGCCCGCGCCGCGCCAAATGAAGCATCGCAACGATGATTTCCGCATGCTGGCCACCACCCTTGGCAGCGACCCCTTCGTTGGCCGCATTTTGACTGGCCGCGTGGAATCGGGGCAGGCCAAAGTGGGCCAAACCGTGCAGGCGCTTACCCGCCATGGCCAAAAGATCGAACAGTTCCGCGTGACAAAAATTCAGGCCTTCCGCGGCCTGCAAATGCAAGACATCGAAACCGCCGAGGCCGGCGATATTGTCAGCATCGCGGGTATGTCCAAGGCGACCGTGGCCGATACTATCTGCGCATTGGCCGTGGACGACCCGCTAGAAGCACAGCCCATCGACCCGCCCACCATTACCGTGACCTTTGGCATCAACGACAGCCCGCTGGCTGGGCGCGAAGGCAAAAAGGTGCAAAGCCGTGTGATCCGCGAGCGCCTGTTAAAAGAGGCCGAATCGAACGTGGCCATCCGCGTGGCTGATACGCCCGGCGGTGAAGCGTTCGAAGTATCGGGGCGCGGCGAATTGCAAATGGGCGTGCTGATCGAAAACATGCGCCGCGAGGGGTTCGAACTGTCGATCTCGCGCCCGCAGGTGATTATGCGTTCTGATGATGGCCAGCGGATGGAGCCGGTGGAAGAGGTCACCATCGATGTGGATGACGAATATACCGGCGCTGTTATCGAAAAAATCACCGGCGTGCGCAAAGGCGACTTGGTGGAAATGCGCCCCGCCGGTGTGGGCAAAACCCGCATCATCGCGCATGTGCCCTCGCGCGGGCTGATTGGCTATCATGGCGAATTCCTGACCGATACCCGCGGCACCGGCGTGTTGAACCGCGTGTTTCATGGCTGGACAGCCCACCGCGGCCCGATTCCCGGGCGCCGTGCGGGCGTGCTTATTTCGATGGAAGATGGCGAGGCCGTGGCCTATGCGCTGTGGAACCTCGAAGAGCGGGGCCGCATGTTCCTTGGGCCGCAGGCAAAAGTGTATCAAGGCATGATCATCGGCGAGCACAGCCGCGATAATGACCTAGAGGTGAACCCGCTTAAGGGCAAAAAGCTGACCAACGTGCGCGCCAGCGGCACCGACGATGCCGTGCGCCTGACCCCGCATATCAACTTCACGTTGGAAGAGGCGATTGCCTATATCAACGACGATGAATTGGTCGAGGTCACGCCGCAATCGATCCGCCTGCGCAAGCGCTATCTCGACCCGCACGAGCGCAAGCGGATGTCAAAGCAAGCCTGATAATACAGCAGGTTACGGGGCAATCATCACACGCCCTGTAACCTGCAACCGGCCTTCGCGCAGCTGGGCCACAATCATCTCGCCCGATCGCGCGCCTTCACCCGTTAACGCCCGGATATTCACCTGATGCGTCACAAGAAACAGCCTTTGCCCGGCGTTTTCTTGTATCAACCGCATGGCCGCCTGCGTTTGCGCGGCCTCTGCCCCATAGTTTTGGAAAAACGAATTCAGCGCCGGTTGGTCGTCAACCGGGCCCAGTTCCAATAACTGTGCCGTATCGCGGCAGCGGCACCACTGGCTGGAAAACACGTGGTCAAACCCAATACCTTGGGCGGCCAGCATCTGGCCAATCGCCTGCGCCTGCGCCCTGCCCCGCGCATCAAGGTTGCGCTGGGTTTCACAGCGCGCCAGATCAAAATGGCCCGGATCGCCCGTACCAGGCGCCAAAGCATGGCGCATCAGCACCACAGCACCCGGCGCACGCAGCGCCTGCCAATCGTTGGCCAAGACCGGCTGCGCCACGACCAATAGAAATAATGCAATGAAAAATCGTGCCATGCTGCCACCCCCGCATAGGGCGCCACTTAGGGCGGCTATGCGGGGTGTCCAGCCATGACCATGGCGCTATTCGGTGGTTTCAACCACCAAAAGTTCGCGCTCGGATGCGCCGCGCGCGTGGCTTAGCGCCTCTTGGTATTCGGGGCTGTGATAGCAGGCCACCGCCGCCTCGACACTGTCAAAGCGCGCAACCACGTTGCGCGGGCGCTCTTTGCCCTCAAGCTGCACAAAACGCGCGGCACGGGCAATGAAATGCCCCCCGTGTTTGGCAATGGCAGGCCCAGCAAGGGCCGCATATTTGCCATACGCCTCTTCATCGGTCACGGTCACATGGGCGATCCATAATGCGGGCATGGGCCTATCCTTCGATCACAGCGCGGGCCGCGGCCAGCGCATTTTGTGCATTTTCAACCGAGGCCCCGCCGCCTTGGGCCATGTCAGGGCGCCCACCGCCGCCCTTGCCGCCCAGTTCCGCCACAGCCGCCTTGACCAGATCCACCGCCGAGACGCGCGCGGTTAAATCTTCGGTCACACCCGCCGCCACAGCCGCCTTGCCGCCGGTATCGGCGATCAGCACCACCGCCCCACTGCCAATGCGGGCCTTATGCTCATCGATCAGGGCGGGCAGGTCTTTGCCCGACACGCCGCTTAACACCTGCCCCACAAAGGACAGGCCAGCCACGTCTTGCACAGCCGCTGCACCGCCTTGGCCCGCCCCACCGGCCATGGCCAGTTCGCGGCGCAGCTGTGCCACTTCGTTTTCCAGCTTGCGCCGCTCGTCCAGCAGCATGCGCACGCGGGCCGGCACTTCGGCCGCCTGCGTTTTCAACTCGCCCGCCACCGCGGCCAAAGTCTGCGCTTGCTGCGCCAGATGGCGCATGGCATCGGCGCCCGTCAGCGCCTCGATCCGGCGCACGCCCGCGCTAGAGGCGCTATCGCCCAACAGGGCAAAGGCCCCAATATCGCCCGTGCGCGCCACATGGGTGCCGCCACACAGTTCGATCGAATAGGTTTGGCCATCGGCCCCTTTGCCAGACCCCGCCTCGACACCCATCGAAACAACGCGCACCTCGTCGCCATATTTTTCGCCAAACAGCGCCTGTGCGCCAAGCGCGCGGGCATCATCTGGCGTCATAATGCGGGTGCTAACGGCGGTGTTTTGGCGGATAAAGGCATTCACCTCGTCTTCCACCTGCGACAGTTCTTCGGCGCTGAGTGCCTTGGAATGGCTGAAATCAAAACGCAGCCGGTCATCGGCATTCAACGACCCGCGCTGCGCCACATGGGCGCCAAGCGCGCGGCGCAATGCCTCGTGCAGAAGGTGGGTGGCCGAATGGTTGGCGCGAATGGCCCCGCGGCGGGCATGATCCACCGCCAAGGCCACGCCCATACCCGGGGTTAGCTGGCCAGTTTCCACATGCGCCATGTGCACGAAGATGCCGTTCACTTTCTTGGTGTCATGCACGCGGGCCTGACCGCCCTCGAATTTGATCACGCCGCTATCGCCCACTTGGCCACCAGATTCGGCGTAAAAAGGCGTTTGGTTCAACACAACCTGCACAGACTGCCCAGCCGCGGCAGCCGTTACGCTGGCCCCATCTTGCACCAGTGCCAAAACTTGGCCCTCGGCGGTTTCGGTGTCGTAGCCCAAAAATTCGGTCGTGCCGTGCTGTTCAACAATGTCGAACCAAATCGCGGCATCCGCCGCCTCGCCCGAGCCTGCCCATGCCGCGCGCGCCTTGGCCTTTTGTTCGGCCATGGCGGCATCAAAGCCATCGGTATCGACGGCACGGCCCTTTTCGCGCAGCGCATCTTGCGTAAGATCCAGCGGAAAACCGAATGTATCATATAGCTTAAAGGCCGCGGCCCCAGGCAGCGGGGCTACGTCTGCCAGGTTTGCCAATTCGTCGTCCAGCAGCTTTAGGCCACGATCCAAGGTTTGCTTGAAGCGGGTTTCTTCCAGCTTCAGCGTTTCTTCGATCAGCGCTTGGGCTTGGCGCAATTCGGGATAAGCATCGCCCATCTGCGCGCTCAGCGCCCCAACCAAGCGGTGCATCACCGGGTCTTTGGCACCCAGCAAATGCGCGTGGCGCATGGCCCGGCGCATGATGCGGCGCAAAACATAGCCACGCCCATCGTTCGAGGGCATCACCCCATCCGCAATCAAGAACGAGGTCGAGCGCAAATGGTCGGCGATCACCCGGTGGTGGGTTTTCCCGGGGCCATCTGGCGCGCCATCGGTCAGGTTCGCGCTGGCTTCGATCAGGGCGCGCATCAAATCGGTGTCGTAATTGTCGTGCTTGCCCTGCAGCAAGGCGCCAATCCGTTCCAGCCCCATGCCCGTATCGATCGATTGCATATCCAGTGCGCGCATCGAGCCATCTTCGAATTGCTCGTTTTGCATGAAAACAACGTTCCAGATTTCGATGAACCGGTCGCCATCTTCCTCGGCCGAGCCCGGAGGGCCGCCCCAAATGTGATCGCCGTGATCATAAAAGATCTCGGTGCAGGGGCCACAGGGGCCGGTGGGGCCCATCTGCCAGAAATTGTCGCTGGTGGCGATACGAATGATCCGGTCTTCGGGAACGCCAACTTTTTTCCAAATTTCAAAGGCTTCATCATCGGTGTGATACACCGTGGTCAGCAGGCGTTTGGGGTCGATGCCAAATTCTTTTGTGATCAATTCCCAGGCGAATGGAATGGCCTCGGTTTTGAAATAATCCCCGAACGAGAAATTGCCCAGCATTTCGAAAAATGTGTGATGGCGGGCGGTGTAGCCCACATTGTCCAGGTCGTTGTGCTTGCCCCCTGCGCGCACGCATTTTTGGGCCGTAGTGGCGCGCACATAATCGCGCTTTTCAACGCCGGTGAAACAGTTCTTGAACTGCACCATGCCCGAATTGGTAAACATCAACGTCGGGTCATTGCGCGGCACCAATGGGCTGGATTGCACAATTTGGTGCCCTTGCGCGTCGAAATAGGACAAGAAAGTCGAGCGGATATCGTTCAGCGTCGGCATGTGCGGTCTCTGGCCTTCAAGGGTGTGGAGTTTGGGCAGATGTATCTGCACACCCCGCAACTGTCCATCATCCTTTACCGATAAATCACCCCATCCCGCAGCAAAAAGGCGCCCAAAGGCGCCTTTTTTCTAGAAATAGTACAGCACTTACCCCTCGAAAACGTCGTCGGTGCTGTCGCCATCCTTCATCCCAAATTCCAGCCCATGGGCTGCGCGGATTTTATCTTCGATACTGATGGCCATGGCGGGGTTGTCGCGCAGGAATTGTTTGGCGTTTTCACGCCCTTGCCCGATACGTTCGTCGCCATACGAAAACCACGCACCAGATTTATCAACAACCCCCGCTTTCACGCCAAGATCCAGCAGCTCGCCCATTTTCGAGATGCCTTCGCCATACATGATATCGAATTCTACCTGTTTGAAGGGCGGGGCGACCTTGTTTTTAACCACTTTAACGCGGGTGGCGTTGCCCACCACCTCGTCGCGGTCTTTGATCGCGCCGATGCGGCGGATGTCCAAACGAACCGAGCTGTAAAACTTCAGCGCGTTGCCACCTGTTGTGGTTTCAGGGCTGCCAAACATCACCCCAATTTTCATCCGGATCTGGTTGATGAAAATCACCATGCAATTCGAACGGCTGATAGAGCCGGTCAATTTACGCATGGCTTGGCTCATCAAGCGGGCCTGAACGCCAACATTGCTATCGCCCATGTCGCCTTCAAGTTCGCTTTTGGGGGTCAGCGCAGCCACAGAATCAACCACAACCATGCTCACCGCGCCCGAGCGCACCAGCGTATCGACGATTTCCAACGCTTGCTCGCCCGTGTCGGGCTGGCTGATCAACAATTCATCCAAGTTGACGCCCAATTTCTTGGCATAGCCCGGATCGAACGCGTGTTCCGCATCCACAAAGGCGCATACCCCGCCTTTTTTCTGCTCTTCCGCAATACAATGCAGCGTCAGCGTGGTTTTGCCCGAGCTTTCAGGCCCGTAGATTTCAATAATGCGCCCCTTGGGCAGGCCGCCAATGCCCAAAGCGATGTCCAACCCCAGCGACCCGGTCGAGGTGGCCTCGATGTCGCGCACGGGGTTGTCGCCACCCATTTTCATGATCGAGCCTTTGCCGAACTGCCGCTCGATCTGGGCCAGGGCGCTATCCAGCGCCTTCTGCTTGTCTGCGTTTGCCTTGCTATCCATCGAAAGAAGATCTGCCATTTGGGACTACTCCGGTCTCTTATTCCACACCCTGTGCTGGGCGGCAACACATGGCTTTTGTTCCATAAATGTTCTTAGCCGCAAAACGAGATCAAAACAAGAACAATTCGCTTCTTCGGTTCACTTCCACAAAATTTCACCTTAGGGTTAACGGGTGATTAAACCTTGCCAAGCCATGGTGTTTTCTTTTGTTTCAAGGGTAAAAGGTGGCCCATGCTGGTGTTTTGGAAGCAAAAATTGGTTTTCCTAAGCGTGCCCAAAACCGGCACAACCGCGTTTCAACACGCATTGGCGCCCCATGCCGATATTGTGATTCGTGATCCACCGCAGCTCAAGCATGCCCCGCTTTATCGCTATAACCGCTTTTTTCGGCCGATGTTTGAGAAGGCTGCAAAAACCGACGATATGGAAACGCTGGCAGTGGTGCGCGAACCCATCAGTTGGCTGGGCAGCTGGTATCGCTATCGGCGGCGGCAGGGTTTGGAAAGCCACCGCAACAGCACCCATAAATACAGCTTTGACGACTTTGTTTTGGCCTATATCCAGCCCAAGCCCCCCGCCTATGCCAACGTGGGAAGCCAAGCCAAGTTTCTAGAACCACGCCCGAATGGAACGGCGGTAACGCATTTATTTCGCTACGAAAACCAAGACGCGCTGCTTGAGTTTTTGCAAAACCGGCTGGGTGTGGAATTCACCCTGCCGCGGATGAACGTTTCGCCAGACATTCCCTTGCAGCTGTCGGCCGAGGTAGAGCAGCGTTTGCGCCAGCACTGCGCGGCCGAGTTTGCGTTATGGAACGCCATCGCGCCCACCTAGGGCCTGCGCCATCTGTTCGGCCACGGTCGCCCCAGATCGGCCAGTGAAAATGGTTTTGGCAGAAAGGTAGAGTGCGCCAGCCCCAGCGCGTCTTCGGAAAACGATTCTTCGGCATAGCCCGACATAAAAATTACCCGCAGCCCCGGGCGTGATTTCAGCGCCTGGCGCACCCAACCAGGCCCATCTAGCCCCGGCATCACCACATCTGTTACCACCAAATCGGGCTGCAGCAGCGGGTCTGCCAACAGATCCAGCGCCTCCTCCCCCGATCCAGCCTCTAGCACCGTATGCCCCCCCAACCGCAAGGCGCGCGCGGCAAACCCCCGCACCGGCAGTTCGTCTTCCACCAACAAGATCAGGCCCTGCGCGCCGGGCTTGGGGCGCGGCGGTGGCTGCACGGGCATGGGGGGATCGGCCAATTCGGGGCCCGCATATACCGGGAAATA
>Ga0181607_10000816_pt1 | contig 27376 bp, 17 predicted proteins | sample 041ome_9_FD_132420 | JGI IMG/M metagenome (GOLD analysis project Ga0181607, IMG submission 132420) | Coastal salt marsh microbial communities from the Groves Creek Marsh, Skidaway Island, Georgia - 041413US metaG (megahit assembly) | ecosystem: Environmental > Aquatic > Marine > Intertidal zone...
AAACCCTAAACCCTAAACCCTAAACCCTAAACCCTAAACCCTAAACCCTAAACCCTAAACCCTAAACCCTAGAGCAGAGTGAGCAGATGGAAAATCTGACAACACCCTAAACATGAAGGGGATATACAACGTCCAGTGTCTTCGAATGTGCGCGGTTTTCGATCGAATCAAAGCATAAGTGACATCAATAACATCCATAACGATCGAGTCACAACGTTTTTTGATCGAAGAAATCAGAACATCGATAAAAAAACGAAGAGTGTAAATTTGTGTTAGGTGTTCAGTTTCTTTTTGCTCTTTAGCAAAATTAATATTTTGGAGGACTCGTAATCCTGATTATGCTTGCAGATTACACAGTAAAACTATTCCCACGAGAGTTGATTCGCTACCAAAACAATGGAGGTGATCGAGACGATGACGAGAACACATCGATAAAAAAACGAAGAGTGTAAATTTGTAATAGGTGTTCAGTTTCTGCTCGATACGTAAGACGAGCAGAAACCTTTTATCGTACGAATTTAGCTGCGAACGCGTAATCTATTAAACACATGTTTCTATGTAATCTTCGCAACAATCGCCTGTAGATTCACACAACGAGTCACAGCAGCACACATTGGACTCGTACGTGTAATCACACAGTCCGCATATGCTCGGAAGTTGTACTCTACAACTCCCGGCGTCTGCACTCGTTGGCGGTGGCGAAAGAGCTTGCGGTGGTATTGGTATTGTAGGAGCGGGTGATGGAGGTGATGCGAGCGGCTGAGGGCTCTGCAACTCGACGGACGTTGTTGGTGGCGGTGGCCTCGTTTGATACAGCCAACTAAATTCGGTAACACGCCGCGGAGCTGGAGGTGGCCTGGGAGGAGGAGGAGGAGGTTGTGGCGAGCTTTCTTTAAGAAAAAACTCAAAGTTCGTTTCGTTTCTCTGTTTGTGCAGCAATAGTTTAGAACTGTGATAGCGTCCGATCGGATGTAAAACGCGATCAACGAGAATCAATTTTGCTCCGTTGTGTGCTTGAGCGATGTTCGATTTGATTATCAAAGCCGCGCTTTCAGTCTCCCCAGAAGCAAAGTTTCGACTCGTAAAGGCATTACGCACAACGTTATCCTTTGGGGACTCTTCTCTCGACAGGAAGTATTGTATTGAACAAAAATAAGAAAAGTCGCCACAACAATCACCATTCTGAACGCACGCTTCGTCGCAACAACACGTATTAAGTTCAATATTATCGCACGTACCACACCTGTTTAAGCACGTCGAAGACGTCACGTCCAAATTCAAAGCAGAAGAGGAAGACGCGTTTGCGCTAGCGGCTTCGTTTTCCTCATCGAAAGGCATGATATCGATCGGGCGCAACATAATGCGCGCAGATAAAGTTGAATCTTCACAGTATTTTGAAAGTAACGCATTTTTTCCTTCAACTTTGTGCCGAAATGTAAACGAAGCGCACACGCTTGCATCTCTTGGCGAGACTGAACGCAATGGCAAACTCAACGCTTGTCTTTGCACTGCTAAAGCGTGCGCGACTGAACGAGGCTGTGTGTTGATTACTCCATAGTGCGAGAGTAATATTTCGAGAGCTTCCATCTCGCCAAGATTGGAGATCAATTTCTCATCATTTACTATCGTCGAGAGATCAATCGACGATGAAAACACATGAGCCCTTACAACATTTCTCAGCGTCGCTTGGGTAGTCGAAAACGAAGGTTCATCGTACTCCGAGTTATTGCGTCCATTTTGTTCGCTCAGCGTAGAACGAAGAAACAAGAACGCCGCATCAATCGGCGCAAACACCGTCATTGGTTTCTGTAGCGCTTGGAGCCGTAAAATTTCTGCACTCGAATCTAAAACGTTTGAAAATTTCCGTAAATTTCGATTCCGAATGATTTTAGTCGCGATCGAGTCTACGCATCGATACGCGTTCGGAAGTAACATAGATTGACACCATTTGTAGTTATCGTAAAAGCACGAGTGTTGAATGACGTATGCAGTTTTGTTCGATTCCTTCATTTTTTCTTCATCGAGCGTTATTCTTCCACATCTTCCAAACAACGCTCCACCTGTTAAGGCGCTTCCGAAATTAATATCACTGGATTCTACGCGTCTCAGGTTCTGTAACCCATCGAGTGATCGCAACTTTGTCGTTGCTTTTAAATCCAATCTACCTTTGACGACTTGTAAGGACATGAAATTTGAGAGACTTCGGATACTTTCCCCAGAAATCATGAAATCTCCCCCCACTTGGAAGAGGTTACGAAAACATCCAATTTCAAGAACTTTCAAGCTTTTCGTAGCGTTGATCAAGAAAGATCCGCCGACGGATTCTAGGGACGGAAACGCTGTCGATTCGATGTTTCGATGCGATTCAGAGACGTGCAGCTCGAAGTTTTGTCCGATTTTAGCCACAGTAGTTGCAAAGTTGCGTATACTCCTTGTCGAGAGCGAAGAAGTAGATTTTTGCGTATCGATGCACTTAAACGATCCGCGAATGATCCGTAAGTTTGGCAGGACATCGAATCGAGATGATAAAACATCACTGTTCGTAATCGTAAGATCGCCTTTGATATACAGTAAGGAAGAGAGGATATCATTATCTAATCCATAGACATTGAACAGCTCCAAACTATCAACGCTTCTGAGCTTAGCAAATAAAGAGTGTCGTTCATTCCAATCAAACGAGCCAGTCATCGAAAGTTTCCCTGTGATGCGTGTAACGTTACTCGCAATCGCGTCTCGACCGGTATTGTTTTCGATGACATCATCCATGCGGGTCAAAATCATCCGGAAACCGTTTCTCCTACTTGAAGAAACAAACACGTCGCCTTCAAAGGTGAAACTTTCAACGAGCAACAGAGTCGCGAGCATGATGAAACATGCGCATTGCGGCGAAGAACTTAGCAGCCACTTCAATGAAATCTTCCTTGTAATTTTCAGCATCATTTGCGGTATTCTATCGTAAAGTGATCATGATTGGAGTGTGAGAGTTAAAAATGAGAAAATATGCGTTTTTTTATTAAAAGCTTTCTTTCCGAGCAGAAACTGAACACCTAATACAAATTAACACTCTTCGTTTTTTCATCGATGTTTTGATTTCTTCGATCAAACAACTCTATCATTAGATCTGTATGGATGTTATTGATGTCATAAAAGTCTTGATTCGATCGAAAACGGCGCAGATTCGGATTTGACGGACTGTTTGTACACCTTCGTACTCGGTAGAAGTTTTTGTCACAGGTTAGCTGACGATGTACGCTTTTAAATTACAACTTCTCTTCGCTCTCCTCCTTCTTCCTCTTCGTCATCATATCTATGGCGGGCTTTAAATCCTCTTTTTGCACGCGCTTCAAATTTTCTTTCAGCGCTTTGATCTTCCGCAAACGTTCTTCCGGGTTGTCTTCGCTCGTTAATTTACGAACGACGCGACTATCCTTAATCTTTGGATTGGACGTTATTATCTTCTCGGTGACTTTATCGATACCGTCGTTCAGTCTCTTCACCGACGGCTGCAAAACTTCCGGAACGCTCTCTGTTATTTTGGCGCGCGCGCGTTGGATCTTTGGCCCAATCGGCGGAGACGCATCCTCGGATTGCACCTTCATTTCCATTAACCGAACTTTTAAAGTTTTCAACCTCTCCAATTCCTCAATCTGCGACTCTACTTCAGCCATTCTTCGTTTTACGTCCATTACGCGCTCATCCTTCGAAAGTGCTGGTTGTGCGATTGCTTTTTCTCTCGGCGTCGCGACGATATCATCGCTCGTTTTAGTTTTATCCGCGTCTCCTTCTTTTCTAAGAGGTAATAACTTTTGCTCGATTTTTAAATTCGACGACGTCGCCGGCAACAAAAGAGGCCGCGTTACTGGTGGAGGCGAAGGAGATTTTTGAGCGACGGATTCCTCCTCCCTCTTCGCCGTCGTCGTCGTCGTCGTCGTCGTCGGAACTTCGCTTGAGTCTCCTTCGATTTCACCACCTTTCTTTTCTATTCTTTCCTCGCCGGCTTCTTTTTCCCCATTTCTGTTTCGGAATCGCTTAAACAAGTTCCGCACGCGTTGAAATCGAGGCATTTTGGGCCTTTCGTTATCATCGGTAGAAGGAGATGATGCATCTTTCGTATCCTCTTCGCTGACAGCACCGTATCGTCTTCCGGCAGAAATGACGATTTTCTTCGCATCTACATCGTCTAGAGATCGTACTCCGGTCAAATCGACCGGTCCGTCCACAAATATAACGAATTTCCCTTTCTTCTGTTCGTCCACCGCGCTTCTTTTCACGCCAGAAGCGCGAAACGTGCGCGGATCGAATCCTCTCGGTGGCGGACGCCAACTCGGTCGACTTTCGTAAATTGGCACCCTGCACACCGGTCCTGCTAAATTTAAGAATGCGCGCAACTTGCCTCGCGAAGTGCGCGAAAGATTACCAACAGCCGGTCCGCCACACGCGTAGACCCAAGGGATCCACGATGGGATTCCAAATATATCTGGATTCGTATACGAGTATAAATGAAACACATTGATCAAGAAAATCTCGATAATGGGTCCACCTATTGCTGCTGCACCTGCTATGACCAGTCCTTGGTACGTTTTGTCAAAGTACGCCCACGCACTCGCCGCCCAGAGCAGTAAAAACACATCGATGGAGTGATAAGGTAAATGCCCTTCGCCGCCGCTGAGGAAATCAAAATCGGGCGATGCCAGCATGCCCGAAGCCGCATATTGCAACGCGAAGAACGAAATTGAAGCAAACGTGAACCCCCATGAAGGTTCCCACCCACCGACAGGTTTCGCGGGAGACGTGGATATTAAAGTCTTCGTTCGCACCGGCTGTAAGTTACCTTCAATTTCTTTAATTCGCCGAGCTTTAACGCCATTTCTGAGAAAAATAGAATCCAGCGTAGTCGTTCCTAATCCCATAATTATTCCTGCGACGCCGAAAAGTGGACCCACCCACCAATCTGTTTCGATCGTTCCAGACTCTCCAACGAAAAAGAATCCGATTGGGCCGGAGAATATGTCTATAAATTGCTCGGATAATGGATTGTGCAGAATTGGAGCGAGTAGTACATTCATATCGAGCGAAATCGGATGTTGGTAGTGCAAAACGTCAAAGCGAGAGTGCTGATGATCTAATAAAGGACCAAGCACGAAGGATGCGGCGAACATAACCAGCGCTTCGTTTGCTAGTGCCGTAGCTTCGCTCGACTTTTCGTTTTCCAACCACTCCCCGCTCAATAACTTTGTTTTCGGTTCGTCTTTGTCGTCTTCGTCGTCTTTTCCTCCTTCTCGCTCCTCATCGTCTAAAATTTTGTTGTAAGATTCCATCCACTCTCGCGGTTGCTCCTCTGATAATCTCTGCAACTCGGACAGCGGCGAGATGTCTTTCTGATTCCTACTCGTCGTTTTGTCACCGCTGCTTCCGCTTTTTATGTTTTTGCCTTCGTTTTCATTCGTCTTCGCTCTCGTTCTTATTGTTGTTGATGTTGAATTTTTTCTCGTTCTTGCTCTTCGTAACGAGAAGCGAGAGGAGGTATACGTAGGACCAGCGCGAGAATGACGGCGGTGACAACGGCGATGCGCTGCCATGAATGCTGCGTCATACGACGTGGACGCGTCCAACGACGAGAGTGCGCGCATGTTGATGCTATCACAAAAGAAGGAAGCGCGCACGAAACGCGCGCTCGCGCCGTGTGTTTGTTTTTCTTTGCGGATTCTCCCCCAAAAAAGAAAAGAAACTTCTTCTCTTCTCTGTCTGTCGTCTGTCACTGTCTGTGCCAACATCCATCTGTCCATCTTCATTTTTCAGCTGCTGCTCTGCTGTGTGTGTAATTCGGACCCGCCCCAAGGGCGGTCTCTCTCTCTCCCTTTTATTTATTATATATATTTGAACGTTAAAAGATGACAACGTCGTCGAGAGATGATGTGAGCGACAGCAGATCGTACTCGCACGCCGATGACGACGACGACGACGAACGAAACGAAGAGAAGAAGACGAACAATAAGAAAGGATACAGTTTAAACGATGAGTTCGGCGACGATGACGGGGAAGGGACGAAAAACAACAACAAAAATTCGTCCTCTTCGCCTTCTTCGAAGAAGAAGAAGAAAACTTCCTTCAAAGAAACAGTGTGCGTATTCGTATCGTATTTATTCATCTGTCACGCGTGTTCTCTTTTCTTTTTCTTTTTCTGTCTGTGTGTATTTTCATCTGCTTTGTGCGTGAATGAACGTCACGCAACAGCAACGCGCTTAAATTTTCAGACTCAAACACCGGGAGAGACGGAAAACAAAAACAAACAAACAAAAACGAACTTTTGAAAACCATCCCCCCAAAAAATGGTGACACGTGTTTGGTGTTTGCGTTTGCTTCTACGTCGCGTCGCTCACTTTTCAACCTCTTCTTTCTCTTACAACAACTGCAGTTCGAACAAATTCAACTTTGACCGATCGCTCGGGTTCTTACAAGCATCGAATCCCTTTCGGAAAATGTGCAGTAAAGTCGCGAACTCGGTCTACTTTTCTCGCATGGTTTTATTCGTCGTAATTCTAAACGGCATCCTTGTAGCGTTGGATACTCCAGACCGAGGGGTAGAAATGTATGGAACGAAGCCGCACATTCCCAAAGATGTCACGTTTTGGTTAGGAAACGCGTTCTTAATTTTCTTTGGCTTGGAAGCAATCGTTAAAATAGTAGCTTACGGATTTTTACTGAACGGACCAGAGTCGTACATGTGGTCGTATTGGAACGTGTTCGATTTATTCATCGTCATCACCGGTATTTTGGACGTCATCTTAGACGGAGGCGGCTGGATTACGACGTTGAGATTAATGAAGTGTTTCCAGCCACTCAAAGCGTTGAGTAAGTATAAAGCTGGGAGAATGGTAATGGATACCGCGGAAAAAGCTTTACCGATGATGATGGACGTGGTACTGTTACTCCTATGGTTCGTCATTTTAGCCACAGTTATGGGAGTGATGCTTTTTGGAACGATTATGAGTGGACGAAACTACGAAGACGTTGCGAATTTAGGAGGCGACCCGGAAGAAAGATGTTCATTTCTCGTATCAAATTACGGAAGTGTAGACGGTGTGGGCATATCGCGCTATGATGACGGCGGCGTTCCCGGCGACGAGGAGTTGTGTCTAAACAGTAACGTCAACACGCTCGTGAAAAACACAACCCTACTCGATGGTGTTGATTCGAACGTGTATTGCTGCGATTCTGGCGTTTCACCGTTTGATAATTACTTGAACTTTGATAATTTCGCTCGCGGGATGTTTATCGTTCTTCACGTGATTACGATCGACGGTTGGAACGAACTGGCGTGGCCAGTCGCGAACACAGCAGGGTACGTTCCCGCTATGTCTTATTTTTGTGCCGTCGCCGTATTGGGTGGCTTCTTCGTGTTTCAATTATTTACCGCCGTCATTTGCGCTACGTTGGGTGAAGTCGAAGAAGACGATGATCCTGAAGCGCACGAGAAAGAGATGGAAGAGTTGCGAGAGGCGCACGAGAGAGCTCTGGAGCCGGAGGAAACGTACCCACAAATAGAACACGCGTTCGCGCACAAACCGAGGCAGATGATTTTAGATTTTACTAATCATCCAATCTTCCAAAACTTGATCACATTTACGATTCTCGTAAACACGGGCTTGATGTGCGCTAATCACGTGGATAAAACCAACTCGTTCAAGGATGTTGAATTGATCATAGACCTCACGTGTTCGGGTATCTTTCTTTTTGAATTCATTCTCAAGCACATTGGATTAGGACTAGTGCGATATTGGAAGGATAACTGGAATAAATTAGATGGCTTCGTCGTGCTCGTGAGTATTATTGATTTTTCGTTGACCTACGGGATGTCCAGTTCAGGAGACGAAGAGGGCGGAACACCGGTTGATTTATCTTTTCTAAGAGTATTCCGCGTGTTTCGTATTTTAAGAACGCTCAAAATCGTGCGAAATAACGCGGAGTTTTCGAAAATTGCAAACTCTGCGATTTCAGCGACACAAAACATGTGGGTGTTTTTACTCGTGTGGCTCATGTTCTTGGCTATTTTTGCGATTCTTGGAGTGCAACTGTTCTCCGCAAGAGAAAGTTTCGACGAAGAGCGCTTGAGCTTCAAAAACTTTGGATCGGCTTTGATAACTTTATTTGCAGTATCAACAGGTGAGAATACTTTTGAAGTAGCGTGGAGCTGCATGAAAGTTACGAATATTGCTGCCGGTATTTATATGATCATCTGGTGTTTCATCACCACCGCGGTTTTGGCGTTGATTCTCGGTATTCTGATTGACGCAATCGCGTCGGAGACGTTTTTGATACAGGAAGGCGAGTTTAGCGAAGAAGGGTCGAAAAGTGTCGTCGACGAAATTCGAAAGCGCGCGGCTTCTCAGTCCAAGCTCGTGAAGACGTTTTACGAGGACGAAGATTCCACAGATGACGATGAAGATGGAGGGAATGACTACACCGTGATGAGAAGAGCGGCGGCGAAGAAGAAAGAGATAAGGACAGACGCAAATTTAGGTCACGGTGTGAACGAAACGAAACTGCAGCGTTCAGTTCAAGAAGTTGCCGTTGTTCGACAATGGCTCGTTTCAATTGGATTCGAAAAGCATACCGAGAAGACGTTAAAAATTCAAGAGGCTTTGAGACCAGGCCACGTGGTGCGCGCCCGAAAACGATTAACGTGTTATCGCGAGAGGAGAGTGAAGCAAGCGAGAGAAGAATTAAGAGTCGCACGCGAGCACTTGAACGAAAAACTTGAAACCGTGAGAACAATTCCGCGCGCCGTGTCCTTACGATGTAACGTGATGGATTCAGACGATATTTGGGTCAAGTTTGATGAGGAGAAAATGAATCCGGATTTTGTAAAACCGATCTTCATGCGCGCGCCGGAAAGATTGATGAGTCCACAAATGCGTGACGTTTGCGAAGATAACTGTCAACAAATACGAAATTATCTCGCAATTGATCCCATCACTAGTTGGGGTAACTTTCGATGGAAATGTCTGAAAGTTGCAACGAATTTTTGGTTCGACACGCTCATTTTACTCTTGATCATCGCCTCTTCGGTGATCATGGCGTCGAGCACGCAGAGATGGCCCGTTGAAGGCACGAAAGTTTACGACGCTTACAACTTGATTGATATAATCTTTAACGCTATCTTCACCTTGGAAATGGTGTTGAAAATGATTGGCTATGGTATTTGGAAAGGTCCTGGCGCGTATTTAAAAACAGGCTTCAACCGCCTCGATTGCTTCGTGGTGCTTTCATCTTTGATCACGTACGCAGTTGGAGACGCCATTCCTGTCAAAACACTTCGTATTTTGCGCGTGTTGAGACCGTTAAGAACGATTCAAAGGCTTCCGGGTTTGAAGTTAGTCATTACTGTGATTATGCAATCTCTTCCTGCCATTAAATACGTATGCATAATTGGCGCTGGTATGATGATTGTTTTGGGTATCACGGGTATGGAATTATTTCTCGGTCAAATGGCTTCCTGCACGTTAGCCGGCGGCGAAGAGACCATCGATCCACTCACTGAAAAGAGTAATTTAGACAAAGCAACGTGTCTTCAACAAGGTGGCGTGTGGCGAGCGAACCGCTTTAATTTCGATAACATAGGTCAAGCGATTATCACAATATTTATCATTTCTACCGGCGATAATTGGCAAGATATCATGTATGTAGCGATGGACTCCACTGGTGAAGATACAGCTCCAGTAAGAGACGCGAACAAAGGCGCCGCTGCATTTTTTGTCTTTTCAATCTTATTTGCCATGATGTTATGGGCGAATCTTTTTGTGAGTGCACTAGTTGATAATTTTACAAGCTTGGCGAACGCCGGCGTCACTTTAACGACGGAGAAACAGCGAGAATGGCAACAAGCCATGTTGATTGCAAACCGCGTGCACACGAATCGCTGGCGAAAAATTGTTCCAAAGAGTCCAATACGAAAGAAAGTTCACTCAATAATTTCGATGGAATGGTTCGATAAACTTTCAATCACAATGATTGTGTTGAATATGTTTGTATTGATTGCTTATCGCGCGAATGGAAGCCAAGCTGAGAACGATTTCCAATCGTACGTCGGATCTATTTTTACTGTTTGGTATTGCTTTGAATCTCTCGTCCTCATCATCGGCATGGGATGGCACTTGTATTGGGAGTCCATGTGGAATAAGATTGACTTTGTTGTCGCGTGGAGCGGTGGGATTGGCGCTATTTTACCGGGTATTTTCCCGTCGAATATCATTCGAATGGTTCGTTTCTTCAGGCTTTTGAAAGTAATTCAGGTTTTTAAAGGTTTGAGAACGCTCGTGATTACTGCGGTATCAGCCATACCCGGAGTGATCAACGTCTCCGCGTTATCGTTGTTGGTTATTTTCATATTCTCATGTCTAGGCATTTCTTTGTTTGGAGACGATACCGGTCCTTTCGATGGTAATGCAATCGGAGAATACTCGAATTTTAGTAACTTTCAACGCGCGTTCACGGCGCTCTTCATCGCGTTTTCAGGGAATTGGCAAGGTTTCTTTAACGACTTGTACGTGAAGGAAGAATGCTTTTCTGTTGATGCGCCGGAGCCAGGTTCTGAGCCGAAATGTTCCCCAGATATTGCAAGTGCATTCTTCTTTGTGATCTATGTCATTCTGTCGATATTTCTTTTTGGTAACTTATTCGTGGCCATTTTATTAGAACGCTTTACGTTTGCTCACGGGGAGGAAATTGATGATGATGACGATGACGATGATGACGACGAAGAAGGAGGAGACGGGAAAAGTGGTAAAAAAGACGAACCATACGATAGCGGGCCAATTCAGGTCATCATAGCTTCGGTGCGCCTGAGACAAATTTTGCGAATGTTTTCGCAAAAGATTAAATCGAAACAAGAGTTCCATTTGAAAAGCCTAAAAGAAGGTGGCGGCAGCTTCTCGCAACTGAAACGATCGATGAACGAGGAGGTAAACAACAAGACGTTCGGAGACGTTGCTTCTTCGGTACCTCCATCGGCAGGTGGAAGCAATAAGAAAGTTCTCGTTTCATCGTCATCCTTCTCTCGGTCTTTTACGATGCGCTCAAGTGCCGAAACGCCGAAAGCGAACGAAAGCTACGAGGCATGGAAGGCACGAAAGAAGAAAGCGGCTGCTGCTTCGTAGGAAACTTATTCATTATAGTCACTATTCCATTTTGGACTTTTTTTATTTTATGCGCTTAAAAAATTCTTGAACTAAAATTGAAAATCCTAACTACACGTACTAGTTTGTTTGTTGTTGTTGTTGTTGTTGTTGTTGTTGTTGTTGTTGTTGTTGTTGTTGTTGTTGTTATTGTTGTTGTTGTTGTTGTTGAATTTGCCGCTGCTGCTGCTGTTGTTGAATACGCAATTGCACTTGTTGTTGGTGCTGCGCAGCAACAGCTGCTTTTGACGCGAGCGCAAATGCAGTTTCGGCTTTACGCACATCTGTCATCTTCTGCCGCTCTTCCTGGGCAATTTTACGAAGCTCGCTCGATTTAACATCGAGAGCAATTCGATTTTCTTCTGATACGAGACGTTCTATTAAGAACTCTTCGGCTTTGGACAAAACGTTCGCCGATGTTGAGTCTTCGTCCGAGTGTCTTTGCAACCGCGCGCAACTTTGTTCACACACTTTGAGTGCTTTATGTAATGTTCGCAGCTCTCTGAGCATACCTTCATCATTTCTATTCATGCGTAACGCGGCACCACTACGTAAAACGTTCTCTTCCGTGAGCAAAGCGTACGCTTCGTTCAACCGTCTTCTCTTTATTTTCTGTTCATCTTCGTTGTTCTCATTTTTGTTTCCTTTATCGTTTTTGCCTTCTTCTTCTTCTTCTTCTTCGTTTGTGATGAATCCTTCCTTCTCTGCTATTAACATCCCGACAGCCTCGCGCAACAATCGCAATTTCTTCCTCCTCGCGTTCTTGTTTTCACTTGCATCGCCTCCGTCGTCGTCGTTATCGATGTAAGAGGAAGAAGAGTCAAATTGAAACAAACCTCTTTGGTCTGCAAACGCATGAAACGGCATCAACGTTTCGAGCACGTCCTTCGCCGTCCGAAAGAATTCATCTTTTCTTTTACCATCTTCTTTTCCTCCTTCTTTGTTTCTAAAATGCAAACGCACAGAGATGGCTTTCTTGGCGTCAATCAGAGCTCTTTCTGAGGCAATCGCCGCCGCTTTGCTCACGTCATTCGGGTTTGGAATCATCTTTCGTTGAGGTTGAAGTTGTTGTTGTTGTTGAGGAGGAGGAGGAGCATGAGGAGGCGCTGCGCTTGTATTTGCAACTGCAACTGCGGGAGACGGCGCGGCAGGAGGAGGAGCAGGTGCCGGGTCCACTTCCATCATCGTTTGTTCTTTCTCGCGAGTTTCGTCCTTTTCTTGTTGCTGTTCCTCCTCTTCGTCTTTGGCGTCGACGGTGGACATCCTCTTCTTTTCTCTCTCTCTCTCTTTCGGAGAGAGAATTCGTTGCGTGTGTTTTGTGGATTGTGTTGGATTGTGTGTACGAGCGTACTTGGACAAAAAATTCCCCCTCCTCTGCTCGCTCCTCTGCTCCCACACAAACACAAAACAGACAAACTGCCTCGCGCACGACGAGACAAGTATACTCACGCACACGCTCTCATAAAAAAAGGAAAGAACTTCGAGCGCGCACGCACATCATGACGTCATTTTTAGCGTCGACCTTGTCGTCGTCGTTCGCGGCTTCTTCTTCTTCTTCTTCTTCTTCTTCTCTTTTCTTTCGCGCGCGCGAACCGAAGCTGATTATCCGAAACTGTCGACGACGACGTCGTCGGGAAAACGCGGGAAGCGCGCAACGAAGTAGCGGTAACAGCAGCCTCGACGAAGGAGTGATGAAATCAGATGAGGGAAGTGAAAGCAGGGATGAACAAGGTACCATCGATGACGCAGAAGCTCTGTTGATGTCTGATTCGTTCGATGAAGCCGATTTGCAAGCACGCCAAAGGCAAATTCCGAGAACGCCGGAAGAAGTGAAAGCGAGTCTGGTACAAGATGGAAAGCCAAATTCGGAGAAAAGTAACAGCAGTAGCGATGGAGGATTGAAGAAAAATCTCGCCTCGGTAACGGATGAAAATGAACTGAACATGCTTTTACGAGTGTTACCATCGAGAATACGCGAGCAATTGCATAAACACGAGAGGAAACTTGAACTCATTGAAGTCGTGATGGACGTGGGGAGAGTGCCCTTGGCTCGATTCCCCGAAGGCCCCGCAGAACCGTTGTACTCAAAAGATAGCTTGAAAAAATTCGACGTCTGGGACGCAGAAAGTTCAAAAATTACTATGGATGATATTGACGAGGCCGTGAGCTTACTCGGTGAAGTTGGTGGAGATAACAGAGCTGGGATTGATGGTACTTTACACCGAATCTCCATGATAAGAAACAGAAGAGGAACGGTGATTGGTTTGACGTGCAGAGTTGGAAGAGCAGTGAAAGGTGCGGCTGAATTGTGTAAAGACTTAGTAAGCTCGGAAGAAACGAGTTCAGTATTATTATTAGGCCCGCCCGGTGTGGGTAAAACGACGGCTATTCGAGAAATGTCGAGATTGTTATCGGCGGATTTCAATCAAAGAGTTGTAATCGTAGACACGTCGAACGAGATCGGTGGGGATGGCGACGTAGCACATCCTGGCGTAGGAAACTCGCGGCGCATGCAAGTAGCGGATCCGAAACTCCAACACGCCGTGCTAATAGAGGCGGTAGAAAATCACACGCCGCAAGTCGTTATTGTTGACGAGATTGGTACGGAGGAAGAGGCAGTAGCTGCGAGAACTATTTCTGAACGTGGTGTAAAAATGATTGCCACCGCGCACGGTCACACGTTGGAAAACGTTTTGAAGAATCCCTCTCTATGTGATTTAGTTGGTGGTGTCCAATCCGTCACGCTCGGTGACGACGAGGCAAGGAGGAGACGCGGGCAAAAAACAATTTTAGAGCGAGAAGGTCCGCCAACCTTCAGCATCGCAGTAGAAATGCTCGATATCGGACTCTGGAGGGTGCATACGGACGTTGCGTCCTCCGTGGATGCACTTTTAGCTGGGCAAGCTCCGTTTACCGAATTGCGAGCGCTTCGAGAAGACGGCGTAGTTGTACAAGTTCCCGAGTTTCGTGAAAACTCCCGTTCATATGCATCCAATAACGGGATTGGAGCGTCTGCTCCCAAATTTGGTGTCGGTGCTATGCAAAGTCGATCCCGTCCAGGGTCGGCCGCAACATCTAGTTCTTACGGAAGCCGATCATCTTTGGCGACTGAAGCCGCAGTTTTAAAGCAGTTTACCACGTCCCCGAATATTAACGAAGCTTACGGGTCGTCTGGATACTTGGGTGCAGATGAAAGAGATTCTGGATTACGACGGAAAGTGCCTCGTCCATCCGCACCTCCACCATTAACCTCTGCTGGATATGTGGCGCAAGAGATTGCCAACGCAGCACTTCTTCGAGAACGTAAATCTTCCGCATCAGAGAAAGCTGATGCTATGATGAAACGGCGTCTCAGCGGGGATCGTTCAGTCAAAGGGAGTATGGAAGATAACGAGGAAGACGAGGATGACGAGGATGACGAGGACGACGACTTTTCAAGCGAAAAAAGCGACGAAGAGGCAGTGCTGTGTGTCTTCCCATTTGAGTTGAACGAAAACGAAGTAAGAAAGGTTTTCTTAGAGCTCGGATTCGAAACTTTAATTCATCTGGTGAGTCGTTTAGAGGACGCAGATGCGATTTTGGGCGTAAAAACTCGCGTAAAGAGTGCGAAGTGGTTGCGCCACGCGGCCAGATCGAGAGGGATTCCAATTTATGCCATGAAAACGGAACGCCCGGTGAGTTTAATAAAGGCTGCGCGTGCGATGCTAGGCGAATCAGATATCAGCGCGTCAGAAGACGACGCGCATTAGCGTTCGAAATCGTTTTTTTAGTCGTAGAGATTTATTCAATTGTCTATTCAATTGTTGTACATGTATCTAAAAATCAGTGTGTCTGCTAATTATGAAGACAGTTCTTTCCGTTTTCTCGCAAGGTAACGCTCACGAGCACTCCTAGCCTTCTCTTCCCTATCTATCTTTTGCACCATAACTTTTTCCTCACTTGCTTCTTTTTGCGCTTCATCTATACTCTTGTCTTGTTCTCGTCTATTATCATCATCTGCGGTTGTTTCTATCGAATTTAATGGTAATTCTCCCACATCTTCGCGAGAAAATTCCGTCTTTCGTTGAACATTTTCTTTCGCGACTCCCGTCGCCTTTTCTTCTTCCTTCTTTTCGTTTTGCAAAAGCACGCCTGGTGAATCCGAGTCAGCTTTTGGTTCTGGTGCTTTCCTGGAGTGAGTCGCGGTATCACCCCCAGTAGCTACGTTTCTATTCATCAAGTTAGCATAGAACGATGTCATGTCTGATTTTCCGTGTACTTCTCGTTCCTTTTCTCTCCGCTCGCGCTCAAGTTCTTCCTTCTTCCATTTTTCGTCTTCTTCCAACTTCTTTCTATATGCTGAAGTTATGAACTTTTCTTTGTCGCCATACAGCTCGTCCTCTTTTTCGCGCTCTTTCATCAAGCGTCGCTCATACGTAACATCCTGTTCTCGCTTTCTTAAATCAGCCGCTTCTTTCAGTTGTGCGATGTACCTCGATTTCCGCTCTATTTTCTCCCCGTCTTGCTCTCGCAAAGTGGCTTCTCTTCCTTTTTGAATATCGGTTAGTGCGTCGTCGTACGCAAAGGCATTCGGGTCTTCTTTCAAAGCTTGCTCGTAGATTTCCTTTGCTTCGGCATCCCCCTTTGCTTTTGCCGCTTCTTGTTGTCGTTTAATCTCTTCGTTGTGTCGTTTTTTCGCTCTCTCTGCTTCGCTCATCACGCCGTCGTTTTCTTCTTCGCTTTCGCTGTCGTCGTCGTTGGCGAAAAGATTCACCAGCGGTTTCTTTTTCTTTTTCGTGGAAGCTTTCGCTGCGGCGGGGTTCAAACCATACTTTAATTTTGTCTTAAACTCCATGTTATTCGCGCTGTTCTTGTTGTTGTTGTTGTTGTTGTTGTTGTTGTTGTTGCAACGAGCCTCGAGTGCATCTGAAGTGTATGTGTAAATGATGTTTTTTTTTTGAAAAACTCTTCTCATTTCCACTCACAACAACACAACTCGTTTGGTCCAGTAATTTGATGATGATAAAAGTACAACACTCGACGCCAGCGACAGCAAAATCCCACTGTTATCAACCGACGTTAGTTTTGCGCAAGCATCCGTTCCGTCCTTCGCTTCGGTCTCGCGCTTTGTTTTCCTCTTTGAGAAAGCAAAAAAGAACATCTTCAGCAGAAAAAAAAGTAGTTACGGCAACAAAAAGTGAACCTGAAAGCGAACCAGCAGAAACGAGGACAAATAAATACGACGAACAGAAGAGGAAACGATTGAATCACATGCCGTGGTTATACGACATCGAGAAGCACAAAGCGTTTGCCATGCAGTGGCAGAAAGATGTGCAAGAAAAGTTGATGGAATTAGAGACTATTGAGTTTATCGGAGCTGACACGTTTATTGCCGACGTGAACGTGAATGTTTTCGCAGAGCGGGGTAGAAAAATAGTAGTGAACAATAACTGTCGCATAGCAGCCAACGTGTATTTACACGGGCCCATAGAAGTCGGAGAAAACGTTTCGATCAATCAGCACTGTCACATGGAAGGACCTATTTGGATAGGATCGGATACGAGGATAGGACCTTCGACTTCAATTTTTGCGTTTAATCATAACTTTGACGACGCGGAAACGCCCGTTCGATTGCAGAAAGTAAAATCAGAAGGAGTACACATCGGGAAGGATGTGTGGATAGGCGCGAATGTATCGATTGTCGACGGTGTTACGATTGGCTCTCACGCCGTCGTAGGTATTGCTTCTGTAGTGACTAAGAATATTCCAGAATATGAGATATGGGCGGGCAATCCGTGTAAAAAAATTGGCGAACGCAAGCGGCCAGAGGAATGAGGTTTTACAGAAGATAATATTTTATAGCACATCTATCTAATATCAATCAATACATGTTCTACAACTATAACTAGCCTAGAAATTCTTCTACTGACGCCTTTGGCTCGGCATACAAAAAATCTTCGTCATCCGCATCGAAGGATGCAAAAGCAATATTTTCAAGCTCGGATTCTAAATCCTCTCGAAATTTTTCGTCGCGCGTGATGATGTTGAGCTCTTGAAATTGACCAAACGAGCGCTGTCGCATGTTGCAACTTCCTAAAGAGGCGATGCCAACGTCCGGATTCATCGTACTTTTCGCAACGAAAGCTTTAGCATGTAGCATCTCTGGTAATAATTTGATCGACAGTCGCGGCGCGGACGTTTTCGATCTCAATTGAATCAACTCGTGAACTTTTTTCAAATTCGCCAAAGCTTTTCTGTTTGCGTCGTGATACACGTTTGGGTAACAGGGCATCAAGATTGTCACGTTCGCGTTTCGGTCAATAATTTTGCGGATCATCGCAACTCCCGAGGAATCTAAATACGCTATAGAGAAAGTGTAATCGTCAAATTGCCTGTCGTTCAAAATATCCTCGAACGATTTCTTGACGCTAAATGTGCCCGGGAAATTTTTTATTCGCGGAAACGCCCAAGCTAAAGGACAAAAACCGGTCGGATTGTTCGAGACAAATTTGGTGATGGTACTTTCAACGTCCTCGGTTTTCTTTGCTTCTTCTTTTCCCCTCGGCCACTGTAGCTTCTCAAACAACTTGAAAGACAATGATGTTAACGAAGAAGGAGTGAAAGAAGAAGCATTTGAGGATACTGAACTTTCCAAAGCTTCGACGAGTTCTTGGCCTTGAACGAGAACGGTGAAATCGCGCCAATTCTCGAATCGATCTCCGATGTTAATGCCGCCTAACATTCCGGTATACTCGCCATTATTTTTTCGTTTGAACGTCGCGTATTTCGCGTGCGTTGGAATCGTGCTTTCTATAAGCTCAAACTCGTTCGCATTGTTCCGCTTTTTCTCCAACTCTCGTAATTTTTCAACCAGAGTTGTGGACTGTTCGCACCACCTTGTAAATTTTGAAACGGCGGAGCCGTCAACTTTTACTCGAACCGATACGCCTCGATTACACGCGTTCGATAAGCTTTCAATCACCCTTTCGGTCGAATTACCCTGCTCAAATACGTACACGCTCAGTTGAATTTCGTCTCCTCTGTTCGTATCGTCAATTTCTCTAATCAAGTTTTCGATGCTTTTCAAATACCCGCTGACGAGTTTTATTGCTGATTTCGTATTTTTTTTTTTGTTATTCGTGTTGTTGTTGTTGTTGTTGTTGTTGTTGTTGTTGTTGTTGTTGTTGTTCGTCGTCAACTCCTCCGCGAGCGTTTTGGCCATCGAAGATCGGATTTCGCGCTCACCTTCATCTCTTACTCTCGTTTCAACGTTTGCATCTCCTACTACGTTTGGAGAGAGAATCGATGGTGAAGATGACGGTGAGGAAGAAGAAGTTGACGCAGATACCGTCGCAATTCTAATGTCGTTCAAACCGCTTCTTCTTTTTTGTTGTTGACGGTGATGACTTGGATGCCTCGAAAAGCGGGAGCAAAAAGTGGAGAACGCCATTCTCTCTCCACGCGCGAACCGATCGGTTGCGCGTGCACAAACAGACACGCACTCTCTGGCGCTCCGCTTTTTTTTTCTGGCGACTTTGTGGCTGCGAGGGAAATAAAATATCTTTTGTCTTTTTGCGAAAATTCGGATCCGAGCTGGCAAAAAATTCCCTGTTTTTTGCAAAAAAAAAGATTCGCGTCTGCTTGCTTGCCCACACTCAACTTTTTTTTTGTTCTTCACGCGACATCCCAAATTCTATATTTTTCTCCAATTCTTCTCTACGAAATCCTCATAGCTATACAATCAAAAGCGGCTGATAAGATAAAAACATAACAAAGTCGGAAAAAAAAGACGCGGTAACTTCGTGTACTAGTAGCGTTGTATCGTATTCTTAAATCAAAAGAAAAATTTGGATAAGCTAAAAGATGGGAAGTCGAAGAACGATACGCTCGATGGCTCTTCTCCGGCACTAGACGGAGACGTAGTAGTTGTTGTTGCCGTAGTAGTAGTGGGGCTCGTGGTGGTTGTGGGAGCAGCAGTGGACGGAGGAACTACATTCTTCGGTGACGTTATCGTAGTTGCTTTTTCTGCTCCTGCCGCTGCTTTCGGACTCAATCCATTTTTACCGGCTGCTACCGCTGGTTTCACCGGCGGCTTCGCCGATAATTTCAAGGCAATCGTCGCCGTTTCCAACTTTCCAGAAGTATCCGGTCGAAACGTGTGAAACTCGTTTTCAAAGATCGCTTCAACGCCAGGGTAATGCACCGTAGCTTTATCAATCAGTCTGCGCAACTCGCGGACGTGATCTAAAGTTTCCTCGTACCGTTCCGAGGTCTTCTCCACTAAGAATACAACTTCGCGTTCTCTCGTGTAATTTTTCTCCGCCGCCTCGTATGACTCGATTGCGTGCATCTCTTTCAACTGTTCCATTTCAAATTCGTGTTCTAGCTTCATTCGATTCGCACGGTCTCTGTAAAACTCAATTTCCTCACTTAATTTCGCCGTCGTCGTTTCGATTTCATCCGTTAACGTTTGTTTCATCAACTCGAACGTTTCCTCGCGTTCGGTTTCTATTCTCTCCAACTCGTTCAAATATTTCTCTTTCAGTTCGAGCAAGTCTTCCTCGTGCACTTTTTTAATATCCGCCTTGAACTCTTCAATGTGTTGCTCTTTTTCTAACATTCTCTTCATGTCTCTCTTCTCCATCTCTTGTATTTGTTTCAGGAGCATTTCGATTCGCGTTTCGTTCGTTTTCAGTTTCTCACTGGCCTCCTCCAACTCTTTTCTCAAAGCGTCCATCTCTTGCACTTTTTCCTTAAACTCTACCGCTTTCTTGTACGTCTTTTCTTCCGCTTCTATGGTTTCTTTCAACTCTTCCTCGGTCTTTTGTAACTCCATTTGTAACTGCTCCACCATCTCTTCCGCGTCTAATCTCATTTTGGTTTCCTCGTCGAGCAACTCTTTCAAAGAGTCGAGCTCGTCTCTCAACTCCGACAGTCGATTTCCTATCGGTTGGACCTCTTCCTTCTCATCCTCTGAAGTCATGTTTTAGTTGTTGGTGGTGTTGGTGTTGGTGTTATCGTCGTCGTCGTCTGTGTTTGTGTGGGTGAGACCGAGAAAAGAAAGAGATTCTATTTGATGCGCAATAAATAATCAATTTCGAGAAAAGTCAGAGCTTCTCACCACCTCAATCAGTCAGTCAGATGCTGCGGGAACCACAAAAACACAAAAAGACAAAATTTGACAAAAAACGAGCACAGCATCAGTACACCACAAATCACAAAAAAATAATAATAACGAACGCGTGTGTGTACGTGTGTTCAAAGCCGCCGCCGACACTCAAAAACAACAACATCAATAACAAACAAACAACGATAAGATGGAAGAGAATAAACTCGAGTACGAGGCGTTGCCGCAAAGAGAACCGAGAAGGAGGAAGAAGATGAAGAAGAAAAATGAAGAAAACGCGAACGACGGCGACGAAAATGGAAACGAAGAACAAAAGAACAAGAGAGCGAAAACAAACGGCAAACCTCCTCCGAAGGTGGTGGTGATGATGTTGAATACAACCTCCACCGAAGATGGTGATGGTGAAAATGGGAACGAGAGGACGACACAGGGCGCGAACGCAACAACAACAACAACAACAACAACAACAACAACAACAACAACAACAACAAGCTTTCTCTCGACAAAACCAGTCGTGAGTTATGATACCACCGCTACAAATAAAAATCAATACGAATACAAAGACCACACGGCGGATATTCAAATCCGCAGTTGGGGCGACTCTACCGCGACCGCGTTCGCCTGGTCGGCTCTCGGAATGTTCGATTATATGACACCTCTTCATAAAATATCGGAAACGCCGAATGTATACAGAAAGTTTAGCTGTTCCGCGCACGACTTGAAGTCGCTCTTATTCGCATTCTTGGACGAGTTGTTGTTCGTGTTCCACACGGAAAGTTTGGTGTGCACGAAAATCCAAATAAGCGAGTTTAGAGAAAACAAAGATGAATCATTAGAGAACGAAGAGAACCGATGGACGATTGAAGGCATCGTTGCCGGAGATTTGTTCGTCGATGGCGTGCACGAACAAGGCACGGAAGTCAAGGCGATTACGTATTCGGAAATGCAAATCCACGTCGCAGAGGATGATTCAACGGAAGTGTATGTGATAGTAGATATATAAGTAATAATAACTCGATAGCCCGTAGGAACTTCTCTTGACGGCCCCGATCTTGATTTTACATCATTATTATCTCCTTTTTTAAGCGATAATCGGCATGACCTTTGCTTCTATGACTGCGACGATGCGTTTCAACCAATCGATTTTGCTTTCCTTTTCGAGAGGAAATAAATGGTTGCCGCCTTGTAAGATTTCGAGAGCAAACGTGCCCGTTGTCATTTTTTCCCATTCCTTAACCATACTTCTTGAGATCATTTTGTCGTTCGTGCCATGAAACGCGGTCACGTCTGAGGTAAACGTCTTCTCCTGCAAATCGTTCTCGTAGGAGTCGAACAGACAAAAGTCCGCTCGCATGAGCGGATGGTAAATCTTCCAGATGCCGGTGAAGACGATTTCTTGAACGTCCCATTTACGACATTCCTCTTGAAATTCTCGTTCAGATAAATGTTTGTTCTTGCGCCAAGGCTTATCTTTGTCCTCAATCGTCGGCGCTGGGAAGTTTGAGAGGAAAAAATGTAACGGCTCGCCGACGTCGTATTTGCTTCGTAAAACGTCCACGAGTTGCACCGCGAGCCAACACCCCACGGAGTGACCGACGACGACGTACGGCACGTCGCGTAATTCGTTCGCGAGTGTTGGTGCAATCTCTCTCACGACCGTTTGTATTTTCGGCTCGTTCCACGGTTCGTTACGTCTCGATCCTCTTCCCGGTAGTTGCACCGATAACAACTCCGCTTTGAATTTGCGACAAAATGTCAGAAGTGGTGATTGGATTTTTCGTTCGCCAACGCCTTCGTTCGTGAATAAATCTTCCGCGTTTCCCGCGTTCGCGAAACAAATCACTCTCAGAGATGGTCTCTCCGGAGCATCGATTTGTGTGCCACTTCTCTGTAATCCAGGGAAGAGTCTCTTAAACGCCACTTCATCCCTTCGTTGATGATGTTGATCGAGGACACTCATTTTCTTTTTAGCTTCTTGGTAAAAGCGTGCGTTTTTTTTTGTTTTTGTCTCGTATATGAAACTTTTCGAGAGAGAACCCCCCACCTTTTGTCCAGAAAGACAAACAGAAAGACACACTAACACAGAAACAACACCATCACTCACATCATCGACAAAAATATGTTAATCATCCTCTCGCCTGCGAAAACTTTGACGGTCCCGAAATCGCTCGCGAAGAGTTTACAAACGTCTTCGCCGTCCATGCAGAAAACGATGGACGTATTATTGACTGAACTGAGGAAAATGAGCGCCAGCCAGCTCGCGAGCACTTTGGAAGTTTCGTCTTCAATAGCCAACCTTAATTTGGAACGATACAAAAATTGGGAAAAACAACAGCAATATCCGTGCGGATTTGCTTTCGATGGACCAGCGTATAAAGGATTATCGTGCTCGACGCTGAGCGAGAAAGAGCTGAATTATTTGCAAACGCATTTGCGAATCGTCGATCCTTTGTACGGATTACTGAAACCGTTGGATTTAATCCGTCAGTACAGACTCGAAATGAAAACGAAAGGATTGAAAGCTACGAAAGAGACCAAAGGCGGGTTAGCCGCGTTCTGGTCGAAAGAAATGACCGAGAGCTTGATTAAAGATTTGGACGAGCAAGAACGAACAAGTGGTAGCAGTAGTAAAAGCAATAGTGATAGCAAAAGCGGGCGTTTTATTCTCAACGTGGCCTCTCAGGAATACTCAAAGGTTCTCGATAGAAAGTTGCTCGAGGAGAATAACGTCAAAGTTTTCGATATGATCATCGAAGGCTCCACGTACGACGCAAAGTTTGGTAGGGGCTGTGCCGCGAGATACTGCGCCAAAAACGACGTAAAAACTATGGACGATTTGAAAAACTTCACGGGGAGCGATTTAGATGGAAGTAAATCGTGGAAACTGAACGAGAAATCCGCCAAGACTGTGGAAGGAAAATCCATGTGCTTTTCTTTTTCCAAGAGCGAAGGCGGAGGTCCAGCGCCGAAGAAGCAAAAGAAGAAGTGAGAATTTTAACTTAGCATCGTAATTCAACGCGCAGCAAAATATTCCTATTTTTTTTCTCTTACACAAAATCTAATTCGCGTTGTCGCTCTGACCCATTCACCGCGTTGCACATCCACTCTACGGCTTCTTTAATGCCTACTCCGGTAAATGCGCTAGCGCCCATGACTCTCTTCGCAATTGGCGTCGCCGAAGCGTCTTCCTTTTTCTTTTTCTTCTTAGTATCGAGGATACCATTCTTTGTTGTCGTTGTTGCCGATGCCGTTGCTGTCCCGGTCCCATCCGCTCTATTAGTATCGTTGCTATTGCTATTCAAAGCGCTGCTTTCAAACGCCGTTTTCACCATCGTCAATCCTTCCAATCCGCTCTCGTCTATTTTATTCGCTACAATCAACACCGGCGCGTTAAGCAAATCCGTGTTGGCCAACATTCGATTGCACACCACTCTCGCCTCGTCTATTCGCGTCTCGTCCGTGGAGTCCACGAGAAAAAAAATTCCGTGCGATTCTCGATAATACTTCAACCAAATCGGTCTCAAGCGCTCCAAGCCTCCTAAATCCCAAAACGTCCACTGGACGCCTAAAAAGTTTTCTATCTTCGCGACGTTTAATCCAACGGTTGGTTTGATGTGTTCTTTTGGAATCGGTTGCAAGTCGCTGAACATTTCTTTCATTTTCTCCAACATGGAAGTTTTCCCGGACGAGTCTAAACCAACGATTAAAATCCGCATCTCTGGCTTCGAAAACGTCCACTCGCACAGGCCGTGTATGAGCGAAAACATTGCTTTTTTGTTCTTTTCTTTTTTCGCTCTCTCTCTCTCTCGTTCTTCCTTTGGACTCTGCGCGGGCGCGCGTGTGTTGGTTCAATGAGGAAAGTTGTTGTGTGTAGGGGGGTACGAGTTCTTCCTGTGTCGTGTGTGTTCTTTTTCTGCTTTTTACTCTCGTACGAAATTTTTTTCGACGATCTTCCACAGCAGACATACAGAAGCGCATCGAGAAAAAAATCTTCATCTCTCGAGGCGCGTGTTTTCTCAAACACAGAGCAGCAATACAATATCCCAACGCAGAGAGACAGAGAAAGCGCGATACGTAACGCCTTTGTTCGACGACACGCGAGAGGTCCAACAACAAATTTTATCGATCAAATCAACATCATCGACGAGCGCGCGATACAAAAAAGAAAAACAATTTTTAAGCTAGTAATATAAAGAGATAGAGATGACCACTTCAGTACCGACGACGACGGTGCACTGGGCGCCCCCGCGCCGCATGATGACGGCAACAACTAGCAGCAGACGAATGCCGAAATGCTCGGCTTCTTCTTCTGATGCTTCCTCTTCTTCTTCCTCCGCTTCGTCGCCGTCGTCTTCGTTTGCGATGACGAGCAACAACAACAACAACTTCACCAGAAGAAATGAAAGGACAAAAAGCAGAGGGGGAGTGAGAAAAACGAAAGCCACGGGAGCAGCGACTTCTTCGGTTGGCGAAGAAGAGGAGGCGAAAAATATAATAGAACAAGTTCCGCACTGGGCCGCGAGAGAATTCACGGAGGAAGGGAGAGTGTTCACAGAAACGTTTCCAATTCGTTTCGATGAAGTTGGTCCGAATAAGGAGGCCGACATGGGTACCATGGCGAGAATATCCCAGGAGTGCGCGTGCAACCACGCCCAAGGTTTATGGGGCCGCTCGCAGTCTATGCCAGAAGATATGCGTAAGGTGGACATGGCGTGGGTATGCACGCGATTGCATTTAGACATCTTTGAATACCCCAAATGGGGCGATCAAGTTGTCGTGAAGACGTGGTTTGAATCGCAAGGCAGAGTAGCCGCCCGAAGAGACTGGGATTTGGTGAACAACGAAACGCAAAAGCGCGTGGGTAAGGCGACGAGTCAATGGATAGCGTTTAATTTGAAAACGAGACGAATGGGTAGAATTCCTTCGCAAGTCGTCGAAGATTTTCAGCTGCAACAGTGGTGCGATGAACCAATCATGGGAACTGAATATGAAGTAGAAAAGTTGCCAGATGCGAGAGATATTGGTGCGATAGAAGGATCCCAGTGTTCGGTCCCGGTTGTGCACTACACGAGAAGAAGTGATTTAGACATGAATGGACACGTGAATAATTGCATCTACACAGAGTGGTTGTTAGAGTCAGTACCACAATCGTATCGCGACGAGTACGAGTTGAAAGAGTTGATCATCGAGTTTAAAGCAGAGTGCAACTTTGGTGACATAATCGAAGCCGTGTGCTGCGAAGATACCGCCTCCAAAGTTGGAGAAAGCTCCAACGTTTTCCTGGCGCACACGCTGACGAAAAAGAGCGATGAAAAACAAACCGAAGTCGTGAGAGCGCGAACGATATGGGCAAAGCGATGATAAATTGAAAAATGAGTAATGTTAGGTATAAAGAAACCACCATTAAATAATACGGATCTTCCTTCAAATCCCAAAAGTGGTAATAATAATAAGCTTACATCGAGTTGTGATCAAAACTTCTTTTACGACCGAACCCATGCGTTTCTTATTTTGTGATGTGTAATAGATAATGTTTTATAGAGAAATTAAAACGCTCTTCTAAAAAACTCTCCTCCTCTCATCTCTCACCTCCTCCTCATGATACTTCTTCTCTCTCTTGATACAAAGTTGGTTCCTCTCTCTCCGCAAATTTATAATAAGCTGCTAAATATTTATATTTACGTTCGGGATTGTTTATTTATTTTTTCTTTTTACTTTTTACTCTCTCCTCTTACTTCCACCACGGGGCCAAGCCAGTTCTGAAGTCAGTTTCAGTCCACGGGGAGAAGACGACGGTGTCGGAAGAGTCGATGGTCAAGTGCGCTAAAGCCAAAGACAACGGAGCCGGGCCACGGATGACCATACCGTCGGCGTTGTATTGGGAGCCGTGGCACGGGCATTTGAACTTGTTCTCAGCCTTGTTCCACGGAACGACGCAACCCAAGTGCGTGCACACGGCATTGATGCCAAAGTCACGAATTTTGCCCCCCGCATCGACCATCAAGTAAGTCGCGTCACCCTTCAAACCTTGCGACAAAGTGTAATCACCCGGCAAGTGGTTCTTCAACCAAGCCGCTTGCTTGATGTCGTTACCGGCGGCGTCCTTGGCCGCTTGGCCGGCGCCACCACCACCCGCGGACGGCGGGACGAAGTAGTACGCGAAGCCACCCAACAAAGTGGTACCCGGGAGACCGAGGGCACCGACGAGCAACAAGTTCATCACGTTACGTTTAGCCATGTCCTGTGGTTATTTTCGAGAGGAAGAAAAAAAAGTTTATCATCAGTATCTTTTTAAGCGGTGTTGCTTTTGAGCGAGAAAGAAAGGAAGAAAAAAGCACGAGCCTTTTTCCGGGAAGGAAAAAGGAAGACCAGAACAAAAATTTTTTTTTGGAAGCTTTGCGCGGTGGGGAAAAAAAGAGATAAAACTCTCTCTTTTTTTTTGAAGCGGCCTCTTCACCACCACCATCACCATCGTCCGTCGATTTCTTCGCGAACGATAATAGACGACCAACCAAAACGGCTACTCTCGATGCGCGAACAAGACGCGGGTAATCTCTCATCGAATATCTGCGCGCGCGAATATCTGGTCGAATGTCCAAATATAATCTCGCGCGTCGATAGAGAGAGAGAGAGAGAGAGAGAGAGATTACCGGGACAGGAGAGATCCGATATCTCCTCTCTCTCTTCTCTCTGTTTTTTGGCTATAGTTTTTTCCCTCGAAGCTCTCTCGTCTCGATTGGTGTGATTACCCGTAAATGACGCGCGTAAAACGAGAGTTTTGAGACAGAAAGATGCCACGCATCCATCGAAACGCGCTGGAATCGTATCGAGATAACATCCGTACACATTTCTAAATGGCATGTGAGCCACAGAACCGTTCGCGAATGCTCCTTCGAGACTCATCTCCCGGCGACATTTCTCTCCCTCTTCTTCACGTTTTTAAGCGGTACGTCCATCGCGAGAAAAAAAAAATCTATATCGACGCACCGGAACTTCACCCGAAACGGCCGCCGCGCGAACCATCGTGGATTGCTTCTTTTGAACATTTTGTTGTTTGCGCAAGGCAACCTTGGCGCCGGCAAACGAGGAAGTAGAG